>Ga0315298_1001486_pt1 | contig 42684 bp, 53 predicted proteins | sample WHS_1_MG_FD_203077 | JGI IMG/M metagenome (GOLD analysis project Ga0315298, IMG submission 203077) | Extremophilic microbial mat communities from Washburn Hot Springs, YNP, Wyoming, USA - WHS_1_MG | ecosystem: Environmental > Aquatic > Thermal springs > Hot (42-90C) | place: USA: Wyoming... | reverse complement strand
TTTTCAAACCAAAAAAGTTCTTTTGCCAATTTTTCCCAAAATTTTACTGGGTCTTTTAGTGCCTTTTGATAAATTTTTGGATCAGAAATTACCGCTCTTTTTTGAAATTCTTTTGTTGGATAATATAAATCTCCTTTTTTGAACATATTTTTAAATTTTTTTTAAACCTTTACCTTTCTATTATAACAAAAAAGTCGGGACAATAAATCCCGACCAAAAAAGATTAAAATCTTTTTTGAATTTTATTGTTTCTTTTTCCTTCTTTTCCACTCAACAACTCCAACATAAACTATTCCACAAACAATAAGAACCAAAGCCACTATCATCCAAGGCATATTTCCAATTACAGACAAACTTGCTAATAATAGAGAGCCCAAACCTTCTTTTTTGACTTCTCCTGAAATTTGTGGTTTTCCTTCTTCCACGCTTGGGCTTGGAGTTGGAGAAACTTCAACTACTTCAGGTGCTGAAGGAGTTTCAGTAATTTTTTCTCTTTCTGGAACTCCTTCTCCTTTTGGTTTTTCAGTTGTTATCCCAGCCACTCCTTTGGTAGTGAAAGTATATTCTCTACTGATGGCTAAAGAACCATGAGAAACTGTTCGGAAATAATAAGTTGTTGCAGGATCTAATCCAGTAATGGTTACAGTGTGGTTTGTTACTTTATCTACTCCACTATTATCCCCTTCTTTTGAATAAGCGTATCCATAATTTGGCTTACTCAAATCTAACGTATGAGGTTGATCGTAGCGAGAATAAATTACTTGGCTGGTAGAGAGATAACTAGTTGTCCAAGTAATAGTTACGCTAGTTTCAGTGGTTGTAGTCACTTTCACTGATTCTTCTTGAATGGTTAAACCCGGCGGTAAAAAGCCGCCAGCTCCTGTGCCAGCACCAGGAAGTAAGCCCCCTCCAGTTCCTTGAAAACCTATTAAAATATCAAATTTTAAACTTTTTCCCTGAAACGGATTTCCGGCACCAGAATAAAAAGTGACGATAAAATCGTATTGAGTGGTTGTGCCATTAGCTAAATCAGAAAGATAAACCTCACCAGCTGTGAAAAATTTGGAAAGTGGATTGCTGTAATGCGTTATTCCATTTTCTTTGATTTCTAAGTTCAAGACATCGCCAAGTCGATCAGGATCGCTAACATTTATTGCTTCAGTAGCAATTCTCTGGGACTGGCCCGAGTTATTCGTTACTCTAACCAGACGGCTAACGCTTTGCCCTGGTAAAAAATTTGTCTCGTTAAATATTGGACCTTGTAAAGGTTTCCATTCTGTTCCATCCCAATATTCTACAACTAACTCATCGTTTTGAGCATTTACAGGTGAAATAAAGAAAATTCCTAAGGCAAAAATTGTGATCAAGGTAATTAAAATTGTTTTTAATGCTTTTTTCATAATTGTTGTTCGGGTGAGTTATTATTTAAATCGCTCCCGCTATTATCTATTGAGAAACCTTGCTCTACAGAATCATTTTCTTGCGGAACATTTACTGGTTGCTCTTTTATTACTGGAGTTTCATCTGTATTTTCAACTGGTTGATTCTCTGTGATACCAGGAGTAGTTGAAGCATTTTGTGTGTCAATTTGGGTCTCTATTGTGGTTGTTGGTATTGTAGTCGTGGAAATTTCATCAATTATTCCTGAAGTTGTCGCTTCACTGTTATGTTCTGCGGTAGTCGTTGCCTCAGTAGTGGTTGCTTCAGTAGTTGTCGCTTCAGTAGTCGTTGCAGAATTTTCTTCAATAATTGGTTCCTCTTCGAAAATCTCTTCTTCGCCAGAATCATTTTCCTCTATTACTGGTTCGTATCCAGCCACTGCCACACCATAGGAAGTGAATATCAAAGTTTCAACTCCATCAACTGAAGGATTAGTTCCTGGGTTTGGAGTGGCATTAATTATCCAGTCAGTGGCAGAATCAGTATCATAACCTTTAATGATTCTTGCCAAAGATTTTCCTTTACCAGAGAGCGGTAATTCAAAGTAAGTTTTGTCATTCCCATAACTCATAGCATCTACTAAAGTATTATCTGCCTTTCTCAACTCCACTCTATCTCCGGTATTTGCCAAACCATTTCCAATTGCCGAATTCAAAACAATTTTTACTGCATCGCTTGGAATACTCCATTTATCCCAAGTTGAAGATTTGTAAGTAATCACAGCAAAACCTTTGGCTGGAATTGTAGAAGTTGGTGAAGTTGGAATTGTGTCGCAAGTATTATTGTCACAAATTTTCCAACCAGAAATATCAACTGGAGAGTCGGTGGGATTATAAATTTCTACCCATTCGTTGTCAGGTTCTTTTCCCTTTCCAGTTCCTACCTGATAATAAACCTCGTTAATCACTAAATGATCAGTCTTTACTTCTGGAGCAGAAAATTGAATTTCTAAAATTGGTCTTAATTCAATACTATTGCTCTCTCGAGAATGAAATTTTGCTTCATATGTGGTTGAAGAATCTTCGCTACTATCTTTTATCATCCAGCCATAATTTGTTGACGAGCCGCTTACAAAACTTTGAACATCGGAGGTTACATTCCAAGAAAGCCAAACATTTTTAGTAGTGCCACTAGGAATAGAATCAGTTACGCTCGTGGCAACTGCTTGTTGGTTGTTCCAATTTATTCCATTTTCTGTCCATGTTCCTGTCACTCTCCATACTTCATAAGTTCTTGAAGTCGACGGCGCTGATTTCATATACAATTTCAAGTTTGAAGAAAGAATGTTTGTTCCGCTTGGGAATTTAAAGTCAAATTTGATAAATGTTCGCTTGTTTTTATTATTCTTTTCACTTCTTATTTGCAATTCAGGATCATTGCCATAATTTTTGTTACTATCGCCTTGATTTACATAACTATCAGCAATTGGCGAATAACCAGAGGTTGTTGATCCACCATTTTGAATTTCATTTTCAATTTCTTCTTCGTCATAAAATCCTTGCCCAAATGACAAATTTTCTTGCCAACCTCTAAAAATAAAGGTAAAAACGCAGCTTGCTCCATTTTGTGGGGGCGAATAAGAAGATGATAAATTAAGGGTAAATGTTAAATCGTCCCTATCACCCGAAATCAAAACAGGAGAAAAGGATGAAAAAGATAAAGAACTTAGCGGTCCATCGTAAAGAGTGCTTGTGGCTAATTCAACCTTCAAGCTTAAAGCATTACAGAATTCTGTATTGCTGTTTCCCGTATCTATCGATGTACTGGCGCTGTAAACAAAATCTAAACTTCCATCTTTTATAACACTAATTGTTGTGCTAACAGAATCTCCGGGTTGCAAATTAACTGCATTTTCCTCTGGCAACCAATCCCCACCTTCTAAATGAAAATCTAAAGTACCAGCTTGAAAAGTGTTATCCAAAGAAGTTTCAGTATCACTATAATAAGCAAATGTCTTGCTAATTTCTAAAATCGGGCTTAAATTGAAGCTAAAAATTAAGATGGTGGCTAAAATTTTTATTATTTTTTTACTCATAAATTTTCTTTAACGGCTGGCTCTTTTTTCTTTTTGATTTCTTTGTAAATATTTTTAATTTCATCAACAATGATAATTACTGCTGGCACAATAACAATTAAAACAAATCCTAAGGGTTTTTTGGCAAAAGCGACGGCAAAACCCAAATATGGAATTGAAAACAAAACTTTTCCTAAAATATCTCTTTTTGCAATTTCTCTGGTGTCTGGCGCATTATTGGCGTCTCCTTTAGTGATATAACGGGGCTCGCCATTAACAACTTTAATATCATAAATTCGATGAGTGGTCGGGGCTTTAGTTCGGCTGTAAGGTCCAAAAGTAATCACATCGCCGATTTTATAATCATTTGCTGGTTTTACTATCACTAAACTTCCCATTTTAATTGCTGGCGCCATTGAACCTGACTGAACAACAAAAATTTTATAATTTCCAGCAATTGGAAAAGCAGAAAAAATCAACAATATCGCAACCATCACCACAAACGCCAGCAAAACATAATAAATTAAATTTAAAACTTTCATATTTTTATGAAACCTTTACAGGTTGCCCCATCTCCCACAAGGAAGGAATGAGGCAACCGAAAAGGCTTCAAGTTTCTTTATATTATTTAACTGTACAATAGCAACCTGCAGTCGTGCAATTAGTTTCTCCCCCGGGGTACTCTTTCGACGTCTCGTGAATCATCCACTTGCTATTAGTATTTTCCATAGGCGAATCAACCCTGTAAGAAAAGTAAGGGCTATATTTGGTATAATCATAGCCTCTTGCTGCATAAGTGTCGGTGGCCAAAAGTGGAGGCCAGAAATTAGGTTGTCTCACACCGCATACGGGATAGGTCCAATCTTTTGCAACATAACCATTCCCCGTATCCACCGGTGTTGAGGGTTGATAATCAGGGTCATTCCATTGATGAGCTGTAACAACCACATTTACAGAATACTCTTTCCCTTGAAGATCATTGGGAGCGTTTTCAACCATAATCAAACGAAAAGCCACAACTTGTTGTCCTTGAGGTTGAATTGTATCTAAAACTATTTTACCACTAGTATAGCCTGGGAAATTTTTTATCCAATCTCTGTACCATAATTTGCCATTTGTCCAAACCTCTAAATAAAGATAATTAGCCATACCGGATGGATCAACAGCACTAGCTAGACGAATTTCAGGATTAAAAGCCACTCCACCGGTATTGTAAATTATCGCAGCTGACTGGGCAAAAGAACCAGGATACATATTCTTTGCTTTTAAAGCTGGGCCAACCGTAGGAGTATTAAGATCGTTTAACTTCATTGTCATCGTCGCGGCAGTGAAAGTGTTTCCCGTGCTAGTCTTGGTGACACTAAAATAAGCATAAGTTCCACCAATGACGATAGCCGCAACAGCCGCAATCACACTTAAGCTCAATAAAATTTTTGTATTCATAATTCTTTAATTATTTTTTATTCCGTGGTAAGCTCCACGGAAGCCGACCTTTTAAAAGATAAAAAACGGGTTGCGAAAACAACCCTCCAAAAAAGAAAAATTCTTTTTTTCTGAAGTTGAGTGCATTCCTTAATATTACTTGATAAAAAATTTTTGTCAATCATTTTTTCCACAAAGGTGTGGTTATTTATCTTTTCCAAAAATCCTCAATTTCAATTGCGCCAAAGCTTTGCCATAAAGTTTGAGAGATCTAAACCTTTTTAATCCCAAATTTTTATTTTTATAAGCTTCATAATAAACCAACTCCCAATTTTCTGGAGTTTTAACTTTTTCTGGATTTTCTTTTAGATACTCAATCTCAACCCCGCCTTGATTTCTTTTGAAAAGCCCGACATAAAACATAGCCCATTATATAACAAAGCCAAACAATTGTCAATAGGAAATCAACCTATGTCCTATCCTTGTCCTACCTTTCCTAAAAATAAAGGGCCTAAATTAGGCCCTATCTTCTTTTAAAGCACCTTTTAACGCTATGAACATCAAGTAAAAAACAGTTAGGGTTAGTCCAATATAAAGAATAATGTCGCCAATACTCAAAACAAGAGTGGAAAATCCATCAGATACTTTAAAGATATCGCTAAGCTGAGGCAAAAAAGTATTGCTTGAAATTGGAACATAAACTTTGTTCTCAATGTTTTGCGCTACTTCTGGAAGAATCGGCATTTTCATTCCATTTCCCGCCATTACCAAAAAATTCAAAAAGTAACCAATTCCAGCCAAGAAAAGCCCAAAGACCCTAAAATTATAAAAGCAAAAAATGCAAATTCCTATTACCAAGAAAAGCTTTAGAGGATAAAAGAGATTCGGAGCCAAAAGATATCCCAAATTTCCACCACTAAAAAAGAAAATAAAAGGAATAACAACTTCAGCTTTACTTTTTGGAATCTTGATTTTTTCCCTAACTTCTGGAGAAACAAACCACAAAGTAAAAATTCCAATCGTCACTACCATCGGATAAAGAAAAATCAAAAGAACTGCCACTTGAAATCACCTCCTTTCAAAGCTTATTCAACCTTATTTTCCCTAAAAATGCAAGTTCGAAATTAAAAACAAAACCTTCGTTGCTTGAGGTTTCAATTTTAAAAAGAAAAAGGGGGTTGGTTCCCCCTTAATCTGGAAAGAGCTTGAGCTGTGAAGTTGGGATTTTTTCTGAAGAAATTTTGTCCTTTAAGATTGCCCAAATTGTTGGCAAAGAGTCTTGAACTACCCGACAGCGCTCAGTGCCTTCTTCAATTTCCTTCTTTGAGGGCCAGTAATCAGGATTTTCTTTGGTGCTCCTTACTCCGTAAAACTTAATCTCAGATTCGCTTACGCTAAACAATAACTCGTGAGGACTTTCGTTTTTTCTCACCCCACACAAAACTCCAATCTCCAAAATTCTTATATCGCTCATTCACACCTCCTCTTTTCAAATATAGCACATCAATCTAATAAATTCAAGTTAATTTTTGGCGAAAATTTTCGAAAGATTTTCTTTTTGAATTTTTTTAAATAAAGCTCAAAAGTCGGAAAAACGATTAACGATTTTAAGTGACCGCAAAAAGTTTTGCCATTTTTATCGCCAAAAGTAATGTGAGCATGAATTAAAATTTCTTTTTCCAAAGTAGCGACATTACCAACTAAATTTGCAATTTCAAATTGTCCTTTTTTCTTTTTTGAAAAATATTTTTTCTTTTTTGGATCAAAAAAAGAAAATTCAATTTCTTTTGCTGCTCCCAAACCAAAAAACACAGCTCCAAAGATTTTCTCTTTTTTTAAAAATTCTTTTAAAAGTGAAAGCAACTCCTCTCCAGAATCAAATCTTAATAGATAGTTGTTTTTTTCTTGAATTATTAATTTCATAAAAATTAACCTAGTCCCCTTTTTTGGGACTAGGATTTTTTCTGTTGGTTTCTTTATGCTATCAGTGTTTCTTTACTCTTGGTTCCACGTCGGCGTTTCTTTATGTGCTATATAGGGAGAAGAACAGTATGGATCAACTATCGTTGAGTATTCTTTGTATCCAAACCAAGATTTTAAAAGATAATTCACTCTAACCCTTATTGAACCAGCACGCTTTCCCTTTAAAGTAAATTCGCAAAAATCAGATGAGTTGGGCGAAACTGCTCCAATCGTTTCTTCTTCTTTATCAGCTTGCATTCCTCCTTTACTCGCTAATTGACATTTTACGTTTTTCATCTCTTTGTTGTAGGTATTAATGCTTACTGAAATTACATAAGTATCGTCATCAAGTTTGTCACACGTTCCATATATGCTTGGTAAGTTAGATCCATAGCTGCTTCCACCTCCCCAGTAATATGGAATAAGCTTGTACAGATTGTAGCTAGCAATTCCCAGAAAGAATATAAAACCGATCACACAAACCCCCAATAAAATTGTAATGAGTATCTCTTTTACCTTTTGAATTTCCATAACTCTGAATTATTTTTTTTCGACCTTTGAGGGCCCAAATCGTCCTTTTATGATCACAATTTTTACAATCTTTTTCCCACAAATTCAGCAAACTCTGCTAATCTACATGCATATGCCCATTCGTTGTCATACCAGGCGACAACTTTTACTAAATTATCAATGACCATTGTTGAAAGCGAATCAACGATTGCAGAATAAGAATTCCCAATATAATCTGAAGAAACCAAAGGAGCGTCCTCTACTCCCAAAATTCCTTTTAATCTTTCGCTTTGGGACGCTTTCTTTAAGGCAAAATTTACTTCCTCTTTTGTTGTTTTCTTTTTTACCTCGCAAATTAAATCCAAAACTGAAACTGTTGGAACCGGAACCCTAAAAGCAATTCCATCCAATTTTCCTTTCAATTCTGGGATCACATTTCCAATTGCTTTTGCTGCTCCAGTTGTTGTTGGAATAATGTTTATAGCTGCTGCTCTTGCCCTTCTTAAATCTTTATGAGCCAAATCCAAAATTCTTTGGTCGTTTGTATAAGCATGAATTGTACTCATAAATCCTTTAACTATTCCAAAATTGTCGTTCAAAACTTTAGCAACCGGGGCTAAACAATTTGTGGTACAAGAACCCATATCAATGATATCGTATTTTGGATCGAATTTATCTTCGTTTACTCCCAAAACAAATTCTGGAATTTTTTCAGGATTTTTTGATGGCGCAGAAATTATTACCTTTTTTGCTCCAGCCTCCAAATGTTTTTTTGCCCCTTCATAATCTGTAAAAACTCCGCTACATTCTAAAACAATATCAACTCCCAATTTTTTCCAGGGCAAATTAGCTGGATCTTTTTCAGAAAATACCTTAAACTTTTGCTCATTAACAATTAAATTATCGCCTTCTGCTTTTACTGATTTTTGATAAATTCCATAAACTGAATCGTATTTTAATAAATGAGCTAGGGTTTTTGTATCTGTTAGATCATTAATTGCCACTACTTCTAGTTCTGGGTGTTTTTCAATTATTCTTCTAAAAACTGGGCGACCTATTCTTCCAAAACCATTAATAGCAACTTTTATTGCCATATTGGGATCGAAGATGGTTTTTTGACCTTTATTTTAAGTTCAAAAGTTCATCAATTCTTTCTTTATCAAACCCTATTACAATTTTACCATCGATTTCAATCATCGGAACTCCCATCTGACCTGATTTTTGAATCATTTCCATTGCTGCTGCTTCATCTCTTGAAACATCAACTTCTTCAAATTCGAATCCTTTCTCTTTGAAATATTGTTTTGCTAACTGACAGAATGGACAAGTTGGAGTTGTATAAATTTTAATTTTGGGCATGGTTTTTTGGTTTTATTGGCAAGAACCACTACTGGAAGAACCGGTCGCCATTCCAAAACCAGGCGAAGTTTCCTCTTCAGAAAGTTTTTGTTGACATTCAGCTGGCGGATTTGTAAAAGCTTTGCAAATTGTTTCTTTAACTTTTTCTGGAGACCTTTGAACTTCCGAAACAGTATCGTTAATTACAAGAGTTGGCGATCCTTGAACTCCATATTTTTCATTTAGATCTTTGTAGATGTTGAATGGCGGATAAGTTCCGTTGAGCCAAGAGTTTTTGTCATTATAAAGCTCTGTGATTTTAAATGCTTTATCGGTTTCTTTAGTGCAAGAATCTAATTTATTTTCGTCTATTTTCGCTTCTTTTAAGCAATTTTTATAAATTTCTGAATTCTCATAGCTTCCGTTTTTCGCAAAACATTCCAAATAAGTAAGATATTTTTCTTTTTGCTCTTTTTGAATGCAATATTGCCTTAAATTCTCTTCCATTTCAGCTTTTCCGTGCATAATATAATCTACAAAATAAACTCCAATGTCGGCTTTATCTTTTAACAATTGCCAGACTGGTAATAATGCCTTTTGCATTTGAAGGCCATAGGGGCAATAAGACATAACGAAAAGCTTAATATCTGGCCTTTCTCTTTTTTCTGGTTCTTTGGCTTGAGGTGGCGGGGTTGGTTTTTGAGTAATGTCAATTGGCGACCCTAAAAAAAGATATTTTCCGTCTTTGGTAACAAAAAGCTCAAAGGGCTGTCCTGCGACTTCAATTTTCATTTTGTACATTCCGCTTTCTTTCGAAACTTCTTTGAGCTGAACTTCTGTTCCAGGTCTTACTAAATTGTTTTTAATAAACTCAAGAGCGTTTTTGCCAACTTTTTCTGGAGAAAGAATTTTTTCTCTCCATCTTGCAATCATAAAGCCGACAAAAAAGCTTAGCGCAAGGAACAATACTATAATTGCAACTTTGACAATTTTTGACATAAAAATTTTTGTTTTTTAACCTTTAAACCTTTTAATAATTTCAGTATATCCTAAAATTTAAGAATCTACAATTTAAATTCCAGGCGAAGAAACAGTCAAATACCATCTTCCCTCAAAAAAATCTTCTTTTTCTAATATAGGGTCGATTCTTCTTGAAACCCGAGCGCAATCTTCAACAGAAACTCCTCCTTTTTTATCAATGGTAATCACTAACTCTTTCGCTTTGCCTTTTTGTTTAATTTCTACTTTTTTCAGCTTGCAACCCAATCTTTCAACTTCTTTTTTGATTAAACTTTCAATTTGCTCTTCTTTTTCCATAATTTATTTTGGTTTAAAAAAGAGAGAAATTTCTTTTTCGTTAAAATCTTGCCCAACCTCTACTTTTCCAAACTTTTCTTCATATTTTTTCAAATTTTCCTCTAGCGCTTTAATCATTCTTTTTAAATGGGCTGGACTGGTAATGATCCTTGAAACTAAAATTGGCGGCTCAAAAGCGTTGATAAAATCTAAACAAAACTCTTCGCGAGTGTGCGAAACTATCATTAAATTAGCATAAGAACCTTTTAAATCTTCGTCTCGAGCTTTAATCTGGAGATCTCTTTTTTCCATGTTTTAAATTTTATTTTTGACCTTTCATTTTTAGAATACTCGAAAAAGAAAAAAATTCAATCTTGGGAAAAGGAACTCAAGCACTGATTGAAAAGCTCAACTTGAGAATTATAACTTTTAATTAAATCTTTTAACTCTTTTACTTTTAAATTGTAATCGTTAACTAAAAGGTTGTATTTCTCAATAACTTGGGTTGAGTTTGGATTAAAGTAAAAGTAAGGATCCTCGATTTCAGATTTCAAAGATTCAAGTTCTTTTTTCTCTTCATTAAGATCTTTGTTTAAAATTTCAATCTTTTCTCTCAAGATAGAATCTGGTTGAGGACAGGCTGAAAGTGGCGTTCCAAAATGACAAACGGCGACCCAAACCTCCTTACCTTGAAAGGTTCCTTTTCTTACGCCAATTCCAATTTCTTGATATTTTGGGTTTAAAATATTCTCCCTATGGCCTGGGCTTTCCATCCAAGCTGAAATCAAACTTTCTTCTGTCTCAAAATCTCCCATTGCTAAGTTTTCGCCAATTATCAGATAGTTATATTGAAAATCCTTAGCCAAATCTCCCACGCCTTTTCCATCTGGAGAAATGTGATCGAAGTATTGTCTCTCTAAAATATCTCTTGCCTTTTCCTCTGCCATTAGATCTAAAGTCGGATTTTCCTTTAAAGGTGAAAGTCCGTAATTTTCTCTTTCTTTGTTTGTCAATTCTAAAATGCCCTCTTTAGTTAAAACACCGAGTTCCCTTTTTTGAAATAATTGTAAAGGAGAAGATAAAAAAACTTTCTTTTCTTTTGTTTCTTCTGAAAAAGATTCTATTTTTTGAGGTTGAATTATTTTTGTTTCACTTGGCAATGGCTTTTCTAATAAAAACAAAAATTTCTGAGAATAAACAACAAGAAAACAAAAAAGAATTAAAAGAAAAAAGAAAGAGAAAAATTTTTGGAGGTTCATTATTAAATAGTACCAAAGTTAAAAATTTTGTGCTATAATTTAGGCAGCACCTGTTTAAAAAGGAGGCGAGGATGCAAAATCAGATAAAGGAAAGTCAAGACATTCTAGGAAGAATTCTTGGGGATCTAGATCAGATTAAAGAAAGATTGGAGTCTTTAAATGTCAAAGGTCAAAGAGAAACTTTTGAAGGGGTTGCTTTTTTGGTAGACGGACCGAATGCTTTAAGACGTTGCCGTGAGTTTGATGCTTCTCTTGATCTTAAATTGGTATTAGAAAAAATAGCCAAACAAATAGGACCTGTTGTTTTGACAAGGATTTTTATTGGTTCTTCGAAAGCTCCGCTTTTTGCTTTGAAAAAGCAAGGAATGAAAATTGAACTTTGCCCAGCTTTCGGATATGAAGAGGAAGATTCAACCGACACCGCGATTATTGAAGAAGTTGCTTTTTTGGCTCAAAATTCAAGAATCGCTACTATTGTCCTTTTAACCAATGACAATGCATTAGCAGAAAAGGTGAGATTGATAGTTGTGCGCGCTGGAAAAAATTTTACTCATCTCTTTATCTACAAAAATTCTGGACACTTGCCAAAAATAATAGACAAGACAAAAACAATCGAGGTTGAATTGCCGCCACTTAGGGCAACAGCTCCTTTTGCTCGGTTTCAGGGAAAACTAAGACAAAAAGTCAAAGAAATTCTCCAAACAGGTAAAATACCTCAAGACGAAGAAGAAAGGTTTGTCCTTTGCGTCTTTGAAGAAACCTTAGAAAGACTTCCAACCTCTTTTTATCCTGAAAAAAGAAAATATCCTACTGATTTGTTAAACTTGGCTTCCCAAATTGCTCAGTTTTTGTACGCAAAGACCCAGTACCGCGGAGAACCCCTAATTTGGAAAGAAGGAGACATTTTTGAAATCCTGGTGGGTTTTTCTGAAGAAGGAATTTTAATGCCAGCAAGGGTGGAAACCATAAACAAAAAAGAAAGAACCGTATATTACCTGAACTCTCACTCTAAAAATTACGGAATCTTGCTTGGAATTTTAGAAAAGCTCCATCAAACCTAAGGAGGAGGAAACTCCTCCTTTTTTTATTTGATTTTAGGTTATAATAAAAATAATGGCTGCAAACCTACCACCTCAATTTTTTGAACTTCAAAAAAGATTGAATTTAACTCAAGACGTTGAGGAAAAAATTGAGATTTTAAAAGAAATGCTAGCTATTTGTCCCAAGCACAAAGGAACAGAAAGGGTTCAAGAAGAAATTAAGAAAAAAATCGCTAAATTGAAAAAGGAAGAACCAAAGAAAATAAAAAGAGAAGCTCTTTTTCTTGTAAAAAAAGAAGGGGCAGGACAGGTTTTGGTTTTGGGGCCACCTAATTCTGGCAAAACTTCTCTAGTCAACGCACTTTGCAACACTTCCTTTAAAGTAGCGAATTATCCCTTCTCTACTCGATTGCCTCAACCTGCAATGGTAGATTATGAAAATATAAAAATTCAAATTGTAGACACTCCTCCAATTTCAAAAGATTTTAGGCCAGGTTGGATGAAAAATTTAGCTCGAGGGGCTGATTTAATTTTGGTTTTAATTGATTTAACTGAAAATCCAAAAGAAAGTTTAAAAGAGATTTTAGAAATCCTTAATGAGTGGGGCATTGAAAAAGATAAAATTTTAATCCTCGGAAATAAAACTGATTTAAAGAAAAATGGCGAAGATCTAAAAATTTTTGAAGTTTCTGCTAAAGAAAAAATCGGAATTGAAGAATTAAAGAAGAAAATTTTTGAGGCTTTAAAGATTGTTAGGGTTTTTACAAAAGGGGAAAAAGAGAAAGTAAATTTCAATGCACCTTTTATTTTAAAAGAAGGAACGAGATTAATAGATTTTGTAAAAGAAATAAACAAAGAGTGGGTAGAAAGATTTAAAGGTGCAAAACTTTACAGTAAAGATTTAAAAAGATTTCAAATGGTAGGGAGAGATTATATTTTAAAAGATGGTGATATAGTCGAAATAAAAACCTAGGAGGAGATTTTAAAGATCGGCCCGTGCCCAGGATAAACAGTCATTCCCTTTTTTAAGATCTTTTTCAGTTTTGCTAAAGATTCTCTCAAATCCTTCTCTGATCCGCCGGGAAGATCAGTTCTTCCGTAACCATCTTCAAAAAGAGTGTCTCCGGTAAAAATGAAATTTTTACCCAAAACACAGATAGAACCTTTAGTATGCCCTGGAGTAAAAATTATCTTTAATGGTTCTTCTTCTAATTTTATTTCTTCCCCATCTTCCAAAAATCTGTCTGGTTGAAATTTAAGGAATTCTTTTTCGTCTTTTCCAGCCAAAATTTTGGCGCCGGTTTTCTCTTTTAGTTTTTTGGCAGCCAGAGTGTGATCTAAGTGGTAATGAGTTAAAATTATATAGACCAGCTTTTTGCCTTCAATTTCTTTCAAAATTTTCTCTGGTTCTGCTCCTGGGTCAATAACTATTGCCTCTTTTTTTGAGAGTAAAATATAACAATTTGTTAAAAGAGGGCCGACAATTAAATTTTTAATCTCCATAATCTACTCACTCTTTTTTTCTAAAAAATTTTTTGTTCTTTTGATGTGTTTTGCCAAACTCAACAAAATAGCAGGAAGGGTTATCAAAAGAGTATCAAAACAGAAAAAGAAAGCCAAAATTAGAGCGGCCAAAATTCCTATCATTCTCCCCAACACCTGGGAAATAAAAATATTAAAAGCGCCTTTGAGCTTTTCTTTAAAGTTTCCTTCAAGTTTAATTTTTTTCTTCATTAATAATTCAGTAAGAAAAATAGAAAGCACGATCACAAAGAGAGCCATCAAAATTGCTTTAAAATTCAGAAAAGAAATTACTCCAACTAAAGTTGCCAGCCCCCTTCCACCCTTGAATTTCAAAAAAATGGGAAAATTGTGACCCAAAACAACAAAAAAGGAAGCCAAAATCAAAGCTAAAGAAGACCCGGGGAAAAATTTCTTTGCCAAATAAACAGCCAAAATCCCCTTTCCCGCATCCCCCAAAAGAGCAAAAAGAGTCGCCTCAATCTTTCCCGTAGCTCGCCAAACATTAGCCGTTCCGACGTTTCCAGTTCCGGTTTTTAAAACATCTTTCTTGTAGATTTTTGCCGCCAAATAACTAAAAGGAATAGAGCCCAAAATATAGCTTAAAAGAGAAAGTAAAATAAAATTCATAAATTTACATTTTTTCTACTAAGGTTTTTAAATATTTTAAAAATTCCTCTTCTTCTGCTTTCATTAAAGGTAAATACGCAATGTTTTCTTTTACTTTTTCGATTTCCTTTTGAAGCTCTTCCATCTTTTTTTCTCTTTCCTTTAGAAACTGATTCTGATTTGCTCCGGGTGGAACAATGAGTGATTTGTTAACCGCCTCCAATTCTTTATTAAGCCTTTCCAAAAGGTACTGATTCCTAATTAACTGAAAATCATAAACGAAAATTTGTTCTTCGACCTGAGGGATGATTTTTTGAAGGAAGAATTCCTTTTTAGTCATGAATTTTTTTGTTTTTTGACCTTTTTTAGATTATACAAAAGTTTTTTAATTTTTGACAGCCCTGGCCTTGCTTTTTATAATTAATTAAATGAAAAAAGTTGCTCTCTTTCTCTTTGTAATTTTCACAATCTTTCTTTTTGCCTTTTTGCCATTTGAAAAAGAAAAATCAAAAGAGAGTCTAGAAAAAATAAAGTTTCTCTTTCAAAAATTCAACCAAGAAGAAAAAGTTGAATTGAAAAATCTTTCTTTGGAGCAGTTTTTAGATGCTAATTTTTTTGAAAAAATAAAAAATCTTTTGATTGAAGAAAAAACTGATTTTTTGCTTGTTGATCTCTCAACAAAGAACCTAAAATTTTTTGAAAAAGGAGAGCTAAAAAAAGAATATCAAATTTTAGCCATTGGAAAAGAAGGATCTTTTTGGGAAACACCTACTGGACTTTTTCAGATAGAGAAAAAATTTAAGAATGCCTATTCTCGAATGGGCGGAGTTTACATGCCTTATTCTCTTTTGTTTCAGGGAAATTTTTATATTCACGGCTGGCCTTATTACCCCAACGGAAAACCAGTCTCCTCTACTTTTTCTGGAGGATGCATCCGGCTTTCAAACGAGGATGCCAAAGATCTTTTTGAAAAAGTCAAAGTGGGTACCCCAATTTTAATTTTCGAATCTGCAGCTTTTGAAGATAATTTTGTCTACGAATTAAATTACCCAAAAATTTCAGCCAAGGCCTATCTAGCAGCAGATTTAAAAAATAATTTTGTTTTTTTGGAAAAAGATTTACTTTCCCAGTTTCCGATTGCTTCAATTACAAAATTAATTTCTGCGCTCGTAGCTACTGAATACATTAATTTATGGAGAGAGATTGAAATCTCAAAAAGTGATTTAGTTTTTACTTCAAAACCGAGGTTAAAAGCCGGAGAAGTTTGGACTGGATTTGATCTTTTATATCCTTTGTTGACCGAATCTTCAAACGAAGCTGCTAAAGCTCTCTCAAGATTTTTAGGGGAAGAAGTTTTTGTTTCTTCAATGAATAAAAAGGCAAAAAGTTTGGGAATGGAAACTGCTTTTTTTGTTGACCCAAGCGGCATCTCCCCAGAAAATAAAGCTTCCTTGAAAGATCTTTATTTTTTGGCAAAATACCTCTATTTTAATCGACAATTCATTTTGGATATCACTCGAGGAAAAATCTACCATCATTTAATAACAAAGAATTTTGAAGATTTAAAAAATTTAAACTGTTTTTTTGGAAATGAAAATTTTGTAGGAGGAAAAATTGGAAAAACGTCAGAAGCTGGAGAAACCTCTCTTTCGATTTTGGAAATCGATTTTAAAGGAGAAAAAAGGCCAATCGTGATTATAGTTTTGGGATCTTCAAATGCCTGCGAAGAGAGCGAAAAAATCTTAGACTGGATAAAAAACTCTTTTCAATAAAACTTTGTCGATTTTTCAATCCAATTTAAAAAACCTTTGTTTCCTTTCTCAATATCAAAAGAAATAATGCAAGGCACAGAATAAGAATGAATTTCCTTTACCCTTTTTACTATTTTCTCGATTAAACTCTTTTTCGTTTTCGCAAAAATTCCGTACTCACCAGTTTTTTCAATTTGTCCTTGCCACCAATACACTGAATCAATTTTAAAGATATTACAACAAGCAACCAACTTTTCAGAAACCAAAACCTCAGCAATCTTTTTTGCCTCTTTTTTTGTTGGCGTAGTAATATAAACAAAACTAAATTTTTTCATTTTCGACAGAATGTAATTTATTCGTTTTATCAAACATATTGCATCAAAAGCGAGTATTTAGCTTGCATTCGCTCTAGGTCAATCTAGAAGATGGATTTACTTTTTCTTTTGGAAATGGCATTTCTTCAATGAAAGAAAAATCAATGAAATTACTGCTTTTCAAAATCAAAAAATCTTTCTCCCAAATTTTTTAAAGAAGATTATTCTAATTTTCCAATTGGTATTAAATAAAGTGGCAAAACATCATCTGGTAGTCCCAAAATTTCTTTTACTTTTTCATCGTCAAAAGCTCCAACAGTAACAGTTCCCAAATTCAAAGCTGTTGCTTGCAAATAAACATTTTGGGCTGAATGCCCTGCTTCCATATAAACATATTTAATTCCTCTTTCTCCATATTTTTTTGTTGTTCTTTCAAAAACTGCGCCAATTACCAAAACTGCAGGAGCTTCTTTTACCCAACTTTGTCCCAAGGCTGCAATCGACAATTCTGATCTCAAATCTCCATCTTTAATTTTTGAAAGAGAGTGATTTTCTGGATTGTATTTGTAAACAGCGGCATCTAATTTTTCAACTTCCCCTACCACTAAAAAAATTTCTAAAGGATACAAAGCTCCTGCTGAAGGAACAGTTCTTAATCCTTCTGGTGAAGTAATTCCCTGAGCTGCCCATAAAATCTGTGAAATTTCAAAAAAGCCGAGAGCTTCTTTTTTATAGGATCTATGAGATCTTCTTTTTAAAATTGCTTCTTCCAAAGAAATTGACCCTTTTGTTTTTGGTTCTTCAAGTAAAATTGTGTTTTCTTTTAAATTTTCTTTTTTTGACTTCATATTAAATTTTTGAGGAATTTTTTCTTTAAAAACAAAGTAAAAAATTAGGGCAAAGAGCAATAAGGCAAAAATTAAGCTCCAAACCTTTTTCATTCTTTGATTTTAACAAATTTAATTTTTAACTCAAATTGAATTATTTTTCTCTAGCAAAAATTACTTTTAAAATTTCGAGTAAAATTGTGGTCAAAATTCCAATGCCAAAAACAATAAGCCAGTGAAAAATTTGCAAATGTACAGTGTTTAAAATTTTTTGAAGAGGGGGAAAATAAATTGCAAAGAATAAAAGCAAAAAACCATAAAGAATGGCGAGGGGCAAAAATTTGTTTTTGAAAAAGTTTTCTGTTTTAATAATTGGTTTTCTCAAATTTTTAAAAGAAATAACATAGATTAAATCAATAGCTCCCAAAGTTGCAAAAACTAAAGTACTTGCTAATTTTAAATTTTTACTTTTTATTCCAAAATTGAAAAACAAAAGAATTGAAATCAAAGAGACAAAAACAGTTATTGAAAAAATTAAAGTGATTAAAAGCTTATCCAAAATTGGTTCTTTTCTAATATCAATTGGCTTTCTTTCCATTAAATCTCTTTCTTTTGGCTCGAAAGCAAAAATTAAATCTGGGGGACCATCACAAATTAAATGCAAGTACAAAATTTGGGGAATGGTCAAAGGTGGAGGTAGTTTTAAAATTCCAGCTAAAAACAAAACGGCAATTTCCAAAAAAGAATTCGATAAAACATAACCTACACTCTTTTTAATGTTTGATAAAATCAATCTTCCCTCTTTGCAAGTTGAAATTATCGTTTTAAAATTGCTATCCAATAAAATCAAGTCTGCTGCTTCTTTTGCAACCTCTGTTGCTTCCCCTACTGCAATTCCAATATCTGCCTCTTTTAAAGCTAAGGCATCATTGACTCCATCTCCTGTCATTGCAACCACTTCTCCTTTTTCTTTTAAAACATCAACAATTTTTCTTTTTTGATGTGGCAAAACTCTTGTGAACAAAACTATTTTATCTATTTTTTCTTTTAATTCTTCTTTTGAAATTTTTTCTAACTCTTCAGACTCCATTACATTCTCTTCCCCAATTTCCAATCCCAAAGATTTTGCCACTCTTTCTGCTGTTTTTCTGTAATCCCCACTTACAATTTTTACTGAAATTCCTGCTTTTTTTGCTATCTCTATCATTTCTTTTGCCTCTTTCCTCACAGGATCTGAAATCCCAACAACTCCTAAAAACTCAAAATCTTTTTTCTCTTTTAAATTTTCCCTTTCTTTTTTTGCAAAAGCCAAAACTCTTAAACCATCTTGTGCCCATTCATCTAAAATTTTCAAATATTTTCTCTTTTTTTCCTCGTCAATTTGACAAAAATCAAAAACTATTTCTGGAGCTCCAGCCAAAAGAGAAACCTTTTTTCCTTCAATTTCCCAGATTGACATTGAATATTTTTTGGCACTATCAAAAGGTTCTTCAAAAATTTCTCTTCCTTCTTTCAAAAGCTTTTCTGCCGTTTCCTTTAAATTCTCTTTTGCAAAATTAAAGAGTGCAACTTCCAAACTCGTTCTTTCTTCATTATTCAAAAGCATAACTTTTAAAGCCTCTTCTTTGTTTTCGAACTCAAATTTTGTGACCTTCATTTTTCCTTCAGTTAAGGTTCCGGTTTTATCAAGACAAATTACAGAAGTTGAACCTAAAACTTCAGCTGCTAAAAGCGTTTTCACCAATCCTTGTTTTTTTAAAATTCTTTTCATTCCTAAAGCTAAAATTACTGTGATTATTACAGGCAATGCTTCTGGGATTGCTGCTACTGCCAAAACGATCGAGGTCTTGAAAGCATGATAAATTTCCCCACCCCCTAAAATTCGAGAAATAAAAATCAAAAAGCAAATTGCCAAAACTAAAATTGCCAAATTTTTTGAAAGATCTTCCAGCTTTTTTTGCAAAGGAGTTTTTCCTTCTTCGATCTCAACTAAAGCTTTTCCAATTTTTCCAAATTCAGTTTCTTTTCCAATTTTTTCAACCTCCATTATTCCCTTTCCAGAAAGCACTGTTATTCCCATAAACACTTTATCTCCCTCTTTTTTCGTAATTCCCTCTTCCTCCCCTGTTAAAATTGCCTCTGAAACTAAAATTTCACCTTGAACGAGTTTTCCATCAGCTGGAATTTTATCCCCAGAAATCAAAACAACCAAATCTCCAGGAACTAAATCTTTTGCTTCAATAAGCTTTCTCTTTCCTTCTCTTATTACCATTGCCATTGGCTTTATCATTTTTCTCAATGCATACAAAGTTTTCTTTGCATTATATTCTTGAAAAAATCCCATCAAAACATTTAAAATTACAACCAAAATTACTAAAAGAAAATCAAAAAACTCTCTAAAAATTAAAGAAACTGCTCCAACAAAGAGTAAAATGTAAATTAGAGGATTTTTAAATTGAGAAAGAAAAATCGAGAAAGCTCTAAGCTTTTCTTTTTCTAAAATGAAATTCCATCCATACTTTTTTCTTCTTTCTAAAACCTCTTTTTCGCTTAACCCCTCAAAGTTCATTTTTTAATAAAATTTTTGCCTCTTTTAAAATCTTTTCTTTTTTTGGAATTTTTATTTTTTCGAATTTTTCTTCTAAAACATCTTTTACTAAAACTATACCCTGAGAGATTAACTCATTTGCCATTTGATGGTTTAGAGAAGGTAAAATGGTAATCGGGTAGAGTTTGTTTTTTTCAATTAGAAATTCGAGTCCTTTTCCTTTTGGATATTTCCAACCCAACAATTCAACGCCGACGCATTCTGAATATTTTATTGCTTCAATGGTAAATTTTGTGTTCGTAACCAAAATGCTTTTGTAATTAAATCCTGAGTTTAAAAATTTTCCTTTTTGAATGTCCAAGAACCTTGCATAGTTTGCTAAAGCGGATTTTAAATCGACCCTTCCTCCAGCTTCATGTCTAAATTTACATTCCCCAATGTAAACTAATCTTTCTTTCTTTGCTACAAAATCAATCTCATAATTCACACAAAAACCAGGAATTATTTGGTTTGTTTTTGTTTCGAAACCTTCAAAGTCAAAAATTTTTGCCACAAACTTTTCAAAAGGAAAACCAGTGGGACCCAATTTTTCCATCGCTTTTTTTAAGTTAAACCTGATTGCAGATTGGAGAGATTCCTTTAATAACAGTTCAAAAATTCTATCAAAAATTTGAGAGGTAGAAATGCCATCAAAAACTTCATCTTCAATAGTGGTAGCAATTTTTAAGGCAACTTCCTTTGGGGCTCCAACGTTTCTAGCAGACTGATAAACCTTCCGAAAAGAAAATGGTTCTTTTTCTCCCCTCAAGTTAATAACAAAAATTTCTTTTTTCATAAGTTAGTGGGTGGCGCAAGAAATGCAGGGATCGTAAATTCTGATTAAAGACCTAATTTTTCTGATTTGTTCTTTCTTTTTAAGTTTTATAATTTTTGGCAAAAAGGTTTTTAAGTCTTCTTCAATATTGTGCAAGAATTGAGCAGTGGGAGTAATAATGTTGCAATTTGAAATTCTGCCATCTTTGTCAATTTCATAATAGTGAAAAAGCGTTCCTCTTGGAGCTTCCAAAGTACTCAACCCGCTTGATGAATAAGGTTTAATTTCAAGTTTTTCTTCTTTTAGGGGAAATCGCAAAATTTCTTTCAATAGATCTTGAGAAACTTTTAAAAAGTGCAAAACCTCGATTGCCTGAGAGAAAAGATTGTGAAAAATATTCTTGAAATAATCTTTTTCTGAAATTTGCTTTTCTTTTAAAAATTCTTTAAATTTCTCTTTTGCCTCTTTTTCTAAGAATTCTCCATTATTTTTTATTCTGGCGATTGCTCCCAGCATATAAGCTTTTCCCCTAAATTTTACTCTTTTTACCGGTGGCGATTTTAAATCTTCTTCAATTTCCACTGAGTAAAAATTTGAAAAAGTGAATTTTTCCTTTCCAATCTTTACAAATTTTTCAAAATAAAATGGGTAATCTTTGCCATTATAAACTGAGGCAAAAAGAGTTTCTCTTTCAAATTCTGGGTATTCAATTTTCTCGAAAGTTTCAACTAATAAATTTGCATCTTCAATTGCTTGGGGAATCTTTTCTAAAATCTCTTTCAATTTTTCTTTTTCTGGCAATTTTGTAAAACCTCCAACAATCGGAGTTATTGGATGAACCGCCCTCCCTCCAACAATTTTTGTTATCTCTAGTGCCAAATCTCTTATCCTTAATGCTGCTTTTGATTCTTTCTTAAACTTTTTCAAAAGATCTAAATCGTTCTCAATGTTGAAAAAATCTGGCAAAGAAAGGAAAAATAAATGCAAGGTATGAGAGTGAATTATATTCGCTGCCAAAAGCAATTTTCTCAAAAGAGTTGTTTGTTCTGAAACTTTAATTTTTAAAGCATTCTCTAGAGCGGTTATTGCTCCTAAAATATGAGGAACAGGGCAAATTCCGCAAATTCTTGAAACAACAATTGGCACTTCAAAATATCTTCTTCCAACTAAAATTCCTTCAATTTGCCTTAACCCCAAAAGAGTCTGAATTTTTAATTCCTCAATTTTTCCAGTTTTTGTTACCTTTGCCCAAAATCCTGCTTCCCCCTCAATTTTATGAATATGGGGGATAGTAATTTTTTTTGCTTTTTCAGAATGATTTTCAACTTCCCAATGCATAAATTTAAAAAATTTATTTTAACCTTTGCTCAATATCATCTTTTATTCCAAAAATTTCTAAATTATCTTCAATTTCTTCTGGTTTTTTAAATTTTTTCAATGTTTCCAAAAATCCTTTTGGGTTGACATTTTTTAAAATTCCCCGACAACCATAACAAAGCTGACCATTTTTTGGACAAATTGCGCCACATCCTGCCAAAGTTATTGGTCCTAAACAAGGCTCTTTTTTTCTTAAAAGGCAAGTTTCTTTTCCTTGATGAGGACACTCTGTACAAATTGGTTTTTGAGGAATTTCTGGAATTTTCCCTTGAATTAATTCTTTTGCATATTTTAAAAATTCCTCGCCATTAATCGGGCAACCTGGAATGTAAAAATCAACTTTGACAAAATTGTCGATTTCTTTAATTTCTGGGTTTTCCACATTTAATTTTTTGTAAATGTACCTTATTGTCTTTTCTTTTCCTTGATAATTTTTCATTTCTGGAATTCCTCCTAATGCAGCACAATTTCCCGTTGCTACTAAAATTTTTGATTCTTTTCTAATTTTTTTCAATAGCTTTACTTCTTCTTTTTTTATTGGCAATCCTTCAACAAAAGAAACATCAATCTCAACTTTTCCTTTTGGAAAGGGAATTTCTTCAATCAAAGAAAAATCAATTAAATCAACGCTTCTCAAAAAATCAAAAAATCTTTCTCCCAAATCGAGCAAAACAAATTGACATCCCTCGCAAGAGGTCAAAGAAAAAAAAGCAACTCTGGGTTTGTCTTGGATAAAACCAAAAGTTTTCTGTTCCATTTTCTTTCTCTTTTATAAATATTAAAAAATTAAGCTTTTTCGACCTCTTTTTTTATTTGATTTGCAATTTCTTCCATTTCTTCTTTTTGAATTTCTCTAATTAGCGAAAGATCGATTAAAGAGCCGTGGCCATCATCTTTAAATCTTGGAACCAAATGAATGTGGGCATGAAAAACTTCTTCACCCATAATAAAAGAAACAACAAAATCTGTTTTCATTGCCTTCTTGAGAGCTCTTGCGATTTTTCCAACTATTTCAAAATATTCTCCCAAATATGGCACATCCCAAACCCATCTAAAATGTTCTTTGGGAATTACTAAAGTGTGGCCCGGGTTTCTCGGTTTAATATCCAAAAACGCCACGAATTTTTCGTTTTCAAAAACCTTAAAAGAGGGAACCCTGCCTTTTACGATTTCACAAAATATACAATTTGCCATTAAAAAATTATACCAAATTTTAAAAAAATTCTCTCTTCACAACGTTTTCCACTTACATCCTTTCCTTTCTTTCATTGCTGATTTTTCCATTGCTTGACATTCTTTTTGATATTTTGTGTTTGGAGCCAAGAACCTACATATTGCCTCCCCATCTTGTACCATTTTTAAATTCAAGTTTGTGTTTCCCAAAAAAAGATATCCTAAACACCTTCCGTATTGATCTACTTCTTCATTTTCTTTCTCTAATTTCACCTTTCGATTTAGCACAAGGCTTCCCAATTTTTCTTTTGCGCTTTCGTAGCAAGGATATCCCCTTTCATCTGTATCAATGCCCAAAAGCCTTACTGTATAACCGCCTTCAATTATAACCGTATCTCCATCTATTACTTTTGTAACCAAAACCTCAGAACCAAAAGGACATTTTGAAAGATTCTTCTTGCCGGAGAAAAAATAAAATAAAAATAAAACGAAAAGAAGGGCCAGGGATATCTCTCGCTTTTTTAAAAATATTTTTCTTTTTAAATCTGCGCTAAAAAGCAAATTTTTCTTTCTTTTCATATATTTTATACTTTTTTTATTAAGCGGTCTATTTTTTAATCAAAAAACTGATAGAATGAAAAAATGAAGTTGGGAAAATATTTAAAATGGCTTAAAAGACTAATTGAAAGAGAAAGGGAGGCAGAAATTGAAATGATGAGAAGGGAAATTAAAAAACTCTCTGGCAAGGAAAGAGAAAAAATTGGGAGAGCAATTTTGGGTTTGAAAGGAAAAGTAATCGGAAGAGAGTTTTCTTTCAAAATAGTTAAATACGGAAGAGAAAAGGATATTGAAACTGAAATTTCTGTTGGGGATTTAGTTTTGATTTCAAGGGGAAACCCACTAAGAAGTAATTTGGTTGGAGTAGTTACCGAAAAAAGCAAAAAATATTTATCAGTTGCTTTAGAAAAAACTCCAAGCTGGGCATTTTCTAATGTAAGGATCGATCTTTTTGCAAACGATATTACTTTTAAAAGACAAATTGAAAATTTAGAAAACTTAAAAGAAAGCGGAAGGTTGGCTTTAAAATACAGTTTGGGAGGAATTGTCTCCTTGCCATCGGTAAAAATTAGCTTTTCGCCTTTTGATAAAGACCTAAACCCTTCTCAAAAATTGGCGGTTTCTTTTTCTTTAGGAACAAAAGATTTTTTCCTTATTCAGGGACCTTTTGGAACTGGGAAAACTAGAACATTGGCAGAAATCGTTTTGCAGTTAGTTAAAAGAAGGGAAAAGGTTTTGGTAAGCGCAGAAAGCAACGTGGCTGTTGACAATTTGGTAGAAAAACTAAGAGGCAGAGCAAAAATTGTAAGGCTGGGGCATCCTTCTAGGGTGGCGAAAGATTTAATCGATTCATCTCTTTTTTATCAAATTGAAAATTCAGAAAAGTTTCAAAAAGTAAAAAAATTGAGGGAAAAAATCGAAGAACTCATTGGCTTTAGAGATCAATTTTTAAAACCCACCCCTCAGAGAAAAAGAGGCCTTGGAGATGAAAAGATTTTAAGATTGGCCGAGGCAAAGAGAACAAAAAGAGGGATAAAAATCGGAGAGATCGAGTCAATGGCTGAATGGCTCAAAATTCAAAATCAAATTACAGAAATAATCGAAGAAGTTTCAAAAATAGAAGAAAAAATAGCCGAAAAAATTTTAGAGGAGGCTGAAGTGGTTTTGTGTACCAATTCTTCGGCTGCTTTGGATATCTTAAAAAGTTTTGAATTTGACACTGCGGTTATTGATGAAGCAACCCAAGCAACAATCCCCAGTGTTCTAATTCCAATTTGTAAAGCCAGAAAATTTATTTTAGCAGGCGACCACAAACAATTACCCCCAACAGTTTTATCTGAAAAAGCAAAGCAACTTTCGGAAACTTTGTTTGAAAAACTAATCCAAAGATATCCCCAAAAATCAGTTTTACTCAACGTGCAATACCGAATGAACCAAATTCTAATGGAATTTCCAAACAAAGAATTTTATGGGGGAAAATTAAAAACACACAAAAGCGTCAAGAATATAACGCTTAAAGATTTACAGATAGAAGCACCCAAGCTTGGCAACTTTTGGGACAAGGTTCTTGACCCGAAAAACGTTCTTTGTTTTTTAGATACTTCGAAATCAGAGAAAAAATTTGAGAAAGTTAGACCAGGGTCAACATCAAAAGAAAATCCTTTCGAAGTTGAGATTGTAAAAGAAATTTTAGAAAAAATGTTTGAAACTGGAATTAAAAAAGAATGGGTTGGGGTGATTACTCCTTATGATGATCAGTTAGATCTTTTAAGAAAAAGTTTGGGAGAATTGGTTGAAATTAATACTGTCGATGGCTTCCAAGGAAGAGAAAAGGAAATTATTTTGATTTCTTTTGTCAGAAGTAGCAAAGAAAAAATTTTAGGATTTTTAACTGATTTGAGGAGATTGAATACAGCAATTACTAGAGCAAAAAGAAAACTAATTTGTGTTGGAGATGGTGAAACTTTAAAATCTCATCCTGTTTATAGAAGATTTATTGATTTCATTAAAGAAAAAGGGGTTGCGATCACTCTAAAAATCTAGCTTGCTAGCCAACCTCCATCAATCACGACATTAGAACCTGTCATATAAGAAGAGGCATTGGAGGCTAAAAATAAAACCAAATTTGAAACTTCCTCTGGTTTTCCTACTCTATGCATTGGTATTCTTTCTAACAATCCCTCTATTGTTTTTTGATCTGCCTTCAAAGGATCGATCATTGGGGTTTCAATCGCTCCTGGCGAAATTGCATTAACTCTAATATTATGAGGAGCCAATTCCAGTGCCATTGCCTCTGTCATTGCTACAATTGCACCTTTTGAAGCACAATAATGAACTAAATTCGGAAATCCAATTCCAACTTGACCCATAGCGACTGATGCAATATTGATAATTACTCCGACTTTTCTTTTTACCATTTCTTTTGCCACTGCTTGTGCAACTAAAAAATACCCTTTCAAATTAATATTGATTGTTCTATCCCAATCTTCTTCTTTCATTTCTAAAAATGGTTTAAAATCTGCAATTCCGGCATTGTTGACTAAAATATCGATTTTGCCCCATTTCTCAATTGTCTTTTTTACCATTTCTTCAACCTCTTCCTTTTTTGTCACATCACACTTTATCGCAATTGCCTCCCCACCCAATTTTTCAATTTCCTTTACCACCTTTTGACAATCTTCCAAAGAAATATCAGAAACTACAACTTTTGCCCCTTCTTTCGCAAAGGACAGGACATGAGACCTTCCCATTCCCCTTCTTGCTCCAGTCACAATTACAACTTTTCCCTTTAAATCCGGATACATAATATAAATTTTCAATTTTCGACCTTTATTTAAAGAAAGCAACAGCAGAATATCCAACGACTTGTGTTTTCTCACCATAAATTGTATCTCCTGAATTTTGATATTTCAACAATTTTGCTTTCCCTTTTAAATTTTTTGAAACCTCCAAAATTGTCTTTATAGTATCTTGAGCGCAGGCAAAAGTATCAACATCTGGAAAAAGTTTTTTTAAGGTTTCGATTTTTTCTTTAAATTTCTCTGGATCTGAAGACAAAATTCCTTCAATCGTTCTTTTGTCTGCTTCTTGAGCAACTTCATAAGGTGGATAGTGCGAAAGGTCGCTTGATGCCACAACTAAAATTTTTCTCTTTTCCATCAATTTTAAAATTGCCTTTGCTAAATCTTTCCAGTCTTTGTCTTCAGAACCAAAAATCAAAGGCAAAATCTTAAAATTCTTTAAAACTCTTTGCAAAAATGGAATTTGAACTTCTAAAGAATGCTCAAACAAATGCGCAGAATCTTTAACAAAAAATCTCTTTGAAAAATTCAAAATTTCTTTTGCCAATTCTTCATCAACTTTTACTTTTCCCAAAGGCGTCTCCCATTCTCCTTTCTCCCAAACTGAAACTCCGTCAAAATACTCATAATGGGAATCTCCAATTAAAACTACAGTTTCAAATTTTTTACCTTGAATTGTTTTGTAACAATGAGCGGTCACTGGGCCTGAGAAAACATATCCTGCATGAGGAACTAAAATTCCAAAAATTTCATCTTTAATTTCGGGAACTTTTGCATTTTTCAAAAATTCATCTATTATTTGATTAAGCTCTCCTTCCTCTCCTGGATAAAATTGCCCTGCCACTGCTGGAAACCTTATTTTTTCCTGCATATTATTTAATTTTAGCAGAAAAATAAAAAAGCCCCACAAGGAGAGGGCTTTTTTTGGGTTCTAAAATTTATAAGGAATTCAGGTCTTGATCAATCTCTTGAAACTCCTGATCTAAATTAAAAACTTCAATCTTACTTAAATCTTCATCAATCGCCGATACCGAATCTTCTTTTGGGGTGGGCGTTGCTCTCTCTACTGGTTTCATTTCTTCTGTTTTTACTGGAGAAACAAGAGTCGTTGGTTTCTTTGTCAAGAAATACCAGGCCCCAACCAAAACTACTAAAACTATTAAAATTAAAATGATTGGCAAAGCTGAGTTCTTTTTTGTTTCAATTTTTTGTTCCATATTTTTTATTGAGTTGGTTGGGTTGTTGTTTCAGTTGTCGTTGGCACTTCTAACTCATCGACTTTTGGAATCTGAGCCAAAGCGACGGCTGCTTGTCTGACTGCATCTCTGGCATCTTTGACTAATTTTTCAACTGCTTTCAAATCATCATGAAGTTGTTGCCTTAATTTTCCAACATCTAATTTTAAATTCTCCTCAGTTGTAATTTGTGGTGGTTGATAGACTTTTTCTGCCTGAGCTTTCACTGCCTCTCTGGCTTTTTCAATAGCCTCATGAGCTTTTTGAATTGCCTCTTCTACTTTACTTACATCTCTTCCGTTGAGCTTTGCTTTAGCCGTCCTACTTTCAATTCTTTCTAAAACTTTTTCTAAATGATCCAAAACATCCATATAATGATCGGTCATTCTTTCATTTAAAGCATTGATCCTATCATAAATTCTTTCTACAATTGCTCTTTTTCTCTCACTAATTCTTTCTCTTAACCTTTCCCTCAATTTTTCTTTTAAAGCATCGATCTTTGTTTTCATTTCTTCTCTTTTGTTTTGGACTTGATTCCTAAATTCTATTCGGTTTTGCTCAATCAATCTTTGTATTTCTTCTCTATTTTGCTGAAATTCTTGAGTAGAAATTTGTGATCTTTCTCTTAATCTTTCCAACAATCTCGGAGTAATAGTTTGCGAAAGCGCAACAGCTCCAATACTCAAAACTACAAAACTTATTAGAAAAATAGCAACTTTTTTCATACAGACCCTTAAAATTTTATTCGACCTTTACAATTTTATTTTAGATTTTTTTTAACAATGGTAAGGTTTCCGAGTTTTTAGTTTTTATTCAATACAGCAATCTATAATTTTTTTCACGACTTCTTTTAATTTTCCAAAAAATCCTGATTTTTCTTTATCGTGAACATTTAATTGATTTTCCTCGATTTTTTTAACCTCACCAATATCAATTAATTTCAAATTTAAACCCCAAAACAAACTCCATAAATCATAAGCTTTTGAGAAAAGATCTTTTGCCTCTTCTTTTTTTCCTTCTTGATAATACTTTGTTCCAACTTCGATTAATCTCATTGAGGCAGCTAAGAGATGTTTTGAGATACAATTATGAACTATGCCTGCTGAGGTTACATAGGTTTCTTTTCCAGGTACTTCCAAATTGTATACTTTACCTGAATAATTTATCTTTTTAATTTCTTTTATAGGAATCATAACGTATTTGTCTAAAACGTATCCAAAATTTCCTGAAGTTCTTTTAGCTTTGTATTTAAACCCCAGTTTTTCTTGAAGGATTCTGGCAGCATCTCCAGAAATTTGAAAAGAAAATCCGGGATGTTTGGCTTTTATCATTCGATCTCCAATTTTAGAATCTTTCACTTTAATTCTCTTTAACGAATGTAAAATTCCCAATTTAAAAAGTATCAATCTCAATTGAAAAGCTAATTTTTCAGACGTTGTGAAATAATCAATACTAAATTTTCTTTCTCCCCCATCTCCTTTTATTAACCCCCAAACCAAATGTATCAATTTTTCGTTGGGCAAATCGACTATCCATAAGGGTAATTGTTTTTCTGAAGATCTCCTTCCAAATTGAGCAAAAAAATCAACAATTACTCTTTTTGAACATACTAGATCTATGGAAGTATGAGTATGTTGAATTTTACACTTTAATCCAAAAACTTTTTTAAAAAGTTTCTGGCATTCTTTGACTAACTGCGTTTCTTTTTTCCCAAACGAGAAATAAAGGGTGAAATTATGTTTTTTTCCTCCTTTATAGTAGTAAGTGCGCTCACTTACCGAACCTTCAGAAAGGTAAAGACCAATCAGCCTTAAAAGATTTTCGTCAACTTTAATTTCAATTTTTTGAGAAAATTCTTTACTTCCATTTTTCCATTTATATTCCCATTGAATTTTTTCCAAATCTTTCACTTTTCTGTATCGAGGAAAAAGCAAAAAGTCTGTATCCTTTAAATCCTTGGCCATTTTCCAAACTATTTTTGGCTTTTTAAATTCTTTCCTCCAAATTGTTTTCTGTTTTTCTCTAACATCGGTAGCGCATAATACTGGATGTTCAGGAGTAATAAGTAGTTCATCGCAATAATACGGTTTAATAAGAATCATTTCTCCCTGATAATTTCTTACGAATACTTTCCCTACCTTAGAAAAATCTCCATTACCCGTTAAAACATTTTCTCCTTCCTTTATTTTTTTGATTAGAGTAGGTGCCGGATTTGCAAAAATATAAGTATTTGGTGGTAAACACCAAACCTCAGAACCTGGTTCTACACCTTTCACCAATTTTCCCAAAAGTTCTTTTCTGATTTGTCTTGTTTGATTCAACAAATCGAAATATTTATCGTTCCCGGTTTTTGCTCCAGAAAAGAAAAAGTGTTCTTCAATTGAAATCAAATTCATTATCGCCACTGATAAATCTTCATCAGAAGACAAATCCAATTTTCCTTTTTTGGACTCCTCGACTTTTTTTAGCAATTCTTCAATTTTTAATTTTGTTTTTTCCATATTTAGCAAATTCGCCAGAAGATTAAGCTTAAAATTATTAAAAACAAAATGGGAATTAAGACCTTTTGAAATTTAAAATAAGCCTTGTCTTGATTTTTCTTTCTTAAATAGTTTTCAAACAAAATTGAAAGTAAAAACACAACAGTCCCAGAAAAAATTCCAAAAATTAGTTTATCAATTCCCAAAAATTTGTTTTGCGGATGTCCAATAATTCCAATTTTCATTAAAGGAAAAATTGTAAGCCCATACCAAAAAATAAAAACAAGTGGCTTTCTAAATAAAAACTTAATTTTCTTTTTATTGAGCCACTCAATTGTCCACAAAAACAAAGAAAAAAGCAAAGCTCCAATCCAAGCTCCTGAAATTAAATCATCAATTCCCAAATACCTACAAAGTCCGACTCCTCCTGCAACTGCAATTGTACAAATAGGACAAACTGGCATGTTATAAATTTAATTTTTCCTTAAAGAAATTAATAATTGGCTCATCCCCAACAATGCACTTTTGATTTCCTCTGTCCCACAAAAAAGGAACCCCGATTTCATTTTCATTAAAACCACATTTTTTTGCAACCTCTCCCAATTGCCTTGCGTTTTCCTTATTAAAATATACCTCCTTCTCTTCAAAGGCAATTTTTTCTTTAATTTTATTTTCCTTTATAAATTCTTCCACTTTTGCACAATGAGGACATCCCTCTCCATAAAACAAAACGATTGTCGAAGAAGTGCTGTTTGAAAAAGTATTATTTGAAGAAGTATTTTTGTGTCCCTTCAAAAAATAAAAACCCCCAGCTACAGCAGCGAAAATTCCAAAAAGCATCAAAAATAAAACTGTCTTTTTCATAATTTTTATTTTATCATTTTTTAAAAATTATTGAAATTAAAAAAATTAAAAAACCAGAAAGGACAATTAAGGGACCTGCTGGATATCCTGTAAATTGGAAAAGTGAAATTCCAAAAATTGCACAAAGTATTCCAAAAAGAAAAGAAAGAAATCTAAAAGTTTTTAATTTTTTGCTCAAATTTCTAGCTGATGCTGCCGGTAAGGCAGTCAAACCAGCAACCAATAATCCACCAACAAATTTTACGCCAAGGGCAACAATTGTTGAAATTGAAAGAATGTAGAGGAATTGATATTTTTTCAAGTTGATCTTTTCTGCCATTGCTAAATCTTCTGAAATTGAAATCAAAGTCAATTTTGGATAAATTTTTTTGATCAAAAAGAAAATCAAAATAGAAATCAATACAATAATCAAGCTTTCTACTTTTCCAATTTTTGAAATATCTCCAACTAATGCCTCTTCAATTTCATGTTCTGATAAAAATAAAAAAGTAATTGCTAAAGAAACAGTAAATAAAATTGCAATGATTGTTTCAGTTGGCAATTTTGTCTTTTGTTCAAAAAACCAAATTAAAATTGCACCAAAAAATAAAAATAAAAATGCGCCCAAAGAAATGTCTTTCCCAAAAATCAAGGCTAAAGCAACTCCTGGTAACGCTAAATGAGACAAAGGATCAACAACAATTGTCATTTTCTTAGAAAGCATCAAAGAACCCAAATAGCCTGCAACTCCGCCAACGAATATCCCAGAAATTAAAATTTAAAAGAAATTAGTGACCATGATAATGTTCGTAAAATTTTATTTCTTGACCGTAAAGCTTTGACAAAGATTCTGGAGTAACAGTCTCTTTTGGTTTTCCCTGGCAAATTGGGCATTTATTTAAACAAATGACATAATCTGAAAATTTGAAAACGACGCTCAAATCGTGAGTAACTAAAATTATTGTTAAATTTTTCTCCTTTTTTAATCTCTCCAAAAGCTGGTAAATCGTTTCCTCACCTGAAATATCAATTCCAGTTGTTGGCTCATCAAACAATAAAACATCTGGATTTCCGACTAATGCCCAAGCAACCAAAATTCTTTGATACTGACCAGAAGAAAGCTCACCCAAATTTTTTTTCAAAAAGCTTTCTTTAAAGCCAACCAATTTTAGAACTTCCTTAATTTCATTTTCGTTTTTCGTTTTCAACTTAAAAAACTCCTCAATTGAAATTGGGAAATCTTTTACAAAAGGAACTCTTTGTGGAACATAACCAATCTTTATTCCTTTTTTCCACTCAATTTTCCCTTCAAAAGGAAAAATTGAAAGTAAAGTTTTTAGCAATGTCGACTTCCCTGCCCCATTCGGTCCCAAAATCGTCAAAACCTCTCCCCTTTTTACTTCGAAAGACAAATTGCAAATAATCAACTCATCATCGAGTTTTACATTTAAATTTTCCACTTTTAAAATTGTTTCCATAATTTATTTAACTACAACCTGGGCAAATTGAGCAAGTACCAAAACAACTTCCACCTTCTTTTCCAGAAGGTCCTTTTGGTCGCCATTCCTCACATTCTGCCCCACAATGTGGGCATTTTGCCACTAATTTCCAGCAATACCCAAAAACCGAGCTTTGCCACTCCTTCTTTTCTCCTTCTGCCTCAAAAATTTTATCACATTTTGGACAATAAAATTTCTCCATTATTTAAGGTTTTGAAATTTTTATTGCCTTTCCCTCAATCAATGCCTCGGCGACTTTTTTTCTGGCAGAGGTTAAAATTCGACAAAGGGTGGCTTGGGAAATTTTCATTCTCTTTGCTGCCTCAACTTGATCTAATCCTTCCAAATCACAAAGCCTTAATGCCTCAATTTCATCTAAAGATAACTCAATCTCATCTAACATTGAAAGAGGAATAGCTCTTGGTTTAAAATAAACTGCCTTTGGATCAAATTGTACTCTTCTTGGTTTAATTGGCCTTACCATATAAATTGATTTTGCGATTTAAACACAATTGTATTTATGTAATTTCCGTAATACGGTCGATTTTCCAATTCCGAGTTCTCTTGCAATTTTTCTGCTTGAAAAACCGCTTTTTCTAAGTCTCAATATATCGGGAATTACACTATCTACATATTTTTTCGAATAACTTTTATTGGTTTTATATTTAGCGAGAGTTTCTTCAAGTTGTTTTTGTCGAGAAATTATTCTAAAACCAATATATTTCTTAAATAATTGTTTTGTTCTCTGGTTATGAATATATAAAACAAAACAAGTTTGTCCTTTATGGATTGTACTTTGAATACCTAACTTTAATAATAAATCTTGAACGTCTTTTAGCCCATTCAAACTATTCGAACTCAAACTAACATGATATTTAGCAGATCCCTCAGAATCGTACAATCCTTTTAGGAAAGAACATATAATTTTCTTATTTCTAGAATTTCTTATCTCCTCAGGAACCCTCCAAGTATTTGTTTTAAAATCTCCATATCTTTTCAAATCCTCAACTAAGTTTCTTCCTGAAAAAGTAACATTGATCTGGTCCCTTTTTGCCTTTATTATATGTGGCGGATTTTTTACTTTGGAGATTTTAATCCTTTCTTTAGGAATAATACGAATTGATGGCTTTAAACCATAATGGCTTTTAACACAAGTAACAAATTCATCAATTAGTTCTTTAGACACAGAAGATAATACAACTCTCGGTTTGTTAAAGGTAGCACATCCATCGCCACAGAGTACCCCTAAAATATAAGCCTTTTCTGGAGTTAATTTTTCGTATCCTTTTTTAAAGGGTTTTTTCACATCCCAAGGTTTTACCCCGTGATAAATCCAATGTTCTATACCTCGATTTAGAATAATGCCGTATTTTTTCTTAACAAATTTTATTATTTTAATAGGTGAAAGGCCATCTTTGTAAAGTTTCATAACCAAACTATATTCTTTTTTTGTGTAATATTTTTTCATTTTTTACCCTCTAAATACGTCTCATCCTGCTACCACATTTAGGGCATATTTTTTCACTGCAAGGTTGTCCTGGAATATGAGGTTCCTTATAACCACAATTAGGATTCATGCAGACGCAATAACCCCCGGGTCCCCTTCCTCTAAATCTTGCTCTCCTTTGCCAACCAAATCCTCTACCAAAACCTCTTCCAAATCCTAAGGTTCCAGGAATTGGTTTATAAAAGCCGGTTTCAACTTCGTGGCTTTTAATTTGAATTGCGACATAAACTAAATTTTTAATTTCTTTCATCAATCTTTCTCTTAAACTTTCTGAAATTTTTGTTGCGGTATCAACATTCAAATTTTTTGGCAAATTTATTTCCAAATTGGCAGTAAAAACAGAGCCTTTCTTTTGAGTTTTTAAATCTGAAATTTCAATTCCCTGAGATTTGGCAATCTCTTTTATTTTTTCTTCAACTTCTGGAGGGGCAGAAACATCGAGCAGAGAATCGATTGCCTCTTTTCCAATCGAGAAAGATTCTTTTATGATATAAAGACCAATCAAAAAAGCTAAAACCGAATCTGTGAAAATCCAGTATTTATTCAAAATCAAGCCGACAAAAACTACCAAAGATGCAAAAACATCGACTCTTGAGTGAACTCCATCTGAAATTAGAGCAACTGAATTTTCTTTTTTTCCAAAATGAATTTTCAAACGGGACATTATTTCATTAACTATTGCTGAGAAAATCATTACAGAAAGAGCCAAAATCGGAATTTTTATTAAAGAAGGATTTTTGAATTTTTGATATGCTTCAAAAATGATTCCCAAACTAGTCCCAAACAAAATCAAAGTAATCAAAAATCCTGCAAAAACTTCAAATTTGAAATGACCGTAGGGATGTTCTTTATCTGCTGGTTTTTTTGAAATTTTAATTCCAAAAAACGAAATCAAAGAAGAAAAAACATCCATTAAAGAATGAATACCTTCTGCCAAAACTGAAGCAGAATTTGAGAAAATACCGGCAGTGATTTTTCCTCCAGCCAAAATTACATTTGCCAATATTGAAATTTTCGCAATTTTTTCTTTCATAAAATTTTTTCAATTATTTTTTTAAAATTTTTTTGAAGTTTTGGATTTATTTTTTCTATTGGTTTCATTTTCAAAGTAGATTTTAAAAAATCCTTATGATAGGGAATTTTCCCAAGAATTGGAATTTTGTTTTCCTTTGCGAATTTTTCTATTTCTTTTGAAAAATTTTTTGCTAAATCGAATTTGTTAATGACAATTCCATGCTTGATTTTAAAATGGTTTGCCAAATACAAAACTCTTTTTAAATCAAAAAGGGCAGAGGGTGTGGGTTCTGTTACCGCAACAACATAGTCTGTACCAACTAAAGAAGCAATCACTGGGCATCCAATTCCAGGAGCAGAATCAATAATCATAATTTCTGCTTTTATTTTTTCAGAAATTTCATCAGCACATTTTCTCACTTCTTGAACTACCTCACCAGAAGACAACTCTCCAATTTTCAATTCGGCTGAAACCAAATTAACATTGTAATTTTCTCCAACAAAAATTTTTCCAATTTCCTTTTTATCTTTTGAAATTGCTCCATAAGGGCAAGCCAAAATGCAAGCTCCGCAACCTACGCAAGAATCTTTCAAAAAAACAGGATATTTTCCTTTAACAAAAACGATGGCATTTTGTTTACAAACTTTTGCGCACTTTCCGCATTTTTTACACTTTTTATAATCGAATTTTGGAATTAACTGAAAAACTTTCTTGTATTCTTTTCTTTTTATCGACAATAGCAAATGACAATTTGGACATTCTGCATCGGCATCAACTAAAATTGTCTTTTTGCTTTTTGCAAATTCAAATGCCAAAGAAGTTGCCACCATCGACTTTCCCACTCCTCCTTTTCCTCCGGTAATCGCGATTTTCATAATTTAAAAGATATCCTCTTTTGATAATTTTTTTAAATTACCCGCTTTAAATTTTTCAATGTTTTCTAAAATCGTGCCTTCGATTGCTTTGAAAACTTCAATTTTGTAATTTTTGAATTTTTCAAATGCCTTCGGTCCCAAACTAAAAACAATAACTGCTTTCACTCCTTGCTTTGCTAAAAAATCTGGCGGAAGTTCTTTCCCTTTAATTTCTGGATTTTCAAAAACTTCAAAGGTTTCTTTCTCAGTATCGAAAATTAAAAAACTCTTTGCCCTTCCAAAATGCAAAGCAATTTTATCTTTTAAATTGTTTCCATCTGTAGCGAATGCTATTTTCATTCAAATTTTTCCAATTTCCCTTGAAGAAATTCTTCAATTGCCTTTTTAATTTCTCCTTCTCCTTGATAAACCTCGATATTAAATTGTTTTAAAACTTCGAAAGCCCTTGGCCCGATATTTTTTGTGATTACTGCTTTAACATCCCTTTCAGCCATCAATTTTGCAGCAAAAATTCCAGTCCCTCCCCTTCCAAGTCCTGTTTCGTTTTCAATTGCCTCAAAGCTCTTTATTTTTCCATTCTCGATCTCAACAATGATAAAATAAGGACACCTAGCAAATACTTCGCTTACTTTGTCTTCTAAATTTTTTCCGTTTGCCGAAATTCCAATTCTCATTTCTTTTTTTCCAATTCTTTTAACCTTTCCTCAATTGCTTTCATTTCCTCTCTTAACGCTTCCAGATCCTCTTTTAGCATTTTCTTTTCTTCTTCAGGAGTTATTTCAAGATATGGAAATGCCCACCAACCTCTTGGCAACCAAGGATATCTCCAACATCTCCACCAAGGGCCTCCTCCCATTCCCCAAGGCATAGTTTTTAGATTTTTTATAATTTTGACCTTTACATTATGAATATATATTCAAAACAAAAATTTTTGTCAAGAAAGAGCGATCTAAAACCCAATATTAGTTCCTATTTTTCTAAAAATTATTAAAAAGCCTGTGTGAGCTACCATTCTATCTTTTGGTCTTAAAGCAATTTTTCTTTTTTGCCATTCCCTTTGTAAAGTTTCAAAAATTCCTTCCAAAATGAAATCGTTTGAAAATTCTTTCTCCACTTTTTCAGTTAATTCAAAAACTTGAAGGACTGTTGGCAACCAGCAAGCCAAAATTCCTCCTTCCTTTAAAACTTCTTTTACTTTTTGTAAATAATTCCAAGGGTCTGGCAAATCCAAAATCACCCTGTCAAAATCTCTCTCTTTAATCTCTTCCAAATTTTGTTTCCTTAAAATCAAATTTTTAATTTCTTCTATCTTTTTTTGATAAAACTCTTCAATATTTTTCCTTGCATTTTCTATCATATCTTCTCTTTCATCTATTGAAACTACATTTCCTTTTTCGCCAACTGCTCTGATTAAATACAAAGTCAAAGCTCCAGACCCAGTTCCAGCTTCCAAAACTTTTGCTCCTTCAAAAATATCTGCCAAAACCAAAATTTGACCTGCATCTTTTGGATAGATGATTTGAGAAATCCTTTTTAATTTTTTCAAAACAAAATCTCTTAAAGTTGGTTTTAAAATCAAAAGTTCTTCTCCTTTTGAAGAAACTATCTTCTCCCCTACTTTCTTTTTCAAAATTTCATTGTGCAAAATTTTCCCTTTGTGAAAAGCAAAAACTCCATCTTTTTTTAAAGAGAAAATATACTTTTTCCCTTTTTTATCTTTTAGCAAAATTAAATCTCCCTCCTTTAGCATTCTATTAAGAAATAACTTTTTTTGCCCTTCTTAATTACAAAATATTTTCCATAAAGTGCCTCTTTTTTTTCAATTTTGGCATGAATATCTGTTATTTTTTTGTCATTGATTAAAATTGCGCCAGAATTTATTAATCTTTTTGCCTCACTTTTTGAAAGAGCCACTTTTCCAAAAACTAAAAGATCCAAAACAGGAATTTCTTTTTCAATTGAAATTTTTTGAGAAGGGACATTGAAAAAGGCTTCTTTTATTTCTTCTTCTTTTAATTTTCTAATTTCGTCATAAAAAAGAGCTCTTGAAATTTTTTCCACCCTTTCAAACTCTTTTTTGCCATGAACAAACTCTGTTAATAATTTTGCTAAAGTTTTTTGAGCCAATCTTTGATCTGGAGATTTTTTGTGGGCTTTTTCTAATTCTAAAATCTCTTCTTTTTTCAAAAATGTAAACCATTTCAAAAATTTAATAGAGCTTTCATCATCCAAATTAAAAAGAAATTGATAAAACTGATAAGGAGTGGTGAGCTTTGGGTCTAAAAAGATTGCACCAGATTCTGTTTTTCCCAACTTTTTTCCTCCCAAAGTAAGAAGTGGCAAAGTGAGACCGAAAACTTCAACATTTAAAACTTTTTTTACCAAATCAATTCCAAGACAAATGTTTCCCCACTGATCAGATCCACCAACTTGAAGATCGCAATTTTTTCTCTTTTTAAGTTCCAAAAAGTCAATTGCCTGCAAAACCATATAAGAAAATTCACAAAAAGAAATTCCCTCTTTTGAAATTCTATTTTTTATCGCTTCTTTATTTAGCATTTGGGCAACTTGAATATTTTTTCCATAATCTCTCAAAAAAGAAATCAAATCTAAATTAGAAAGCCATTCTTTATTTGATAAAATTTCAATTTCATTTCCCAAAAATTTTTCTAACTGAGCTTTAATTTTTTCTGCAAATTCTTCAACCAAAGAAAGCTCCAAAAGTGGTCTTTCTTTAATTTTTCCGCTTGGGTCTCCAATTAAAGCTGTGGTCTCTCCAATTAAGGCGATTGGTTTGTGAAAAAACTTTAAAAATCTGAGCATTGTTACTATTAAAAGAAGATGACCAAAATGCAAAGAAGGAGCCGTTGGATCAAAGCCAATATAAAAAGTGAGTTTTTCTTCTTTAAGTTTTTTTTGCAATTCCTTTTCGTTGCTTACTTGAAAAATAAGCTCTCTGAATTTTAGTTCTTCAAAAATGTTTTCCATTATTTTAATTTATCAGATTCTTTTCCCAAAACAAAATTTTGAATTTTTTCTTTTAGCCTGCAAAAATTACAAATTTTTGCGACTGTCAAATAGCCACATTTTTCGCAAGGGCTTAAATTCAAAGCTTCTTCTTTTCCAAAAATTTTTTTTCTTTTCAAAAATCCTTTATAAAAGTTCAAAACAGAAGATGACATTTCTTCTTCTAAATCTTCAATAATTTTTTTGAAAAAGAGATAAGTTCCTCCTCTTAAAGGACAAGGTTCTTTCTGATAAGGTAAATTTAAAATATCACAAAAAAGTTTTGTTTCTTTCTCAAAACAAAGAGTTAATGGCTTTGCCTTTCTTTTTAAAGATTTCTCTTCTTCCAAAACTGGAAATTGCCTTCTTATGAATCCTTCTTGCCAAAATATCAAAGATTTCAAAAGAGAGGCTGCTTCATCGTTTAAAGTGTGACCTGTAACAATTACATCAAAATCCTTTGCCTCTCTATTTAGCAAATATCTTTTAATCATTCCACAAACTGCGCAAATTTCCTTTTTTGAAATTTTTGCTGCCAATTTTACATTAATTCCTATTTCATCTTTAAAATCTAAAATTTTTAATGGCAAATTTTCTTTTTTTGCAAATTCTTCAACTGCTTTTTGAGATTTTTCTGAGTAATTATTTTCTTTTATTTGAGAATTAATGTGAAACAAAGTGATATTGTATCCCAAATCTTTCAAAACTTTGGCCAAAGCCATGGAATCCTTTCCACCTGAAATTGCCACCGCAATTTTATCCTCTGGCGAAAACATTTTAAATTTCTCAATTGTCTCTTTCACTCTTTTTCTGAAAAAATCCAAAAAGCAATCAAAACAAATCTTTAAATTATAGCTTCTCAAATGCACTCCTTCCTTCACTTTTTGGCAAATTCTACATTTTAAAAATTTTGCTTCTTTTGTCATTTTTGCAAATTCAAAAGCTGAATTCAAAAATAACCCAAAAGTTTTTAAAAAGATCTTTATTTTAGTTTAATTTTATTAACGAGTAACTCCAATAAATCTTTCACATTTTGTTGAGCCTCAGTTTCTGTTTGACTGTTAACAAATTTATTCCATTGATCCAAAATTTCTTTGTCACCAATTTCTCTAACGTCGTTTTCCAATTTCAATCTCGTTTCAAAATCAACTTCTTTTTCTGCCTTCAAAACCTTTTCAATAAAAAGAGAAAGAAAATTTAAAACTTTTTCATTAAATTGGGGCGATCTAGATGCCTTTTGAGCTTGAAGCTGAAATTTCAAATTGGAAAAGGAAATGTACCAAAAAAGATTACTAACAATTAAAAGAAGGAGCAAAAGAAAAATTAAGATTTCTTTTTTCATGCTGTTATTTTAAATATTTCCTTTTCTCGCCTCTCTCTTATTTTATCACGATAGAAATTGTAGAGCAATAAAACAAAAAGCAAAATTAGCAAAATTGTCTTCCAATCTAAAATTTTCAAAAACCAAAGCTTATTCTTTAATTCAATTTTTGGATGAATCCCTTCCCCTTCTCTAACTTCAAATGGTTTCCCTTCATAAGTTAAGTATCCTGGAGCTTCAACTTTCAAATAATAAACGCCAGGAGGAACTAAAAAGGCAAAAGCGCCTCTTTGATCTGTGATTTGAGGATTTTCTTGATAATATTCTCTTGCTGGCCAAATTTCATATTTTTTTGCTTCTGGATTTAACCAATACAAAGTAACAATCGCACCTGAAATTCTCAACTCTTGATTTCCAACTTTCTCAAAAACATATCCTTCAGGATCGACAACCGCAATCAATCTAATTGCTCTTTTTCCTAATCCCGGATCTTCATATTCAACAAGGGTAATAATTTCGTATTCTCCATCAACTGCTGGAGCTGAAATTTCAGCTGTCCAAATTCCATCTTGGTCTGGATCTTGAAAATCAAATTCTTTTAAAACCAATTTTTCCTCAGCTTTAATTTCTTCTGTCTGCATTTTAGCAAAAACGGGTCTGGTAAAAAATAAAGAAGCAGTCAAATTTTCAAGAGAAAAACCTGGAAAACTTGAAGCAACTTTCTTTGATTTGAAAACTAAATAGCCCTTGACGCTTTTTGCCTGACTTTGAGGTTTAAAAATCAAATAAAGAGTTTGACCAGAAACTGTTTTGATTTTTTGTTCAACTTCGCCTTTTTCATTTAAAGAAAGATTGATATTAAAATCGATCACTTCCCCTTTTGATCTCACAAAAAGAACTTCTGAAGGAATTTTTTCTTTTTCAACTAATGATAAATTTGAAAGCGGGGTCCCTTTTGGCAAAGCAAATTTCCCGGGCACAATCTCGAATCCTGGCAATCCCACTCTTTCTGTAAGTCCTGGAAGCTTAAATTCAATTTTTTGAAGTTTTGCAATATCTGGCAATTTTTCAATCTTTAATTCTCTAAAGAGATTTTCGAGATTTGGAAATTTTTGAGCTAATTCTTCCAATTGTTTTGGAATTGGAGAAAGAGTAAATTTAACAAAATCTTCATTGTTTAAAGTATAAGTTAGAAGTTTCCATTTTCCTTGAAAAACAAAAGGAGTAATTTCTAAAGGTGGAGTTGGAGTTGGCTTTTTGACAATTTCTTTTGGTTTGAAAACTTCTGGAATTTTTTTGATTTCCTCAATTATTTTTTCTGGAATTTCTTTTGCTTTCTCAATTATTCTTTGGCCTGAAAAAGAAAGAAGAGGTTGAATTTGCGGGGTTTCTTGAGTTGGTCTTTGGCTTTTTGGTCGCCAATCAGTTTTTACTTTACAATTTTGACAATCGAAATTAATTCTTCCAGCAATTGAACTTGAGGCAAAACCAGTAAATTCTCCATCTTTGTTAATTTTGACATTTGAAAAATCAATCCAGCCCAAATTTTCTCCCCAGGCAAAGCCAGATAAATTTCCCTCGCCATCATTTTTGACTCCGCCATTTGTCGGAGCTAAATTTATCCAACCAAAATTTTCTGACCAAACATAACCTGAAAGTCCATCATCTTTTATTTTGACATCGCATTTTGTACAACCAAAATTTACCCAGCCAATATTTTCTCCCCAGGCATATTTAAAATTAGGATCTATTGTCCCTTCAGAAATTGAAGCTAAAGCAATCGAAGGCAAAAAAATCAAAAGAAAAAACTTCAAAAGCTTCATTATTTCATTATAATTTATTGAAAAACATTATGCAAAATCCAATTTCCACAATCAAAGATAATCTGGTCAGGGATCTGACCCCTGACAGGGTTAAGAAGATGGTAGGTTGAAGAGAAGGTGGGTTTTTCAGCTGATGTTGAAACTTTAAATTCGGTATTTTAGGAGTTTGTAGATTTTGTCTCGTCTGTCTATTAAAGCTATTTTGAGTTTGTTTGACTTCCAATCAACAGTATAAACTACTCGATATTTCCCGATCCTTAATTTAAAAAAATCACTCGCTTCGTGCGAGAGAGGGAAATGAGTTAATTTGTCAAAATTTTTCGCCAAATATTCTATCTTTTTGACAATCCTTTCCTTTAATTGCCTATCTGTCTTCTTCAAAAATTCTAAAGCGTATTCTGAGTATTCAATTTCAAATTCACTTTCTTTCTTCATTTAAATCCCAAGTTGCTTTTTTACTTCATTTTCACTAAAAAATTTAACTTTCTTTTTCCTTATTTTTTCTA
>Ga0315298_1001485_pt1 | contig 42698 bp, 47 predicted proteins | sample WHS_1_MG_FD_203077 | JGI IMG/M metagenome (GOLD analysis project Ga0315298, IMG submission 203077) | Extremophilic microbial mat communities from Washburn Hot Springs, YNP, Wyoming, USA - WHS_1_MG | ecosystem: Environmental > Aquatic > Thermal springs > Hot (42-90C) | place: USA: Wyoming... | reverse complement strand
AAGAAAACGATCCCGCTTATTTTCGGCAAGCTGCTGTACGGCTCGAAGTTTCACCGCCTGCGCATGAGCCGCGGGCAGCAAGGTATCGGCATCTCGGCGGCGGGCATGTACGGGCTGTTGACCACCGGCAAGCCCGTGAAGATCGTGTCGAAAATCGGCCCCGGCAAACCGGCACACTACTACGAAATCCAGATCAACACCAAGCGGAACGAGCCGGAAATCCTCAATGGCAAGGGCGAGGGCGACGAGATACCCGCCAATGCCCGGGCCCGGCAGGTCATGGAAAAGCTGGGCATCGAGTGGATCGAGGTGGATCATGGCACCCGGGTAACGATCGAGCTGGAAGCCCGCTACCAGCGTGGCCGGGCCAGCGTGGACGAATACCTCCAGCAGACCGCCCTGGCCAATCCCCACGTGACGCTGCACTACGTCGATCCCGAGGGGCACGAAAAGCACTATCTGCGCGTGGCCGACGTGCTGCCCCCGGAGCCCAAGGAGATCAAGCCGCATCCTTATGGCATCGAACTGGGCACGCTGGTGGCCATGTTGAACGAGTCGCGGGCGGGCACGCTGCACCAGTTCTTGACCACCTCGTTCTCGCGGGTCAGTGCGGCGGTGGCCCGGCGGATCTGCGAAGCGGCCAAACTCAGTCCCCGGGCCAGCGTGCGCAAGATCGGCCGCCGCGAGGCCGACGCGCTGTATCAAGCCCTGCAAAACACCCGCATCCCGCCGCCGGCCACGGATTGCATCTCGCCCATCGGCGAAGAACTGCTGCTCAAAGGGCTGCGGCAGTTGGTGCCGGGCGAGTTCTATGCGGCGGCCACCCGGCCCCCCGCTGTGTACCGGGGCAACCCCTTCCAGATCGAAGTCGCGCTGGCTTATGGCGGTGCAGCGCCCACGCACCGCGTCCCCCGCGAGACTCTGGTAGAGCTGTTGGCCGAAAGCGATGCCCGCACCTTGCGCCAGTTCCTGGCCATTACGTTCGACGGACTAGGGGTGGAGGCGGCGGACCGCATTCTTCATGAGGCGCGCCTGGGGCGGCGGCTGTCGCCCGCCAAACTCGACGACGCCCAGATCGACCGCCTGCACGAGGCCATGCAGAACGTCAATCTCAACGACCGCCAAACGATGACCGTGCTGCGCTACGCCAACCGGGTCCCCTTGCTGTTCCAAGCGGGGGCCTGCGCCATCACGCAGACGGTCATGCAGACCAACTGGCGGGCCTATGGGCTGGCGCAGTCGCGGGGGGCGCTGCCGGTCGGCCCCGTAACGCTGATGGTGCACATCGCCAGCGTGTGGGTGCCGTTCACCAGCGAGTCCAAGGAGGCGGTGGCCGCCTACCCCGAAATCCAGAGAGAGATCCGCCTGGCCCTCCAAGCCGTGGGGCGCAAGCTGGGGATGTATCTCCATCGGCGCCAGCGGGCCCGGCACGAGGGCGAGCGCCGCAACCTCTTCATGCGTTATCTGGGCGAGGTAGCCACGGCCGTCAGCCGTATCAACCGCACCGACCGCCAAGCCCTGTACGAAAAGCTCCTGGAGGTCGCCAAACGCAAGACCTCGGAGGCCGACGCCCGCTATGATGAACGGGGGCAGCGGATCGACGACGATGCCGACTACGGCCAGCATGTGATCATCGTGGACCGTTCGGAGGCGGCTGCGGCGCCGGGCCGGGCCTCGTCGGGGGCGGCTCCTTCCTCCGCCCCCAACCCTGCCGAAAACGAGGTCGCCTGAGGGTTGTTGAAGCTCCACTGGTTGATTGCCGATATGTGCCATGGCCAAGAAATCCCGGAGCAGTGCTGCTGAAACGGCGGAAATCCCGCCCGAGAAGCTCAGTCCGCGCGACCGCAAGACGCTGGGGCAGATCACGGCCTTGGCCGACGCGGTGGTCAAGGCCGCCGCCAGCGGGCGCGATCCGGCGATCGAGATTCCAGCCCGGACCCTCTCCAACGTCCGCTACAACAAGACCAAACGGTTCATCGAGATGGGCAGCGCCACCAATCGGCGCCAACTGTTCAATTTGAATCAGGCCCGCAGCTACATGCAGACCATGCTGGTGGCCGAAGGTGCCCGCCGGCTCATCGTGCAGGGCAAGACCACCAGCCTGCGGGGAATGTACTATCTGCTGAAGCACACCATCGAAGGGACCAGGGAGGAGACCTTCGAGGACCAGGAAGAATCCGATGGCGTGATCGAGGACCTGGAAGTGGCCATCGAGGCCCTGCGCGAAGAACTTCACGTGTACGCCAAGAACGCCGGGGCCATGGTGGGCGAGATCACGCTGGTCGATAGCGGCGACACGATCGACTGCACGCGCATGGGCTCGGGCGGCTACAGCATCCCCTCGATTGTCGAGCCCGAGGTGATCCAGTTCCAAAAGTGCAACGCCAAGTTCATCCTCCACGTCGAAAAGGATACCGTGTGGCGGCGATTCAACGAGGACAAGTTCTGGCGCAAGCACAAGTGCATCCTCACGCACGGCGGGGGGCAGCCGCCGCGGGGCGTGCGCCGATTGTTATACCGCATGCACAATGAGTTGAATCTGCCCGTGTATTGCCTCTTGGACAATGACCCCTGGGGGTATTACATCTACAGCGTCATCAAGCAGGGCTCGATCAATTTGGCCTACGAATCGAAGCGGATGGCCATTCCGGATGCCCGCTATCTCGGCCTGCGCTCCAAGGACTTCGAGGCGTGCGGGCTGTCCAACAGCGTCAAAATCGAGCTGAACGACGCCGACCGCAAGCGGGCCCGCCAGATCGCCCAGTACCCGTGGTTCGCCCACAAAAAAGCCTGGCAAAAAGAGATCCAGCAACTGCTCCATAACGGCTTCAAGCTGGAGGTCGAGGCCCTGATCTCCAAAGACATCAGCTACGTGACCGAGGTTTACACGCCGCAGCGCCTGGCGGATGGCGACTGGCTGGATTAACCCCCAGTTCCATCCCCCCAGTGGCTGCAGGAAAGGCTCGGCTGACCACACACCGGGCTCAAAGGCCTTGCCAGGGTGGTGTGCCACTGCTCCGCAGAAGCAGTGCCCGCCTTGCGGGTCTCCACTGCCTGCACTGCTTGCCTGCTTGCCTGGCGGCAAGCAGTGGCATGCGGCGTGAAGTGGCGCAGCAGGCCGCGCAGCGCCTCCCACGCCGGCGGAACTCCATGGGCGTGAGACGTTGCCGCTGGCCTGCGGGAGGGTAAACTTCTGTTTTCGTTTTTACCGGGAAGGATTGCTGCGTATGAATCTGGTTGATCCGAGGTTCAAAGATTTTGCCCTGGTGCGGGAGATGATGGAGACGCCAGCGATCATCGGCCGAATGGACTTCGGACGCTCCGCGCCGGCGGCCGAGGCCATCCGCCAAGCGGGCCGGCTGTTTCTGACCGGCGAGGGTTCCAGCCGCATTTTTCCCGCCAAGAACCTGCTCTACGAGTCGCTGCGACAGGGGGCACCATTTGTGGTCTTTACCGATGGTGCCCGGCAGGCGCACGAGTACGATCTGGCCCGCATGGTGGTCTTCGGCGCCAGTAACAGCGGGAAAACCAAAGAGGTCATTTCGCTGTTTGGGCGGCTGGCCGAGTGCGCCCACCCCTGGCGGTTCGGGCTGACGGCCAACGCGGGCAGCCCCCTGGAATCGCTCTCCACACGGTGCTTTCTCCTCGGATGTGGCAAGGAAGAGGCGGTTGCAGCCACCAAAAGCGTCGTGGAACAGGCTCTATTCTACCGTTCGCTCTTGATCCCCTGGGAGCAGGATTCGCCGCTGAGGCGCAATCAGTCCCAAGCGGCCGAACAAGCCCGGCAGGTGCTCGAGGCCGAGTTGGATACGGAGATTATCCAGGCGATTGCCGACGCACCCGTGGTGTACTTTGCCGGGCGGAACAACGGCGTGGCCGAGGAGTTGACCCTTAAAACCAACGAAATCACGCACAAGAAGAGCGACTACCTGGAGGGCACGTACGCGGTGCACGGCATCGAGGAGGTGATGAACCCCGACGAGGTCGTGGTAGTGGTAGAGCCGTTTGCCGCCGAAGAAGAGAAGTTCCAGGAAGTGCTGGTCCGCGGGGTGGGGATGAGGGTCTTCGCCATCGCCGCCCGCCAAACCGCGTTTCCCACCATCCGCATTCCCAGTGTGCCGGGATACGATGCGGTGCTGCAGCTCCTGGCCGGCTGGAACGTGTTGGTGCATGTGGGAGTGCGCCTGGGGCTTAACTTGGACAAGGCCCAGCGGGCACGTAAAATCGGCAACGAGTTTGTGGGACAAGCCGCCCCGGCCGCGGGCGCCTAGTCGGGGAGAGGTCGGCGCCGTGCGGGCGCCGGGAAAGGACGTATGGACGGGTCATGGCTGAGGGAATCACCTATTACCGCCGCACGGCGAACGGGTTGATCGTCACCCCGCGGATTTCCGAGGTGTTCGACCGCTGGCAGGGCCAGGACGAGTGCTGGATGTTCTTGTCGGCGCACGACGATGATGTGCTGATCGGCGCCGGCATAACGCTTCAGGTGGCGCTGGCCGAGAACATCCGCACCCATACGGTGATCGCCACCGACGGGCGCATGGGATATTGCCGGTTCCCACAGCGGCGCACGATTGCGCAGATTCGCCAGGCCGAGGCCCGCAAAGCCTACGAGGGGCTGGGCCTTCCCCCCGATCGGCTGCACTTCCTCTTGTTTCCGGACTGCAACCTGAACCCTTATCGCGGCCGGCATTTCACCACCATTGGCGATCCGACTGAGGTGGAGGGGGCCAGCGGCCTGCAGAACGCCTTTCCGCACATTCTGCGGCAGATTCGGCCCACCCGGGTGTTCTTGCCCACCATCTCGGACCTGCATCCGGATCATCGCATCGTCAACGAGGAGATGCTCATCAGCTTGTTTCACGCGCAGGGGGCCATCTGGCCGGAACTGGGCGAGCCGATCCCCACGGTGCCCTTAGTGTACGAGTACGCCACGTACTGCGATTTTCCGGAACCACCGCAACTCCGCGTGCTGGGGCCGGCCGAAATGCTGGACCGCAAGCTCCGGGCGATCCAGGCTTTCGCCAGCCAGGAGCAGATCGAGATCCTCGTGGCCGAACAACGCAAAGCGGGACCGGCCGAGTACCTTCGCGAAGTGCAGTTCAAATTCTATTCGCCCAAGCAGTATGAGACGCTGTTTCTGGGGTGAGCGTTGTGCGGGGGAGCCGGCAAGCGCCCGGCTTGGCAAGTCCTCGGGAGCTTGTCCCGCCAGCACGTCCGGCCGCATAGGCCCCCTGGCTGGCCTCCCCCCAACTCGGGGCAGAGCCTAGCGAATTACCCCACCACGGAGCCAGCATGGGCCAAGCGATTTGCTATCTCGGCGATGACGACCTCGGCGGAGCCGCTGCCTACTTGGCCGCGGTAATGCTCCACGCAGGCCTGGCATTCGAGCATGTGCCCAGCACGCAGTCGTTTCCGGCCGAGCTGCTCGCCCGGGACTGGTCGGCCTATGTGGTGAGCGACTATCCGGCGAGCCGGTTCGGCAGCCAAGCCATGGCGCATGTAGTCCGCGCGGTGCGCCAAGGGGCGGGGCTCCTGATGATAGGCGGGTGGGAGAGCTTTCACGGCCGCTGCGGCGAGTATCCAGGCACCCCCCTGGCCGAGGCCTTGCCTGTCGATATGCAGTCGCGTGACGACCGGCGGAACTTCGCCCAGCCGTGCCTGGTCCGCCCGTTGGCCGACCACCCCGTGCTTGCTGGTCTGCCCTGGGAGACGCCGCCCGGCATCGGCGGGATCAACGAGGTCTACCCGCGGCCGGGAACCCAGACGGTGCTGGTGGCCGTGCCGCTTGCGGTCCGCCTCGAGGTCGACCAATTCTCTTTTTGCCCCCAGCAGGAGTTGCCGCTTCTGGTGCTGGGCCGGTTCGGCCACGGGCGAACCGCTGCCCTGGCCACCGACGTGGCCCCGCATTGGGTGGGCGGCCTGGTCGACTGGGGCGACCAGCGGATTTTCCAGCCCGTGGCCAACGGCTTCGTCGAAGTGGGCAACTGGTATGCCCGGCTGTTCGCCAATTTGCTTCGATGGATAACCAGCGGCCTGTAAGCAAAGCTTCGGTCGGGCGGGCGCCTTCAAAGTCTGGCATGATGCCGGCTCCGGGTTGTACGGCAGCTACCCGACGATAGGCGGCGCCGCTCGAATCGAGGGCTTGACGGTCCGGTATTTGACAGTCCCTGCAGATTTTCAACCCATCGGGAGTAAAGCGATGCTTCAAGGCAATGCCATTGTCGGTCAAAGTGGCGGACCTACCAGCGTGATCAACGCCAGCCTGTGCGGCATTGTCCAGGCCTGGCAAAGCCGCGCCGGGGCCGGGCGAGTTCTGGGAATGCGATTCGGCATCGAGGGGTTCCTCAAAGGCCAGTGCATCGACCTGGGCAAGGAGCGGCCCGAGACCATCGAGGCGCTGCGGACCACCCCCAGTTCGGCTTTGGGAAGCTGCCGCTACAAGCTCCGCGACGCGGACCTCCCCGGCGTGCTGGAAATGCTCCGCCGCTACGGGGTGCGCTACTTTTTCCTGATTGGCGGCAACGACACCATGGACACCATCCACCGTGTGGAGGCCTATTGCCGCCAGCAAGGCTACCCCTTGGTGGGCATCGGCGTGCCGAAAACCGTGGATAACGACCTTTTCGGCACCGACCATACGCCGGGTTTCCCCAGCGCGGCGCGGTACGTGGCCCTGTCGGTCAAGCAGGCCGGGATGCTCGCCCGAGATATGAAATACGTCGATCAGTTCGTGGTCTTCCAGACCGTGGGGCGCTCCGCGGGGTGGCTGGCGGCAGCCTCGGCTCTGGCCCGATCGGCTGAAGACGATGCCCCGCACATCATCCTCTGCCCCGAACGGCCCTTCGACCGACAGGCATTCCTGGCGGAAGTCAAGCAGTGCCACGAGCGGTTCGGCTGGGTGAGCGTCGTGTGCGGGGAGGGGATATGCTATGCCGACGGTACTCCCGTCAGCGCCTCCACCGTGACCGACAAGTTCGCCAACATCGAATTCGGGGCCATGGGCGGCGCCAGCGTGGCCATGGTCCTTCACGCCATGATCCGCCAGCAGTTCGGCTGGCGCGGGGAGTTCCAGGTGACCGAATCGCTGCCGATGTGCGCCGCTGACCGGACGAGCCCCCTGGATGTCGAAGAGGCCTATGCCTGCGGGCGACGCGCTGTGGAACTGGCCGAGTCCGGCCAGTCGGGCATCATGGTGAGCATCGTCCGGCAATCGAACCGACCGTATCGGGCCACCCTGGAGACGGTCCCTCTGGCCGACGTGGCTGCCCGCGCAAAACCCATGCCGCCGGAGTACCTCGACCCAGGGCGAAGCGACGTCACCGCCGCCTATCTGGAATACCTCCGGCCGCTGGTGGGCCCCCTGCCCGAGTACGTTCGCCTGGCGGGCATCCAGGCCGAACCCGTTTGAGCGGCCGCCCCCATTCCCCCATGCAGGCCGTAGCGGCAAAGCGGGTGGAGCGGACTTATTCGGGCCGGCCCAAGGGGCGGGACTCACCGGGCAGCGGCACGATCCGCTCCGCCTGCACCCCAAAGTGCACGAGGCTGCCGCCCAGGCTCACCCCGTCGCCGGCCAAGCCTCCAGCCCGCGTGCGGATGCCAGCCCCCGATCCGGGCGTCGAAGTGCGGTAGCTCCCCACCCGGCACAGCCGCTGGATGAACTCCACGGCGGGGCGGTGATCGGGCGGCGGATCCGGCCAGATAATGCCCTTGCTCAGGATCACACAATCCACAGCGTAGGAGTCGAGCAGTTTGGGCATAAGCTCGCGGGCCAGCGGGGCGCTGCCCAGCAATTCGGCCCCCAGGGCCCGCCTTCCGGCCACCGCGATAAAACCCACCGTCCCCGGCGGCAGGCGGGGCACGATGGCAGTGCGAACCTCCCCAAGCTGGGCTTGCACTGGCGGTGAGTTCAGTGCGTGTTCGAGGCTATCGGTGGGATTGGCCGCCCCCAAAGCGGCATTGCTGTGGGCGATCTCCTCCCACAGCCGCTGTTGGGTGGCCCCGTGGCGCATCTCCCACTGGAGGGAAGGCGGGACCAGCACCTTGCCTGGCAGAAATTTTTCGCCCCCGGACCAACGATGCCGTTCCACGCAAAAAACCTCTAGTTCCACGCGCTGTCCCGGCGCCACGATCACGTCTTGACGGAGCGTTCGCGATTGTTTGCCCCCGGCAAGCACCTCGCCTGAAAGGATCAGCACGTGCTCGGTGCGGCTGCGGTTCTCCACTACTACCCGCGGAACGGTGGGACGGCCCGGCAGTTCGTAAACCCATAGAAGTCCCTCGGCCACGGCGCGGTCCATCCCCAGCCAATGGCCCGCAAGCTCTGGCCCCCGCTCCAATAGGAGCGGGTAGATGGCTAAGTGCCGATACCGAATCGGCTCGGCGATTTGCAGGCGGTCGAGATACGAGGCCAACTCGGGAACATGGCCAGCGGTCGAAGGCCGTTGGGCGCACACGGGCCCGGCCCCCCAAAACAATCCCGCACAGACCAACCCCACTATCAGTGGGCCGCTGGCCGTCCCCCGCAGCGCCGAAGCCCATGGGGCCGGCCACTGAAATGCCAGTCGAGCGATGCCCATTTGTGGTCTCCTAAACACCCCGGCTTGGTACCGCAAGAAGTTAACGGTGGTGGGCGGCATCCGTTTCATTGTTGCGGCGCCCCCTTAAGGACGGTGGATTTCTGGCGGGTCCCCCGTCACCGTCCCCCGTCACCGTCCCCCGTCACCGTCCCCCGTCACCTGTCACCTGTCCCCGGCAGCACGGTGGTGTCGGCGTCTTTTTCCGCGATGCCGTGCAGTTTCAGCCAGCGGGCACGGCGGACCCAGTAGAAACGGATGGGAATGAACATATCGACCACCTCGTCGGCGATGAGCAGCCCGCCGAGGACGGGGGCGGCCATGGCCGATATCACCTCGTGCCCCACCCCGCTGGCCCACAGCATGGGGGCCAGCGAGATGATGGTGGTCCCTTCGGTGAGCAGCTTGGGGCGCAGCCGGTGCACCGCCCCTTCCAGCACGATGCGGCGCAGGTCGGCCAGCGAGCGGATCTTTTCCAGGCCGCCGTGCCGCTCGATCGCCTCGCGGAGATATACCAGCATGATGATGCCCGTTTCGGTGGCCATGCCGAAACACGCGATGAATCCCACCTGCACCGCCACGCTGAACCGGCTGCCCATGAGCCAGAGCAAGAAAATGCCCCCGGCGATGGCCTCGGGCACGGCCATCATCATCAGGCCGGCGTCCACCAAGTCGTTGTAGGTAATCACAAGGATCGCGAAGATCAGCAAAAACACCATGGGAAACACGACCTGCATGGTGCGGCGGGCGCGGATCTGGTTTTCGAACTGGCCGCTCCACTGGACGTACATGCCGGGCGGGAGCTTCACTTTCTGGGCCACGACCCGCTGGGCCTCTTCGACGAAGCCGACGATGTCGCGGTCCCGGACATTGAGCTGTACATAGTTGCGAAGCATGCCGTTTTCGCTCTTGATGACGGCGGGGCCTTCGACGATCCGGACGTCGGCCACCATGGACAGGGGAATTTGCACTGGCCCAGCGGGCGAGCCGGCTATGTTGCTGGCTCCGCCGCCGGGGCCCTGGCCGACGCCCATCGAGCCGTCGCCCGCACCCATGGGGCCGCTGGGCGAGCCGGCCGGGGGCATCGCTGCCGCCGCGGTCACCAGCAGGTTGGCCACCGATTGCTCGTCATCGCGGAAGGTACGGGCATAGCGGATGCGGACCGGAAACCTTTCGCGCCCCTCGACCGTCATCGTTATGGGCTTGCCGCCCAGGGCCGTCTCGATCACGTCCTGGATGTCGCCCACGTTGACCCCGTAGCGGGCCGCCCGCTGCCGGTCAATCGTGATTTCCAGATAACCCTTGCCCACGCTTTGATCGGGAAACACATCGACGGCGCCGCGGATGCCTTTCAGTACCTCGGCGATTTGTTCCGAGACCTTCTGGATCTGCTCCAGGTCGCTGCCGAACACTTTCACCCCGATCATCGTCCGCACGCCGGTGGCCAGCATGTCGATGCGATTGATGATGGGCTGGGTCCAGATATTGGCCCATCCCGGCATCTGCACCGCGGTATCCATCTCCTTAAGCAGATCGTCCTTGGATTTTCTCCAGAGGAACAGTCGCGGGGCCCAGGCCGCGTCGAGTTCCTGCCGCAGGGCTTGCAGTTTCTGCTGTTCCGCGGCGTCATCGATGCGTTCGGCCCAATAACCCTGGTTCTGCGCCTCGCTGCGGATCTCCTCGATGGCGTACCAGTTGTAAGCGGACACGGCCTGGTCGAAGATTTCATAATCCAGCATCCGGCCTCTTTGGCGCCAGTGCGCATCGCGGCGGTGCTCCACGAAGTCCAGCATCCGGGAAACCAGCGTAGGCCGCTCGGCTCCCAGCACTTCCGTCACGCCGTAGTAGGCCCTCTGCACGGGGTGAAGATGCAGGGCCAGCAGGTCCGGGGCGTTCTCTACTTTGTGTTCGGCGGCCAGGGCGTCGGCGATGCGCTGGACCAGCCGATGGATGTCGGCCTGCTGCGCGCCGTGGACGAGAATCTCGGCAAAGGGACGTTCGAGACTCTGGGCCAGACGGTCGATATCGCCGTCGTCCACGGGGGACGCCAACTGGCCTGCGCGGCGCCACCGCTGGACCAGTTCTGCGATGAACTCGCGGAGGAGGCGGGGTCCTAACTCTGCCTCGAACTCCTTGAACCGCTGCAAGGCCAGTTCGCGCAGGGCGGCATCGGTGCGGGTGGTGGCGTTCATCGTGGCGGTATCCAGCAGCCCTTTGCGGATCGAGGGGTCGTTGATGCGTTCCAACAGGCCCGCCTCTTCCAGGGCCGCCGCTACCGCCTCGGTCTGCCGCTGGGCATCCTCGTAGCGCAGATGGCGTTTAGGCCAGTACTCCTTGGGCCGCAGGTTGATAATCGTCTCCACCATGTCCAGGGGCGAAGGGTCGGTAGGGGTTTCGGCCCGGCCGGCCTTGCCCACCACCAGCTCCACCTCGGGGAAGCGCCGCAAAAGGGCGTCGCGGGCCTTGAGGTCGTCGGCCGCCTGGGTGACCGACACCCGGGGGACGGTTACGGGCATGTCGAGGATGCTCCCCTCGTCCAGCGGCGGCATGTAATCGGTGCCGATCTTGGGCCAGCTATAGGCCCAAAGGGCCAAAGCCGCCAGCGTTACGAACGAAATCGCCTGCCATTGCCACCCCACGATGAAGACCAGCGTCAGGGCCATGGTGGCTCCCACCACCACAAGAAAGCAGATTCCCCAATCGACCCCGGCCACTGCATCCAGCGGGAACAGTCCCGCGCCGGCGATGAGCAACGCCGAAAACGACCACATCACCAGATTCCGCCGCGGCATCATGAACCGCAGCACCGGCTTGTAGATCTCGATCAGCGTGCGAACCAGCCAACTTTCCTCCTCGAACCGCAGCCGGCCCTTGAGGAACCAGGGAATCAACGCGGGTACGAGGGTGATCGACATCACGGCCACGCCCAGCATAGCGAAGCTCTTGGTGTACGCCAGGGGATGGAACGTTTTGGCATCGCGGCCGGAGAGCGCGAACACCGGAATGAATGAGATGAGGATGATCATCACCGAAAAGAAGATGGGCCGCCCCACGGTACGGCACGCCGGGATCACCAGTTCGCGGGTATCGCCGGTAACCTTGTTCTTGCCGAAATGCCGCGTCAGGTGGTGGGTGGCGTTTTCGACCATCACGATCGACGAATCGACCAGCACGCCGATGGAAATGGCGATGCCCGCCAGCGACATGATGTTCGAGGCAATGCCGAACCACCGCATGAGGATGAACGAGACGAGCACGGCCATGGGCAGCGTCAGGGCGATGACCAGCGTGCTCCGGAAATGCATGAGCACCACAAGGACCATCACCGAAGCGATGAGCATCTCTTCCTTCAGCGCGCCGGTGAGCGTTTCGATCGCCCCGTGGATCAAGCGCGTTCGGTCATAAAAGGGGACGATCCGCACGCCGGGAGGCAGGCCGGGCTGAAGCTCCTCGATCTTCTTCTTGATGCGGCGCGTTACCTCCAGAGGGTTTTCGCTATAGCGCATCATGCAGACGCCGCCTACGGCCTCGTTGCCGTTTTTCTCCAGCACGCTGCGGCGGAACTCGCTGCCGAGGGTGACGGTGGCGAGGTTGGAAACGTACACGGGGGTGCCCGTGCGCGGATCGGCTTTGACCACGATGTTTTCGATGTCCTTGGTATCGCGGATCCAACCCACACCCCGCACGATGTATTCCGCGTTGCCCTTCTGGATCGTCTTGCCGCCGACGGCGGAGTTCGACCGTGCCACCGCGGCGAACAGCTCGCCCAAAGTGACGTTGTACGCGCGAAGCTTATGGGGATCGACGTCGATCTGATATTCCTTGGGAAACCCGCCCACGCTGGCCACCTGAGCCACCCCAGGCACCGCGTTGAGCTGGTACCGCACATACCAGTCCTGAATGGCCCGGAGTTCCCCCAGGTCGTACCCTTCGCCCTCCACCGTGTACCAGAAAATCTGTCCCAGGGCCGTGGCGTCCTGCGCCAGGTAAGGAGTAACTCCGGGCGGCAGGAACGTGCTGGCCAGCGACAATCGCTCCAGCACCCGCTGGCGGGCGAAATAGAAATCGATGCTGTCGTCGAAGATGATATTGATCATCGAGAAGTTGAACTCGCTGGAGCTCCGCACGGCTTTGACGCCCGCCAGTCCCTGCAGATTGACCGACAAGGGATACGTGATCTGGTCCTCGATCTCGCGCGGGCTCCGCCCCATCCAGTCGGTGAACACGATCACTTGGTTCTCCGAAAGGTCGGGAATGGCGTCCACCGGCGTGTGGAGCACCGCGTAGATGCCCCACACCGCCACCGCCAGGGCCCCTAGAATCACCAGGAAGCGGTTACGGATGGAAAACTCGATGATGCGCTCGATCATGGCGATTTCCTCGTGTCGCCCCGTGGCCCCGGGTCTCCATGCGGAGGGCGGGCGAGGATGATCCTCTTCTTGTCCTTTCGCGATGATCAGGCCGCCGCCCGAGCCCCCACGAGACAGCCCTACCGCTGCCGGTCAGCGGTGATAGGGCTTGCGGCTTCGCCCTGGCCCGCATGACCAGCGTGCGGCGCGACCCCCGGCGCCTCGGCCACCAACTCGCCCACTTTCTTGAGAGTCTCGTCGGGATGGAGTCTGGCTTTTCCCACGCAGCCGCGGCAACACAGAAATACCGCCTGGTTGCCGCGGAGTACGACCTTGACCGGCACCCCCATCGAGCCCAACGGCTTGCCGGTCACCGGGCAGTACTTCTGGCGCAGGGCGAGCCGGCGGTCCGGCTCAGGCAGTTCCGCGACGCGCTGGAGGGCCTCGGCCGAGGGCTCTTCACGCTTCGGCGTTTCGGGGCGGGGGCCGGACGGCCCGCTGGGCGCAGGACGTGCACCTGATTGCGGCCCGCCGCTTGCACCAAAGTAGCTCGACGCGGCCGCCGGATTGAGCCGCGTCTCGGCATCGATCAGGAAGGCCCCCGCTGCCGCCACTCGGTCGCCTGGTTGCAGGCCGGCCAGCACCGGATAGTAATCCACGGTCCGCCCATCCTCGCGGAACGCGACACGCGGGCCAAGCTGCACCTCTACCCCTTCGAACACGCCCGGCTGGCGCTCGACGTACACGATCTGTTTGGCCCCCGTATCGACCACCGCTCGCTCAGGCACGGAAAGGACCCCAGGCTGCGGGTGTTCCCCCCCGGCGGAAACCTGCACAATCTGCGGGCGCTTTTGGATTGCCTGGCGGATTGCCGGCAAGGTCTCCAGCGGCGTGTCGATGCGCACCGTGGCGTACATGCCCGGCCGCAGCTCCGCCTGGGGATTGTCCAGCACGAACCGCACGCGGTTGGTCCGCGTCGACGCTTCCAGCACAGGGTAGATCAGATCGACGCGGCCGGCGAAAACCCGCCCCGGATACGCCTCGACCGTCGCTTCCACTCGCTGGCCCACCTGCAAGAACTCCACGTCTTTCTCGAACACCGCGGCTTCCACCCAGACGCTTGTCAAGTCGGCCACTTCCAGCAGCGTCATGCCCGGCTGGACGCTCGACCCCACCACGATTTTCTTTTCGATCACCCACCCCGCCTGCGGCGAGCGGAGGACCAGGCGGACCGCCGGCTTGCGCTGCCGCTCGATTTGTTCGATCTCCTCCGGGCTGACTCCCAGGAGCCGCAGCTTTTCGCGGGCCGCCGCAGCCAACTCGCGGCCGCCGGAATACTGGGCCGCCAGCATCAGCTCCTGGGCGGCGCTATACAGTTCCGGACTATAGATCTCGGCCAGCGGATCCCCCGCCCGCACCGCGGCAAACGTCTTGTCGATGTACAACTTCTCCACGTAGCCGGACACGCGGCTTACCACCCGCGACAGCCGACTTTCGTCATACGTCACGTAGCCCACCGTAGTGGTCTGCTTGACGAGGGGCCGGTATTCGACCGCCACCGTTTGCACGCCGGCCAGTTGGATGCGCTCGGGGGTCAACTGCACCCGGCCGGTGATCCCCGGCGGCAAAGGCTCTTTCTCTCCCTTCTTGCGGATCGAAAGGGGCATGCCGCAGATGGGGCACTTGGGCACATCGCCATTGGGTTCGTAGGTCTCCCGGACCACGCCGGGATGCATGGGGCAGAAGAACTCCTGATCCGGCCCAAGCTGGCGCTGGGCCACAGCCGCTGGCCGCGTCCACTTGTCCCAGTAGTTCTTCACGGTCTCCCAGTAGCCTATAAACAGCCCTACGCCTAGGACTACCGCGATGAACCGCAGGCGGACCTCGATGACCTTCCCCACCAGCAGCAACCGCCTCGCAGCACCGAGCCGGGGCCCGGGCGTGGAAGGCTCCGCCGCCGGGGAGTTATTCACAGGCCCATTGTCCTGCGGATTTGGAGAGTTGGTCATGGTTCGCCTCGCCCAAGCAGGTTGAATGCTTTCCGTCGGTTGGTTGCCGGTGGCATCGCCGCCCGGCACGAAAAGCCCCGGCGGCCCCCGGGCTCCTGCGGGCACCGGGGAACCGCCAGGGTGCCGCCACGTCGCCTCAATGCGCTGAGTGGTGGCCGGGGTCTTGCCCCGGTTGTTTGCCCGCCCCCAACTGCGCCAGATACTTCTCCGGCTCCTTGCGGAAGTCCTCTTCGCAGCCCGAGCAACAGAGGAACACGATTCGGCCGCTGTGGACCAATTTGACGGGTTTTCCCATCGAGCCGAGCGGCTCTTTGCTGACCGGGCAGACAGCCTGCTTTTGGGCCAAGGCCCGGTCCTCGGCGGAAAGCTCTTTCAGGCCCTCCGGGTCAGCCTTGGCCAAGGCCGCAGCGTTGGCGGCGGAGGGCTTCTCAGCCCCTTGCGGGGCCGGGACCTGGGGTTCCCTGGCCGCAGCCGCCTGCGGGGCGGAGGGGGGGCCCGATGCCGGCCGGGCCTGCTCCTTCGACGCCCCGCAGCCGACCGCCAGACTGATCCCCATTACAACTCCCAAAAGACCGCCCAGCATCATGCTGCGCGGCGCCAGTCGCCCCCAGCAGTTTGCTAATCGAGATTTCATCAATTCACCCTTTGCCAATGGTTTGCATACTCAAACCCTACATGCCGTGCCGTACACCGGCTTAAACCGTCGAGGCGCTTGCCGGCGGCCGTGCCGGTCGAGGCGCACCCAACCGGTCACGCCGTAAAACGGCCCACGAAAGCCCTCAAATCAGACAAGCCCTGCACCCAAGGGGGCTTAAAGCCCGTGTGCAGCGCGCAAGCGGCCCGCGATTAGAGCAACAAGCGGCAAAGCCGCGATAGCCGATCGCTCACGGTGAAGGGGGAAGGCGGATCCGGCCCAGTGAGTACCGCCCCCCCAGCTAGAGTGAAATCGCTTGTTCGCGGAACGGACAGATCAACGATGCCCGCGCAGATCGGCTTGGCCGCCGTCAATGGCTCCGCGGCGGAAACGAAGGCCGGGGCTGCACGGGCCCCGCAGTCGCAGCGCTTGCCCTGCTCCTTGCACGCTGCGCAGTCGGCCGAGTGCTGGGCGCAGGGCCGGGCACCGCGGGCCGCGGAGCAACCCTTCGCCGCCCGAAGCGAAAGGTCTCCACGCTTAGCTCGGCAGCACGGCGGGGGGACATGGTGCCGCCCGTGTTGCCCAGTGAAGGAAGGGAGGCCGGTTTGCGGCGTCCCCAAAGTCGCTCCTTGCGTCTCCCCTGCCGGGCAGTCGCGCGATAGCGCGCAGGGGCAACTCCATGCTGCCGGCCCTTGGCCGATCAGCATCGCGCCGGCAATCCAACTCAGCAGAAGAGAAACTTTCGACCGACGCACGCAAACCACCAGCGAGATACACAGGGCCCGTTTTCTACCAATCGGCAAACGCCCGGTGCGCGCAGGAGTTACAATGCAATCTTATGTCGGTCTAGGAATTAGGACAAGCCCAAATGAGAATCCGTCGCACCGCCACCTCCGCACCCCAAGGTCGTACAGCCGGTATGCAGTCTGGAATGAGAAGAGGCGTCGCGCGGCGGAAACCGAAGTGGGTCGGCGTGTGCTGACTCGGCCGAATACGCGGATCTACGCGTTGGCCCCACGAAGTATGTACCAATAATGGGTGGAACGCATAGGCCCGATAGAGCGGTTCACCTTGACAGCCGCTTGGCGCCTTGGGAAACTTCCGATCGGTTTTGCCGCCTTTGCCCCTGCGTGGCCGCTTGGCTGCGGCCAACCTATAGCCCGCCCGGTTGGCTTTTCTGCCGATGGTGGCAACAATACACTAGAAAACCAGTGACGGTTCCTGCTCTTTGCTTTCTACAGGAGAGGCGAATGAAGTTCCCAAAGAAACCGGCGTTGTATTGCACGGTACTGGCGATCCTTGCGATGGCGGGGTGGACCCTTGCCGCCAGCGCGGCCGAGCCTCCCGCAGCTCCCAAGGTCTCCACCTTTGCTCCCGCCAAGGACCTGGAACGCCAGCTCGAGGTGTACCTTGAACGCTTCGAGGAAGCGGTCAAAGACGAAGAAGAATACAAGGCCGCTGAAGGCCGGCTGGCCAAGGAAGCCAACACCATGGTGCTTATCGCCCTGGGTCTCGGCCTGCATGACCAGCCGAACAAGTACCAGGCGGCCGCCCCGGCCATCATAAAGGCGGCTCAGCAGTTGGCCGACGCCAAGGGCTACGCGTCGGCCAAGGCCGGGGTCGCGGCGGTCAAAAAAGCCCTGGAGTCCCAAGGCGGCTCCAGCTCGCTGAAGTGGGAGAAACTGGCCTCGCTCGAACAGTTGATGAAGGCCGTCCCCACCATCGACAGCCGCCTGCGCCGCAATGTCCGCACCGAAAGGAATTTCAAGAAACGGGCCCAAGATAACGCGGGCGATTCCGCCGTGCTGGCCGTGATCGCTCAGGGCTCCATTGCCGATACCTCGGAGGCCAAGGACCCTGCCCAGATCGCCCAGTGGTACAAGTTCTGCGAGCAGATGCGGGACGCCGCCGCCAAGGTGAACTCCCTCGTCCACGCAGGCAAGTTCGACGAGATCAAGGCGGCCATGAAAGACCTCGAAAAAAGCTGCCACGACTGCCACGAGGTCTTCCATAAAGAGGCCCTGGAAAAAGTAGGCAAGGAGGAGGAAGAGTAGCCCGAGAACTGTTCCAGGGCCGCGGCACATGCTGACCGTCCTGGCGTGCGAGCTTTTCAGCGACACCAAGGCGGCAGGGCGTGTGTTGCCCGCTGAACGCAGCGTCCTTGGTCAGAGACACACCCCGGTGATACCCCCCTCCCTGTGGGTGGCGTTCGGGATGAACGCCACCCGCTCTCTTTCCCTTGTTCACCGGCCAGGGGGGTTGCTTCGTGTCGTTCGGTTCGCCAAAGGGCTTTCGGTAGTAGGGATTGCCGCAGGCCGGGGCGAAGGGTTCGACTTCTGCCGCGTGGGGGCCGAAGAATATGTTCGGGATTGGGAGACGATCCCCCGTTGGATGAACGTGGCGATTGCCCGGAGCGGCGCGCGGCAAGGTTGGGGGAATGTGCCGTGCGTTGTGGGAGCGGGCCGTTTTCGGTCCGCTTGGCCCGGCCGATCGCCCGGCAGAGCTTGCCCCGAGTGCGCAACCCGGAAGTCCCGCTTACCGACCCAGCATGGCGATCGACTTCAATCCTTGGTATCCTCCGGATGTAAGCTTCCTTTTGGGCCGGTCCTATGATGCGGCATCCATGTTTGACCGACCGCCGTCGCTGAGATTTACTCACCCTCTTCCGTATGGGGCGATACTGCACGACGATGGGGTGCAGTTTGTGGTTTTCAGCCGCTCGGCGACGGCCATGCGGGTGCTCCTGTACAACCACGTCTCCGACCGCGAACCGTTCGAGATCATCGACTTCGACCCGGAACTCAACCGCTGGGGGGATATCTGGAGCATCTTCGTCCCCGGGATGTCGGCCGGCCAACTGTATCACCTCCAGGCCGACGGGCCCTATGATCCTGATCGCGGCCAGCGCTTCGATCCGCGGGCGAGGTTGATCGACCCTTATGCCAAAGCGTTGGCAGGGGACTTCCTCCCTTCGGACGACGGCATCATCCGCCCGCCCAAATGCGTGGTCGTCGATGACGAATTCGACTGGCAGGACGACAGGCATCTCCGCCGCAGCCTTTCGGAAACCGTGATCTACGAGGTCCACGTCCGGGGCTTCACCCGCGCGAAATCCAGTCGCGTGAAACACCCCGGCACGTACCTGGGGCTGATCGAGAAAATTCCCTACTTGCAGTCGCTGGGCGTCACCGCGGTGGAACTGATGCCGGTCCACGAGTTCCCCATCCGCGACATCTGGGGCAACATGCCCGAGCGCCCCAATTACTGGGGCTACGACCCTCTGGCCTTGTTCGCCCCGCACCGGGGTTATGCGGCCGGCAGCGAGCCAGGCTGCCAGGTCCGCGAGTTCAAAGAGATGGTCCGCGAACTGCACAAGGCGGGCATCGAGGTCATCTTGGATGTGGTGTTCAATCACACGGCCGAGGGGAACGAGAACGGCCCCACGTTGAGCTTCAAAGGTCTGGAGAACCGCGTCTACTACATGCTGGATAACGGGGGTCGGACGTATCGCAATTACACCGGGTGCGGCAACACGCTCAACGGCAATCATCCTATTGTCCGCGAGCTGATCTTTCATTGCCTGCGGCACTGGGTGCACAACTACCACGTGGATGGATTCCGGTTCGATTTGGCGTCGATCCTCAGCCGCGATCGCAACGGCAATCTGCTGCCCAATCCGCCGGTGGTGGAGTCGATTGCCGAGGATCCGCTATTGGCCGATACCAAGATCATCGCCGAGGCGTGGGACGCGGCCGGGGCCTACCAGGTAGGCACCTTCGGCAGCCATCCGCGCTGGGCGGAGTGGAACGGCCGATACCGCGACGACGTGCGGCGGTTCTGGCGGGGCGATCCGCATCAGATCGGGGCCTTGGCCACCCGGCTGGCCGGCTCCAGCGACCTGTATCAGCCCGGCGGCCGAAACCCCTATCACAGCATCAATTTCATCACCTCGCACGACGGTTTCACGCTGAACGACCTGGTCAGTTACGAGCAGAAGCACAACGAGGCCAACGGCGAAGGAAACCGCGACGGCGAAAACAACAACCTGAGCTGCAACTACGGGTGCGAAGGGCCGACCTGGCGCCCGGACATCGCCCGGGTGCGATTGCGCCAGATCAAGAACATGCTGGCCACCTTGCTGTTGAGCCAGGGCGTGCCCATGCTCTTGTTCGGCGACGAATGCCGGCGCACCCAGCGCGGCAACAACAATGCCTATTGCCAGGATAACGAGGTTTCCTGGTTCGACTGGCGGCTGGTCCGCAAGCATCCCGGACTGAAGCGCTTCGTCCAGGCCCTGATCGCCTTTCGCAAGGCCGAACCGGCGGTCCGACGCACGGAATTCCTCACCGGCCGGCCAGTACGCCCCGGCGGGCTCCCCGATGTCAGTTGGTATGCGGCCGATGGCGGCCCCGTGGACTGGCACGCCGACACGCGGAGCCTGACCTGCGTTTTCGCGGCCGTGCCCCCGCCCAACGGGGCGCCCTCGGGTCACCACCATGTCCTGTTGATGTGCCATGCCGGGTTCGATCCGTGCCGGTTTGTCATCCCTCAGGCCGTGCGGCATTTGGCCTGGCGGACTTTCATCAACACCGCCGCCAAATCGCCCGCCGACATCTATCCGGATTACGATGGCCCGCCACCCCCGCCGGACGGTACTTTGACCGTGGAATCGCGGTCTCTGGTGTGCTTTGTGGCGCCCGACACGCCGTAAGGGGCATCGCGGCGCGCCACAGCAAAAAAACCAGAAGGCACGCGAAAAAGAGCAACCGCCGGGCCACCTCGTGGGTCGCCGTGGCCCTCTGCGCGCACCGCGCTGCGCGGCCAGTTTGAAGCACAGTCTGCACGCCATAGCACCCGCGCCCGTGCCAAAAGCTGGGCGCGTACCCCTGCGATCTCGTCCGGGTTTACTGCCGGGCGCGGCCCGCGACCGGCTCTACCAGCAGGCTTTCGGCGGCCGCACGATCCAGCTCGATCCGCCGGCCTTGCAAGACAATAGCCACGGTTCCCGCCGGGCCATGGCGGTCGACGACCCGCCCCAGCATGCCCAACTCCAGGCCCTGGGCCCGCAGGGCACGAAGAAAAGCGGGCTCCTGGCGCACCACGCGAGCCAATCGGAAACGTTCCCCCGGTCCGCAGGCATTCAAGGGACGAAGGGCCAGCTCCACCATTTCCCCCCGTGCGTCAGGAATGGGGTCGCCGTGGGGATCAAACTGCGGATGGCCCAAAAACCTGTCGATCCGCTCCAGTAGTCCGTCGTTGACCGCGTGTTCCAGGCGCTCGGCGTGTTCGTGCACTTCGTCCCACTCCAGCCCCAAGCTATGGGCCAGAAACAGTTCCAGCAGCCGGTGGCGCCGTAGGATGGCCAGGGCCAAAGTCCGGCCAGTCTCCGTCAGCCGGACACCTTCGTAAGGCGTGTAGCTGGCCAGCCCCTGCTGACTGAGCCCCTTGAGCATCGCGGTGACCGTTCCGGGGGACACCTGAAGTTCGGCAGCCAGTTGGCCGGTCGTCGCCCGGCCCGCCGCGTGGCCCTGCGACAGCCTGAAAATCGCTTTGACGTAGTTCTCCACCGCGAGGCTGGCCAACCGCGACCCCAATCGCTATGCCGCACCTTTGCTTGCTGCGCAATTCCCGCGCCAATTGTAGCGCGGCAAGGCAATCGGCAAGGGGAATGGGCGTTTGGGCAGGCCGTGGCCGAGCCCTCTGCCTTGCCGCTCGCCCGGCGGCCGGGGCTGGTGCACACCGCGGCGCCTTGCCCGGCCCAGTATCCTTGGGCATCATGGCACCCTGTACAGGGCGTAGTGAGAGGCCTCATTTTCATGGAACTGAACCGCCGGGCGGCCGAGTTGTGCGACGAGATGCTGCGTTGGGCGCAAGCGCTTCGCGTGGTGGTCCATCGTTGTCCCAGTGGGGCCACGATCGTCGATTGCGGGGTGCACGCCCCCGGCGGTCTGGAGGCGGGGGTGCAGTTGGCCCGGGTTTGCCTAGCCGACTTGGGCAAGGTGGAGCTGGCCGCCGACCCTCGCCTGCCCCTGCCCCGCGTAGTGGTGCGGACCGATCATCCGGCCGCCGCCTGCATGGGGGCGCAGTATGCGGGTTGGGCCCTGCGGTTGGGGGATTATTTTGCCATGGCTTCGGGCCCGATGCGGGCCGCTGCCGCCAAAGAGCCCCTGTTCGAGAAACTCCCCCTGGCCGAACGTCCTCCGCGGGCCGTGGGCGTGCTGGAAACCCATCGCCTGCCGCCGCCCGCAGTGTGCCGAGATGTGGCGGCCCAATGCGGCGTCCCTGCCGAAGGCTTGATCCTTCTTGTGGCCCGCACCTCCAGCTTGGCGGGCATGGTGCAGGTGGTGGCTCGCAGCCTAGAGACCGCCCTGCACAAGCTCTTCGAGTTGGGCTTCAATCTGAGCCAGGTCGAGGCCGGCTTCGGCGCCGCGCCGCTGCCCCCACCGGCCAGCACCGATACCCAGGCCATGGGACGCACCAACGATGCTGTGCTCTACGGCAGCGAAGTCGTGCTGTGGATCCGCGCCGACGATGCCACCCTCCAGCAATTGGGCCCGCGACTTCCCAGCCAGGCCTCGCCCCACTACGGCACCCCCTTTCTCGAACTCCTCAGACGCTCCGGAGGGGACTTCTATGCCCTGGACCCCCTGTTGTTCGGCCCGGCCGCCATCACGCTGTGCAACCTGGACTCGGGACGGGTGTTTCGCTTCGGCCAGATAGCGGCCGAGCGCCTAGCCGCTATGCTGGGCCTCCCATGAACAAGCGCCAGCACAGCGTGCCGGGCCGGCCGCAAGCAAAGGCCATTCTATGAAGCTGGGTGTGCTTGCCTCGCCGCGAAGCTGGTATTTAACTGACCTCCGCCGGGCAGCGGCCGGCCGGCATGAGGTCGTGCCCATTTCCTTCGCACAACTGGCCGCCGACCTCTCGCACTGCTGGGGTGGGCTATCGCCTTGCCGCCACTTCCTGTCCGCCTTCGACGCGGTGGTGGTTCGCTCCATGCCGCCGGGTTCGCTCGAACAAGTGGTCTTCCGCATGGATGTGCTGGGCCGCGCCGAGACCGCCGGCACGGTGGTGGTCAACCCGCCCCGGGCCCTGGAGGCCGCCGTGGACAAGTATTTGGCCTCCGCCAAGCTGCAAGCGGCCGGGCTGCTTGTCCCAGCCACCTCGGTGTGCCAGACCGTCGAACAGGCGCTGGAAGCCTTCGAGGCGCTAGGAGGCGACGTGGTGCTTAAACCCCTGTTCGGGTCCGAAGGACGAGGCATGACCCGCTTGACCGACCCCGCCGTGGCACTCCGGGTCTTTTCCGCTTTGGCCCGCCTGCAAGCCGTGCTGTATCTCCAGCAGTTCGTTCCCCACCCGGGTTACGACTACCGGCTGCTGGTCCTGGACGATCGGGTATTGGCCATCAAGCGAACCAATCCCCACGACTGGCGGACCAATGTCGCTCGCGGGGCTGTGGCCGAAGCCTTCCACCCGCCCCGCGAGATGGTCCTCCTCGCCCGCCACGCAGCTCAGACGCTGGGCGCCCGCTGGGCCGGCGTGGACCTCCTCCCCGGCCTCGACGGACAGCTCTATACGCTGGAAGTCAACGCCGTGCCGGGCTGGCGAGCCGTGGCCGCCGCCCATCACATCGACGTGGCGGCCATCGTTCTGGCCCAACTCGAGCAGTGGGTAAAGCACCGCTGAAACGAGCCCAGGAATCCAGGGTCCGGCGCCCATTGCCCGAATGCGGGGCTCGCTTCCGGCCAAAACGCTTCAGTGCCCCCTAGGCCGCCCCAGTGAACAGGCCCTTCTCGGCCACCGTCACTGATTACTCTTCCTCCAGGTCGGGATACTGCGGTGGAGATTGGCCCTGCCGCTCCAGCACCCGAGGGTACTTGATCCGCTCGGGCTTGCCGTTGATCTGTTCCACGGTGATCTTGTGCCACCACTCGTCGCCGAAGTCGAATAGGTAAAAGAACACTTGCCGAGGCCTGAAGCCCAAGTTGCGCAGCTTGGCCTTGGCGGCGTTGCGCGTCTCGCCGAATGGGCTCTCCTCGTCAGATGCGTAGGGATGCGAGTATTCGATGGCGTCCCGCAACCTTGCCCGCCCGCGCGAACCGGGTCTGGGAAAGAAAAACGAATACAGGTGCTCCTCCTCCCGGTCAAAAGCGTCGAAGATGGCCGCGTGCAGGTCGCCGAGCGTCTGGCTGGCACGCACGGCAATCCGCCGCCAGATATCTTCTTGGTCGGCCAGCGCAATTTTGAAAACGAACACGGGATTTGAAACCTCCAACTTAGCCTTGGCCATGCCAGCTTCCTCCGCTAAAGGCTTGACCCAAGCAAGCGGCGGGCAAGGTGCTAAGGGTAAGCGGCGTCGCCCGCCTTACGTCAGAAACCCTCTGGAGAGGTCGCCGCAGTGGGCACATCGCCCGCCTTCGCGGTACACTCGGCACCGCTTGGCGCATGCTTTTCGCGCATCGTACTTGCCTGTGCGACGCACTTCCGCACGTTATCGATACCCAAATTGCCGGCGTAGAGCAAGATACCCTCAGCTCGGCCCGGCAGCCCCGTGGCTTGCGAATACCCGTCGCAGCGATCCAGAGGCCATCTGGCCTCACCCTTTGCCAGCCTGGGCAGACTTGATAGCCCGGGGAGCCAAATCCCCGCTCGGACCTGTTCGGACAATCGGCCAGCGGGTTGCGGTGCGTTTGGAAAAGCGCCGCTGCGCGAACGCTGTTCGGCATTCTCGCAGCGACTTAGACGGGTTCGCCCCCAACAGCCGCGAACCCTCTGCGATCCAACCGGGTTTGCCTCGCAAACGAGCCGTACGCGTGAGCCAAGAGCCGGGGGCGTTAGCCCCCGGTGCCAGACGCAGAACTCCGTTGCCGCGGCCCCGACATCCCCGTGGCGTTACCGTGGCGCCACCCACCCCGGGCTCACGCCCGGGGCTCGCCGGCCGCCCCCGAAGCGGAAAGTCGTCCACCTGCATGTCCTGCGAGTTGGCGTGCGCCGTGTGCCACTGCTTGCCGGAAGGCAAGCAGTGCCATCCGGTGGTTTCCGCACTGCTTCTGGCGAAGCAGTGGCACACGCGCATCGATCGCCCGCCGCACCCAGCGGTTCTCGCTGTCATAATAGTTCTCGATCACCCGGTCCACCGCCGCGCCGTAACCGGGGCCGTGGTCCACCCTGGTCAGCCGGTTGCGGAGGTGCCACGGCTATGCGGCGGCCCCCGCCGCCCTCCCGCCGACGACAGCCACACCCTGCACCCTGGGCATCTCAGACCTAAGATGTCTCACCAGCCGCACTGCGAGTAACTTGCACCCGCCTCCTGCCGACACCCCGGCTGGCCCGCGCCCCCGGACCCGCTAGCCTCTTTTCAGTTGCCCACCGAGCCCCAGCCCCCGCCGAAACATCCATCCGCTAGCTCACCCGGGACAGACGTACGCCTTGCCGTCGTACCGCCGTCCCGTCCCAGAAACGTGTCAGCTCGGCAACTCTGCCCCATATCGGAACAAAAGCCGGTGCCACCACTCAGCCTTTTACAGAACTCGCCAAAGGTAATGCGTGCAAGCGATGACAATAGCTCCCCTTGAATCTTAGTAGCCAGCTTACGCTCAATAGCTTCGATGCACGCCGGCAGCCCAAGCCCGTCGGTTAAACTCCACCGCCAAAAGCAAAATACCACGAAGCATTCGTCATCGGGAAAAAACAGCGAACTACGCGGCCAGAAGTACTCGCCCACTACGACGCGCGTAACCGTCTCCACTCTCTCCCGCGGAATCCCCGCAAGTAGCCAGGCGTGCTGCCAGCACTCTTTAGTCCGATTATGAAGCGTGCGGCGGCAGGCCGCCCAATAAAACAGATTATAGATAGGAGGAACGAAACGGGCCAATCTCGGAACGCTTTCCATCAACATATCATGCTTAAGTGGAACAAGCACACACGCCTTCCTTCGATACGGAAAGTAGCACCCGCTCACCGGCCTTGTCGAACTATCCATGCGTTCGGTACATAAAAGGTCAAGTCAAGTAGGGCGGGCAACGCCCACCACTTTATGTTTGCGGCCACGGGCAATCGTGCTCCAAGGACCCGCCAGGCCGACCCTCGCCGCAAGGAATCGGTGGGCGATGCCCACCCTACTTGCTTGGCTCTGTCGTAAAGGCGTGTATCAACCCACAACCCTCTAGGATCATCCACACTCTACGCGTGCGACTGGTCCAACCATTTTGTCTACTCGGCTTATCCGTCCGAACCGTCATCGTGTGAATTTCGTGGTCGAAGACGTTCCAGTTCACCAAGCAATTTGCCAATAAGGGGGTACAACTCGAGCACACGACTGCGAACAATTGCCATGACCGGCGCTAATATTAGGGTGAAGATCCCAGCGTATCGAGCCGTCATATCTCCTGACACGAGTCCCTGAACAAGTAGCCCTGCTCCCCAGAGTAACCCCACCACCCACAGCAATGTGTTAACCCTACGTGTTGAATCCACGTTCACCCTGGCAATCTTTTCGACTAGCGCTCGCTCTGCGACCGTAAGGCGGCCCAACCACGGGGCATCCTCATCCCCTTTCAATCTAGCCCGAGGAATTCCCTCACCGCGTCTACCTTCTCCTGGAGGTCGCGCCTCATTTCTCTGCGCTTCCTCACGTTGGCCGCGTCGCATGCCTTCTCGCATCGTTCGATGGCTTTGTCGATTGCAATAAAGGTTGCTGGGAGACCGCCAAGACATCCCAAACATTGCGCGGCGTCGACTACGCGTACACCCTCGCCGGGGACCAAGCAGGTCACGCATGCAACCACAGTGCTCGTATAAATGACGCCGGCGCTTGTCGCATGCATCCCACACATCACGGCGTCCCATATCGGACCTAAGCCGCGAGCGTCGGCTCTGATCGTTACCGCGTGACGCACATACCGGTACAAATTTCCGTCGCCCGCGGCGAAGCCGATAGGATCCTCGCTCAGCCAGCGGCCGACCGCAGGGTCGTACCAGCGGTTGAGGTTGTTCTGCAAGCCCGTGTCGGCGTCGAACGGCCGGGCCGTGAAGAGGAAGAGGCTGTCCACCGCGGAGTTCGTCTCCGACGTGACGTTGCCGTAGGCGTCGTACACCAGGTGGTTGACCACGGTGGTCGTGTCGCTCTCGGAGTCGTACCGGGCAATGTCCCGCACGGTGTTCAAGTGGTCCGTCAAGGTCCATTTGACCAGCTCCGGCGTGCCCCCGTCAACGTCCTCCGTGTGCCACTGCTTGCCGGAAGGCAAGCAGTGCCATCCGGTGGTTTGCGCACTGTTTCTGGCGAAGCAGTGGCACACGTGCCCCGAGCCGGGGGCGTTAGCCCCCGGTGCCAGACGCAGAACTGGGTTGCCGCGGCCCTGACATCCCCGTGGCGTTACCGTGGCGCCACCCACCCCGCGCTCACGCCTGGGGCTCGCCAAGGACACCGCACGGATGCCACCCCGGGCTCACGCCCGGGGCTCGGCCGCCGCCCCCGAACCGGAAAGTCGTCCGCCTGCATCTCCTGCGAATTGGCACGCCAAAAGTCCATCACCATCTGGTTGCCGTCGTAGACGAAGACCCGCCGGCCGTCGAGGTGGCCCTCCCCGCCGGCATCGATCGCCCGGGGCACGGAGTCGCCGGAGACCCGGCGATGACTATTTGCGAGCCACAACAGCAAGATTTGGGCACTTCTTTCGAATGCTGAAGGACTCGAACACCCCCAAGAAAGCCCTAGAAAAAGGCCAATTCCCGCCGGCGGTGGCACAGAATCCGGCACACTGCCCGCGGATTCCCCCACCTTGGCGGGGCTGCCGCATGACGTGGCGGCCAAGCTAGCCGAGCTATGGCCCCGCCTGCCCGAGACGGTGCGGCAAGCAATCGCTGACTCGGCCAGGCGAGAGACAACGTGACTTCGTGCTGCCCCCGTCGCGGCCAGCGGGCGGGCGGGTGGCCGACGCACCAGCCGGCCAAAGGAGAGAAATGCCATGAAAGTCATCATTTGGCACGAGGGGTTCATCTGCGGGATGGGCGAGTGGGATGGCCAACAAATCGTGGATTGCCCCGCGGTGTTGCCCGAGGAGGTGTACGACGCCTTAGATGCGGCCCTGGCTGCCACGTGCGGCGAGGCTGGGGTGGAGGTGTCCGTCCAAGGGCCGGATGGAAGCTGGTACACAGCCTGCCTGGAGAACCCCGACGACGAGGAGGATGAGAGCGGATGATGCTGGACAAATCGAACGGCTGGAGACACGTGGTGTGGGACTGGACGAGCACGCAGCCCACACTGCGGTACATCGCGGACAGGATGCCCGTGCCGAGGGGTGCGACAATCTTGCTGGATTGCAGGTGCGAAGCCAGCGAGTTCCAACGTCTCGGCTTGGGGCGGGCCTACTGCGGCTTGATTATGCCTTGCGGGTACTTGCGTGGGGCAGAGGGCTGCCGGCACGCCGGCGGCGGGCGGCGGGGAACGAACGAGGTGCCCCCGGACGCCCCCCTCATTGTGCGGCGAGTAGAGGGATAACCGTTTTTTTCGGCCGAAAACCGTCGCGCTACGGAGTGCTGCGGGCCGGCTGAGCAGTAAAATGCGTATATGGACGGTTTTACTAAAGCGGCCGAACCGTTTAACGGACGCGACTCCCGCGGCCGTTTTTGTCCCGGCACACGGCCTGGCCCTGGCAGGCCGCGGGGAAGCGGCAGGGCGGCAAGGTTGCGCGAAAGTATGCTGGCGGCCATTCGAGTAGGCGACGCCAGAGCGGTAGTTAAGGCTTTGGTGGCCGAGGCCAAGCAAGGGCGGGTGGCAGCCGCGAAGCTGCTCGTCGAGGTGATTAAACAACATGAACTCGTGGAAATTGAGCAGCGCCTGGCCCACTTGGAGGAACAAATATGTCGCCGCGACTGAACACACGCCTAAGCGCGCTCGAACACCGGCTGGCGATTGACGCTAGCGAGCATGATAACGGCTGGTGGCGGAGATTTGCGGCCGCCCTGAGCGATGGCGTGCTCGAGCAACTTGAGGGCCTGCCCGACGAGGCGAGCGACGAACGATTGTATGAACTGGCGCTCGAATATGCGCGAAGCGCCGGCGACTGGCCGGCGGGCGTTGTGAGTGAAAACCAACTACAGAGAAAGGACTGTGACGATGACACCGATTCTAGAACTTAACACTGAAGAAGTGTATCGCGCCTTGGTGGGCCGCTTGGCCGCCGGCGAAGCCGTGCCTGACGGCGAAATAGCCCGCACACTGGCGCTGGCCGGCTACGACGCGCAAGTCTTGGCCGAGGACGTCGAAGTCAAACGAGAGCGCGACGGACTGCGCAGGCTGGCGGCGCAATTACCCGAGCTACAGGCGCACGCCCAGGCGTTGGCCAATCAATTGCGCGACTTGGAGCGCGAACGCGACGAAGCCGTTAAAACGGTGGCGGCGAAGTATGCCGCGGGCATCGAAAACCTGCGCGGGCTCGCCCAGGCCGTACAAAGCGACATTGCCAAGGCGCTGGAGGCAAAGCGCGCTCTGGCGACGCCCCCTACCGTAGAGCTTGACGCCAAGCTGGCCGCCGCGCGCAAAAAGCGGCGCGCGGCCGCGGACGGGCTGCAGGAAGCCCAGCGGGCTGTTTTCGAAAGTGAAAGCGCGCTCAAACAGTTGCGCGGACACTACGGCGACACGCCCGCCGAGCAGTGGCCGCCGCTGGACAGACGGGCCTTGCTTGAGCTGAGCGACGTAGTGGAACGCCGACGGAGCGAGCTGGCCGCGGCCGAGCGCGCCTTCGCCGCGGCCGAGCAGCAATTGGCCGCGGTGACTGCCGCAATCGAAGCAGCGTGAGTTGCGCTTGTTCTGGGACAGGGGGGCGACGACGCCCCCGGGGCCCGCGCGGTGGGCCTCCGCCGCGCGGGTTTTTTTACTTGCACCAAGATACGCGCGCGGTAACATGGACTTGGGCGGGGCTAGGGAAGTGCACCCCGAACCCCGCAAGTGCCCTGCGGTTGCCCCGCCCGCTTCTGTAAAGGGCACATCCGAGACGTGAAGGGCACGCAAGTGTCTATCGATGAGCTTCTTTGGGCCGCAAGCCAGGCGAACTGGTGGATGGAGTTGCGCGATATCGTCCGGGCCTATCAGCAAACGCGAAACGCGGGACGCGATGTGCCAGTGGAGCTCCAGCGGCGATGTGACGAATGCGGCCGGCAAATCTCGCTCATTTACCGCTCGGCCCGGAGTTGCGACAGTCACTTGCTATTCGCCATTCCTGGGTTGCGGCTCATCCTTGCGTTTCTCAACTCCGCCCCCAACTGGACGAATGCGGATTGCGATAGCTTCGCCCGGAGCATCCGGGCGGCGGCGATTCGTGCTGGGGTGCTTCCCGCCAAGGCAGACAAGCCCGCAGACAAGCCAACTCGCCAGCGACGCACACGCAGCGCAGAGCGGGGCGGGGCCGAATTGAAACCCATTGCCGCGCTGAGCAAGCACCACAAGTACAGCGAAGCTGGCTGCTTGAACCAGGAGCCAATCGCCGTCAGAGAGCTGGCGCGCAAGGCTGGCGTGACCGCGGGCAGCGCATCGAAGTTCTTTAAGAGACAGTTTTTGGGCTATGCCGCTTACCGCCGCGCATGCCGCGATAGTTTGACGCTGGCCGTTAGCCTTAGACTGCTCAACGAAGAGATTCGCCCCAAGAACTTACTTGGCAACCGCGACGTTGCCGTCACAGAAGCAGACTTGGACGGCGAGTAGCGCGGTGTTTCCGTGTTTCCTTCCGCTTGGGAAACACCTTTTATTCTTCTCTTAAGCGCTAAGTCCCGCACTACTCTACGTTTGCGCGCCGCGACTGGGGTGTTTCCATCCTACTTTGGAAACACTGGCACCACTAGTGAGCAAGCCGCGCGGTGCGGCGAGCAACCTAGTGGAGCAGTGGACATGATTCCCGACGATGTTGTTTGCCTGCGGCCTAAGCAAGCGGCAAAGGCCCTGAATGTGAGCATCCGGACGCTGTGGGCGCTGAGCGCTCCGCGCGGGCCGATTCCCTGCATCCGAGTGGGCCACGGCAAGCGCCAGATTGTACTCTACCCGACGTGGATGTTACGGGCCTAGCTGGCAGACCGACTCGGCCAGGCGGCTGGGCCGGGCATTCCACTCGGCCACGGCGACATGCTGTACCCGCCGCGCACGTTCTGCCAGGCGGACGGGCCGGCCCAAGGCGCGGAGCCTAGCGACGGCGCGAAACCGACTGGGGTGAATACCCCGTGACCGCCCAATGACGAAAGCGGCCGGTTGGCGGGGCCGCGGTACTGCCCCCCGCTCCCGCCACTGGCCGCGAACAGCGCCAGGCACCCGTGCGCCTGCTGCTGCCGATACACCCCGACGGCTACGTTCGGTTATAGGGCCGCCGCGGCAGCGCTACGGTGCACGTGGCCCACCTATTGAAGACTGAGTATCCCGCCAACGAAGCGCTGGCCGAAGAGCTGGCCACGCTAAGGATGCCAGAGTGGGCGAAGGAATTATTCTTCCCTTCGCTTTGCTTGGCGAGCGGGAGCACAAACGAATGCTACGACGTGGCGACCGAGATGGAAAGGCAGTGGCGCTTGCAACTGTTAGCGGAGCTGCGCGCTGTCAATAGCCTGTTAAAGGAACCGAGCGATGGAGCGGAACGGCATCACGCTTAAATGGGCATTGCAAACACCAACGCGACAGATAGTCTGGGCGATGCGCGGCAACGACATCGTGTTTGTGGACTCCATCAGTTTGGCCAGCGCCGCACAGCGTCAACAATACGCAAACACGCTGTGCCCCCTGGACAACGATTGCTCCCTGCCCGCTGTGGCGGAGACTTTACAGCGCTTCGCTGCCGAAGTCGCCGAGCAAACCGCGCGCCCAGAGAGCGAGCCTGAGCCACCGGACGTTTTCCCTATTGGAAAAGCGGTACTGGCTAAAACGCCTGAGCATATCCGCCGCGAAGCTGAAGCACCGCTGGAAAGCGAGAACCTGCTGTTTGCTGTGCTCGATGACATCGCGCGACTGGGCGTCGCAGGCGAAAGGGGCTTGGCGCTCCTGGTATACCTGGCCTGCACAAGCCGCTTACTGCCGCGTCCTCTGTACCTGCTTATAAGTGGGGTGAGCGCTAGCGGCAAAAGCTTCGTCGTTGAACGCGTGGCGCAGCTCATGCCGCCAGAAAGCGTAGCCTTGGCCACTGATGCCACCGCCCAAAGCCTTTACTACTTGCCCAAAGGGCGACTTAAAAACCGCGCGCTCTTGACGGGTGAGCGCGAAAGGCAAACGACGCCCTGAGCGCATAGACGCCGCAAAAGCGCTGCGGGAGTTAGTCGAAAGCCAAAAGCTATACAAGCTAGTGCCCATGCGCGTTGGCGACGTGTTGCAAACTGTTGAGCTTGCCATCGAGGGCCCGGCGGCAGTTATCGAGAGCGTTTCGCACCAGTTTATCTGCGACGAGGACAAGAATAGAGCAGTAATCGTCCAGACGGACGAAACGCCAAGCCAGACGAAGCGGGTTCTCGCAGCAACTGCGGAACGCTACGTCGCTGTTGGCCATTGCGACGTGGAGCAAATCCGGCAGAAGCACTGGACGATGCAGCGCCTACTCGAGCCCCGCCCAGTAGTCATCCCCTGGGCCCCAGCCCTGGCGGAGCGGTTCCCTGCGAACCGCGTTGAGAGCCGCCGCGCTTTCCCGCGCGTGTTATGGGTGGTACAAGCCGCGGCCCTTCTCCGCCAACGCCAGCCGGGACGCCAGAAGGGGCCACAAGGGGAGCTGATAGCGAGCATCGACGACTACCGCGTTGCCAGAGGGCTGCTTGCCCCGTGGCTTGCAGTGGAGTTGGGGGGCGGGGTTTGCGATGCCGCGAAGCGTCTTTGGGAGCACGCCCAGAAGCACGGCGCGACGTTCACCCGCAAGGAAGCTGAAGCCTGGATGGGGGTGGGCGCGCGGCAAGCCAACCGCTGGTTGAGCGAACTGGTTGAAGCCAATTTGCTCCGCCGGCAAGCGGAGCGTGGCCAGGCGGCTGAGTATGACGTCATTCCTGATGTCCGCCCAGAAGACGTGTCGCTACTTGCGGCGCCTGAAGAGTTGGAGCAGGTTGCGGGCACACAGGGTTGGACAACCTGGACAGGGTTGGACAAAGGCCCTATGTCCAACCCTGAGCGAACCTAAGTGACGATTCCACAAGGACTTACGGCTACACATGCAGGGGTTGGACAACCTGGACACGCACCCCCAAGACAAAGCCATTCCAAGGTGCAATTATGACAGCAAAGACAGACATTGAAGCGCTACTGTACGGTTATAATAAACCTGCCAAAATGGGGGGCATTTCGCCCATATCTCCTATAGTGTGTCCAACCACCCCTGGCGCGGCCGGCAAAGAGAGTGCGACTCCCGCGGGGGCGTGTCCAACCTGTCCAACCCCCCCAAGCGTTGACGCAAACACTTACAGCACAACGACTTACGAGCTGTCAGGGTTGGACAAAGCCCAAATGTCCAACCTTGTCCAACCTGTCAGACCCGCCGTTGGTGGGGAGCCTACCCCGGCCAGCCCCCGGGAAGCCCAGGTGGGCGAGCCGCCACCCGCGGCCGGCCCGGGCGACGACAAGGCGGAGCCGGTAGGGGCCGCCGCCCCTGGCACCCCCTCGCCCACCCCCTCGGCCAGCCCGACTGAAGGCCAAGGGGGAGCCAGCGTCCCCGAGGCCACCACCGAGGCCACCCCCTCGGCCAGCCTGGACTTCTCGGCCTGGACGCGGGCCAAGGCCATCGATGGCAGGATGGGCTGGCAATCGCCCGCCTGCCCGCGACTGGCCTGGTGGAAGCGGGCGGACTTCGAGAGCCTAGCCCAGGACTGGCGGACTGCGATTCGGCAGGTGCTGCGGCGGGGGCGAAGGTGACGTAGAAGGAGCCGCGGGGCGACTTGACACGTCGGACTGTAAGGATAGAATTAGAACCAACGGGTATGTTCGCTATGAAAACCTGGGTTCTGAGTGAGATTCTTCGGCAGCGGATGCTCGAAGAAGGGTTGCCCTACAAGAAGCTGGCCAAGAAGCTCGGCCTGGCCCCTTGCTCCGTTCATCGGTTTCTGACTGGCACGGGGTACCTGCGCATGAAGGCGGCCGAGCGGTTGATGCAACACTACGGCTTGGCGGTGGTTGAGCTTCCCCAGCGCCGCGGCCAAGCAGAGAAGGGAGAATGAGCCGTGGCTTGCGTAGCGAAGGACAATCGCGGCTGGCGGGTTTTGTTCGTGGCACCCGATGGAGCCCGCAAGACGCTGCGACTCGGGCCGGTGGACAAGCGCACCGCCGAGAGCATTCGCTGCCACGTCGAGAGCTTGCTGGAAGCGCGAATCACTGGCCAGGCGGCGCCGCGGCAAACGGCGGTTTGGTTGAGCACCGTCGGGGACAAGCTGCGGCAGCGATTGGCCAGGGTGGGCCTGGTGGAGCCGGCCAAGCAAGCCCAATCACCCACCCTTGCCGACTTCCTGGATTCCTACATCGCCGGCCGAACCGACGTGGGCCAAAGGACAAGAACCAACCTGGGACAAGCCCGCAAGTACTTGGTGCAGTACTTCGGCGCGGAACGGCGGCTTGGGGACATTACCCCAGGCGATGCCGACGAGTGGCGGCGGTGGCTGTCCGAACGACTCGGCATCAACACGGTGCGGCGGCACTGCGGGCGGGCCAAGCAATTCTTCCGCGCCGCGGTTCGCAAGCGGCTACTCGCCGAGAACCCCTTTGCGGATATGGGTGATACGCAAGTGCGCGGCAGCCCCGAGCGGTTCCACTTCGTCACCTTGGACGAAGCCCAACGGGTGCTGGACGCCTGCCCCGACGCCCAGTGGCGACTTATCTTCGGCCTGGCCAGGTGGGCTGGCTTGAGAACGCCATCCGAAACCTTGGCCTTGCGGTGGTGCGACGTGAACTGGGAGCAAGGGACGCTAACCGTTACCAGCGTCAAGACTCGCCGGCAAGGGAAGGCCCAGCGGGTGGTGCCCATCTTTCCCGAACTACGGCCGCTTCTCGAAGCGGTCTATGAGCAAGCCGAGCCGGGGACGTTTTGGGTGATCACCCGATACCGACTAACGGTGGCGAATCTGCGCACGCAGTTTCAGCGGATCGTAGCCCGGGCCGGCTTGGTCCCCTGGGAAAAGCCGTTCCAGAACTGCCGGGCGACGCGGGAAACGGAGCTACTCGAACGCTTTCCCTTGCAATGCGTGACGGCCTGGTTGGGCAACACGGCTAGGGTGGCCCACGCCCACTACCTGCAAGTTCGCCCCGAGTACGTGACGCGCGCTATCACAGAACCCACCTACGCAACGGTGGCACAAAATCCGGCACAGCAAAGTGCGGAAACACGCGGAATGGCGTTGCAAGCGGAGTTGGGCCACTTTCCCGAACATCATGCCACGCCGTTACTTGCGGCAACATGCGAAAACCTGCAATTAGGGGGAATGCCCCCTGAAGGACTCGAACCTTCAACCCTCTGATTAAGAGTCAGATGCTCTGACCAATTGAGCTAAGGGGGCTACGTACTAGATATTCGGTGCTGGGACGTCCGGCGGTGAACGCCTTTTTGGGGTCAAAGGGCATTCGTAATCGTTCGGGCCGGCTGGGCAAACGCCGGCGCTCCAGCCAGGGCGCCCGGCCGTGGGCGAATTTCAACGGTATACCGCCGACGGCGCAGGTGTCCACCCACCGAGTAAGGTTACCAACGCGGGTTGGACCTGCCAAGCCCACCCAAAGACCCGTCTAAACCCCTGCAATGGACGGGGACACAGCTCACCCCCTCTTTTTGTGCATGATGGTCTGTGCCGCTGGTGCTTGCCGTGTTTCGCCCCGGCTCCTCGTTCGCGATCAAGCGGGCAGGTGCGGGTATGTGGGTGGTTCGGAACGGGGTTGCAAGGAGCTTTTTGGCGCTGGTGGTTGACACGTTTTTGGTCAGCCGGTAGGTTATGATGTTTCGGCACTTGGTAAGCGGCTCGTATTGACAATTTGCAGGGCGTGTGAAGCGGGAGGAGGTTTGTGGCCGGCCAAACAAACGAGGTGATCCGCATCCGGATGGAGGCCTACGACCACGCGATCCTGGATCAGAGTGCGGCGGAGATAGTGGATACGGCCAAGCGGACGGGCTCGGAGGTCCACGGGCCGATCCCGCTTCCTACGCGGATCGAGCGCTACACCGTGTTGTCGAGCCCGCATATCGACAAGAAGGCCCGCCAGCAGTTCGAGATCCGGACGCACAAGCGGCTGATCGACATCATGCAGGCGACGGCCAAGACGATCGAGGCTCTCAACAAGTTGAACCTGCCGGCTGGCGTGGACATCAAAATCAAGGCTTCCACCCGGCGGTAGATGGGGTACAATTTGGGTTTTGCCCTTTTCGGGCGGGGTCCCGGCAGGGCACTGCAGCCTGGGCGTAACCGCCTGGCGGGGGTGGTTCATTGTTCACACCGGACGTTGCCAGAACAAGAATATGCCCCTCGGCCGGAGCGCCTGGCCTGTAAGCGGCTACTACGAGGACACGCCAGGGGGGCGAAAGGTTCAGCATCGGGAGCCATTTTGCGGGATTAGTTTAGTATGGACCGGAAGCTGCGTGGGTAATCCCGGCCGACGCGGCCAAGGGCGGGCGCGCCCGCTATCCTTGCCAAGGCCGGTCGTTCCCACGGGCGAGGTGCGTGAAGGCAACCACGATGGCGATAGGATTGCTCGGCCGAAAGGTCGCGATGACGCAGATTTATGACGCTGCGGGTGACGTGATTCCGGTCACGATCATCCAGGCGGGGCCGTGCCATGTGCTTCAGCTCCGTACGCTGGAGCGGGACGGGTACGAGGCGGTACAACTGGGGTATTTGGATAAGCCACGTCGGCTTGCCTCGCGGAGCGAGCGCGGGCACGTCGCAAAGTTGGATAGCAAGCGTCAGCGGGCACTGGCTGCGGCGGGGGTAGCGGCAGTACCCAAGGCGGGGTGTGAGCCGAAGCGTTTTGTCCGCGAGTTTCGTGGGCCTATTCAGGGTTTCGAAGTCGGGCAGGTGTTGGATGTGGGCTTGTTCGAGGGGGTGGCGGCCGTGGATGTGGTGGGCACGTCCAAGGGCCGGGGGTTCGCCGGGGCGATGAAGCGGCACAACTTCCGGGGCCAGCGGGCCTCGCACGGCGTCAAGAAGGTCCACCGCCGTGTGGGTTCGATCGGCATGAATACGTTCCCCGCGCGGGTCTTCAAGGGGAAGCGGATGGCAGGGCACATGGGACACGCCCGGGTCACCATTCGCAATCTGAAGCTGGTGGAAATCGATAAGGAGAACCATCTGCTGCTGGTCCGAGGGGCGGTTCCCGGGCCGAATGGGGGGTTTGTGATGGTTCGGCCGACCAATAAATTGCCCGCCCCGGCGTCAACTGTCACCCGGTAGCCGTCTGTGGAAGGGATGACCATGGTCAGCCTGCCTGTTTACGATCGCACCGGCCAGCAGGTCGGCACGTATGAGATCAATCCGGCCGAACTGGCGCCGCGGATCAGCAAGCAGTTGCTTCACGATGTGGTGGTGATGTACCAGTCGAACCAGCGCCAGGGTACAGCGCAGTCGAAGGGGCGGGGCGATGTGGCCGGCAGTACGCGGAAGCTGTACCGGCAGAAGGGGACGGGCAATGCCCGGGCCGGGCAGCGCCGTACGCCCATCCGCCGTGGCGGCGGGCACGCATTTGCCAAGCGCCCCCGCGACTGGTACTACCGGCTTCCGCGGCGGGCCGTGCAGTTGGCCACCCGAATGGCTTTGGCTTCTCGAATCGCCGACCAGCAGGTGAAGCTGATCGACGAGCTGAGTTTTTCGGAGCCGAAAACGCGCGACATGGCCCGCATCCTCAAGGCGTTGGGGTTGGCGGGCCAGAGCCTTCTGGTGGCGGTCGAAGGCTATAACGTCGAGGTGTACAAGAGTGCGCGGAACATTCCCGACGTTTCGATCTTGCCGGTGGCCGAACTGAACGCCTTAGAGGTGCTCCGCCCGCGATCGGTGCTGATGACCCGGGGGGCGCTGGACGCGTTCCGGAGCCGGGTGGCGGCTGAGGGGGCCAAGGGGGCCTCGGAGGGCGGGACGGTGGCGGCGGGGGGCGACGGGCGGCCCGAGATGGCCCCGGCCTCCCCTGCGGCAAGCCCTGCTGAGCCGCTGACCAACACCGCCACGCCGTAGGCCAACGCCGAGCCTGACGAGGGGGTCCTTCCCATGAGCAATGCACACCGAAGTCAACCCGGTCCCCAATTGGAACCCTACCAGATTGTGCTTCGCCCCTTGGTTACGGAGAAGGGGTTTCACAAGGCGGAGCGGCAGAATCAGTACGCCTTCGAGGTCAATCCGCTGGCCACGAAAGAGGATATTCGCAGGGCGGTGGAGGATTTATTCGATGTGCGGGTGGTGAAGGTCCGCACGCAGAACCGTAGAGGCAAGCCGCGACGCACGCGGTTCCGCCAGGGAGTTACCAAAGCCTGGAAGAAAGCGGTAGTTACGCTGCACAAGGAGGATCGGATCAACTTCTTCTGACGGTTCCTGCCGGGGAAGGGATCGATGGTGGGGCTGAGAGAGGCTCTGTGTCGCCCGCACCCCGGCCGCCCGCATCGGAAGTGAGCAACCATGGGTATACGCCATTACAAGCCGACCAGTCCCGGCCGACGCGGGGCCAGCGTGAGCGATTTTGCCGAGCTGACGCCTGGCGTCAAGCCGGAGAAATCGCTTTTACGGCCCAAGCGCAAGCGTGGGGGCCGGAACAATCAGGGGGTGATCACGGCCCGGCATCGCGGGGGCGGGCACAAGCGGGCGTACCGGCTGATCGATTTTCGCCGTAACAAGGATGGGGTGCCCGCCGTGGTGCATTCCATCCAGTACGATCCGAACCGCAGCGCCCGCATCGCCTTATTGCATTATGTGGACGGCGAGAAGCGATACATCCTGGCCCCGGAGGGGCTCAAGCCGGGGGATAAGGTGATGAGTGGTCCGGACGCGCCGCCGACGGTAGGCAACTGCCTGCCGCTATCGGCCATCCCCTTGGGCTTGACCATTCACGCCATCGAGATGCAGCCAGGCCGTGGGGCGGCCCTGTGCCGGGCGGCGGGGACCAGTGCGGTGCTGGCGGCCCGCGATGCCAACTGGGCTCAGATCAACCTGCCCAGTGGCGAGATTCGCCGCGTGCCGGCGCAGTGCCGCGCGGTCATTGGCGCGGTGGGCAATGCGGACCACATGAACATCGTGATCGGCAAGGCAGGGCGGAACCGCTGGCTGGGCTGGCGCCCCTACGTGCGAGGCACGGCGATGAACCCCATCGACCACCCGCACGGCGGCGGCGAAGGGCGGACCAAGGGGGGCCGGCACCCGGTGAGTCCCACGGGCAAGCCGGCCAAGGGCGGCCGGACCCGCAAACGCCATAAGCCTTCCAACAAGGCGATCATCCGGCGGCGGCGGTCGCGGCGGTACGGGCTGCTGAAGGTCTAACCGGCGGACGAGGCAACGATGAGCAGATCCCTCAAAAAAGGCCCTTATGTCGATCGGAAGCTGTTCCTGAAGGTGGAGCGGCTGAACGAGGCGGGCAAGAAGGAGCCCATCAAGACCTGGGCCCGTGCCTGCACCATCGTCCCCGAGTTTGTGGGCCACACCTTCCTCGTGCACAACGGCAAACAGCACATCAAGGTGTTCGTCACCGAGGAGATGGTGGGGCACCGGCTGGGGGAGTTCGCTCCCACGCGGACCTTCCGGGGCCACGGCGGCAAGGGGAAGAAATAACCGAGGGAAAAGGCCATGGGATACAAAGCCGTGCACCGCTTCGCGCGGATCAGTGCCCGCAAAGTCCGCCCCCTGGCGGATCTGGTGCGGGGCAAGCGGGCGGATGAAGCCCTGAGCATCCTCCGCTATCAGCCCCACCGCGGGGCGCGGATGCTGGAGAAGGTGATTCGCAGCGCCCTGGCCAATGCCGAGGACCTGCGGGCCCCCAACCTTCCCGCACTCCGCGTGGTCGATGTGCGGGTCGATGGCGGCCCGATGTTCAAGCGGCTTCAACCCCGGGCGCGCGGCATGGCCTCGATCATCAAGCGGCGGTTGTCCCACATCCGCGTGGAGCTGGAATAGACGTATGGGCCAGAAAGTCAATCCCATCGGGTTTCGCACCGGCGTGATGACCGGCTGGCAAAGCCGGTGGTATGCTCCCAAACAGGAGTTCGCCGAACTTTTGGTCGAGGACCAGAAAATCCGCGAGTTCATCAAGAAGCGGAAGGATTCGTCGGGCAAGCCCATGTACCCGATGATCGCCAAGATCGAAATCGAACGGACCCGGGACGAGGTGAAGGTGATTTTGCACTCGGCCCGGCCCGGCGTACTCATCGGGCGCAAGGGAGAGCGGGTGGAGGAACTGCAGAACGATTTGCAGAACCTCATCGGCCGCCGGGTGAATATCAAGATCGAAGAGATCAACCGGCCGGAGCTGGTGGCGCAACTAGTGGCCGAAGATATCGCCGAACAGTTGAGCAAGCGGGCCAGTTTCCGCCGCACGATGAAGCGGGCGATCGACCAGACCATGGAAGCGGGTGCCAAGGGGATCAAAGTGCAGTTGTCGGGCCGGCTGGGGGGGGCCGAAATGTCCCGCCGCGAAAAAGCTATCGCCGGCAGCATGCCCCTGAGCACCCTGCGGGCGAAGATCGACTACGGCTTCGCCGAGGCCTGGATCGCCCAGGGGCACATCGGGGTACAGGTATGGATCAATTTAGGCACGTACGAGGAGCCGTCCGATGGCGCTGATGCCCAAACGGGTCAAGCATCGAAAAAGCCAAAGAGGGCGTATAAGAGGTAAGGCCACGCGCGGCAACCGGGTGGTGTTCGGGGACTATGGTCTCCAGGCCCTCCAGGGAGGCTGGATCAGCGCCCAGACGATCGAGGCTGGCCGCATCGCCGCCCAGCAGTACCTTCGCAATGAAGGCCGACTTTATATCCGCATCTTTCCTCACAAGCCCATCACCTCCATTCCCCTGGAGACGCGGATGGGCAAGGGAAAAGGGGAGCCGGAGTACTGGGCCGCCGTCGTCAAGCCCGGCACCGTACTGTTCGAGATTGGCGGGGTGTCGGAAGAGGCGGCGCGGCTGTGTTTCACCCGGCTGGCACACAAGATGCCCGTGAAGGTCCGGTTCCTGCGGCGGCGGCCAGTATAGAGGCGGCCTGGTTGGCGCCGGCGTCCCGCCGGCGATTGTGGGAGTATCCCCCATGGCAAAACTCAAAGCTTCGGAACTTCGGGAGATGAGCGACGAGCAGTTGGCGCTGATGCTCAAAGAGACGCGTGAGAACCTGTTCCGCCTCCGCTTGCAGGCGGAGACGGAACGGTTGGATGCCCCCAGCGAGCTGAAGCGCCACCGCCGGCTGATTGCGCGGATTCTGACCGTGCAGCGCCAGCGGCATTTGCAGGCGGCCCAGAACGCGGCCGCTTCCGCGACGCCCCCGGCCACCTCGTGATCCAGGAAACTGCGTGCCATGTCCAAACGAGTCCTTGTGGGGATCGTAACCGGCAAAGACACCCAAGACGCGGCGCGTCGAGGTGATGCGTTTGGCCCGGCATCCCAAGTACGGCAAGACGCTGCGGCGCCGCACCATCTGCTACGTGCACGACGAAAACAACGAGGCCCACCTGGGCGACACGGTGGAGATCGAGGAAAGCCGGCCCCTTTCCCGCACCAAGCGCTGGCGCCTGGTGCGGGTGGTGAGCACAAGCCGGCTGGTGGACCTCAGCGAGCTGCGGAGTGCGGCCCGCGGCCGGCCCCGGGCCGAACTCGAAGAGACCGATCCGGGATTGCCCCTGGGGGGCTGAGGCCCGTGTCCCCACCAGACGAGCGGAAAAGAGGTACGCGCCATGATCCAGATGCAAACCCGACTCGCCGTGGCCGACAACACGGGAGCCAAAGAATTGATGTGCATCAAGGTATTGGGAGGTTCGCGGCGGCGGTTCGCGGGCCTGGGCGATATTGTGGTGTGCAGCATTAAGAGCGTCATCGCCGGCAGCGAGTTCAAGAAAGGGGCCGTCGTCAAGGCGGTCATCGTGCGGGCCAAGAAGCCCACCCGCCGCAGCGACGGCAGCTATGTGCGATTCGACAGCAATGCGGCGGTGATCATCGATAACGAGAAGAATCCCAAAGGGACGCGGATTTTCGGGGCGGTGGCCCGCGAACTCCGCGAACGCAACTTCATGAAGATCGTCAGCCTCGCCAGCGAGGTGGTCTGATGCGGATCAAAACGAACGACCTGGTGGAAGTGATCGCCGGCAACGACCGAGGCCGCCGGGGGCGCGTGCTCCGCGTCGACCGGCAGAACGGCCGCGTGGTGGTCGAAGGAATCCACACCGTGTGGAAGCACGTGCGCCCCAGCCAGAAGAACCGGCAGGGCGGCCGGCTGTCCCGCGAGATGCCTATCGATATCTCCAACGTACTGCTGGTGTGTCCGGCTTGCAGTCGGGCCACGCGGGCCGGCGCGCGGTTCGCTGCCGACGGCAGCAAGGAGCGGTACTGCAAGAAGTGCGGGGCCTCGATGGGGGTGATCTCGCCCCCCAAGGCCCGCCGCGCCACCCCCAAAGCCTGACCCTGCGTGAGACTCCATGACCCCCCGACTGTTGGAACGCTACGAAAAAACGGTCCTGCCCGGGCTGAAGAAGCGCCTGGGGCGCACCAACCGTCTGTCGCTCCCCCGGCTGGAGAAGATCGTGATCAACATGGGCGTGGGCGCCGCCATCGGCGAGAAGAAGTATCTGGAAGAGGCGGCCGACGCCCTGGCGCTGATCTCCGGCCAGAAGCCCGTCATCACCCGGGCCCGCAAGTCGATCGCCGGCTTCAAGGTCCGCCAGGGGATGGCCATCGGCTGCATGGTAACCCTCCGGGGGCGACGGATGTACGAGTTTTTGGATCGCCTGATTTCGCTGGCCTTGCCCCGGGTCCGCGACTTCCGCGGCTTGAACCCCAAGGCCTTCGATGGGCACGGCAACTACACCCTGGGACTATCGGAACAACTGGTGTTTCCCGAGCTGAACCCGGACAAGTATTCCCGCCCGCAGGGAATGAATATCACCATCGTTACCACCACCGATAGCGACGACGAGGCGCGGGAACTGCTCCGCGGCCTGGGGATGCCCTTCCGGTCCGAATAGGCGAGAGACGCGAACCGT
>Ga0315298_1001484_pt1 | contig 42715 bp, 39 predicted proteins | sample WHS_1_MG_FD_203077 | JGI IMG/M metagenome (GOLD analysis project Ga0315298, IMG submission 203077) | Extremophilic microbial mat communities from Washburn Hot Springs, YNP, Wyoming, USA - WHS_1_MG | ecosystem: Environmental > Aquatic > Thermal springs > Hot (42-90C) | place: USA: Wyoming... | reverse complement strand
CGGCTGGCGAGAAAACTGGCTATGGACCCTGCCGAATTGCGCCGGATAAATTTGTTGCGTACCGGCGATGTGAATCCCACGGGTGATGTGGTGGGTGCTGACTGCTTTGCCCATGCCGCACTCGATGCGGCATTGGAACACACGCATTATTACCACCGGCTGGCGGAGTATAGGGCCTGGAATGCGGCCGGACACCAGACCCGCAAAGGCATTGGCCTGGCGACTTTTGTCCATGGCGCCGGTTTTACCGGCAACGGCGAATTGCATCTGGCGTCCCGGGTTTCTCTGCAAGCCCTGGCCAATGGGCACGTCGAAATTCTCTGTTCCAACACCGAAATGGGGCAGGGCGCGGCGACCACGCTGGTCCAAATTGCGGCTGACGCGCTGGGCCTGCCCATGGATCGCGTGCATTTAGCGCAAACCGATACCTCCAGGGTGCCCAATTCCGGACCGACGGTCGCCTCCCGCACCTGTATGGTGGTCGGGGACCTCATCCAGAAAGCGGCGGGACAATTATTGCAACGGCTGCGGGAAACGGCGGCGTTAGCAGTGTCCCATGACGCACAAAGTTTTGCCGCGGCGTGTGCCCGGCTTTGCGCCGCCGCCGGGGATACGCTGGTGACCGCACAATACCAGCCGCCGGCGGACATGGGTTGGGATGAGCAGGCTTTTTTGGGGCGGGCTTACGCCAGTTATGCCTGGGCGGCTTACATTGCCGAAGTGGAAGTGGATGTGTTGACGCTCGCCACGCGGGTGCTCGATTTTACCGCGGTACAGGAAATCGGCAATGCGGTGCATCCGGTGATTGTGCAGGGCCAGATTGAGGGTGGCGTCGCCCAGGGTATTGGTTATGCCCTCTTTGAGGATGTGCTCTGGAATGAGCGCGGGGTCATGGCCAATGACCGTCTGACCAATTACATCATCCCCACTAGCGCGGATTTAGGATTTATTCACGTAGTGTTGCTGGAAGGCGGGTTGGGAGCAGGTCCTAAAGGGGCGAAGGGCGTCGGTGAATTGCCCATGGATGGTCCGGCGCCCGCTATCGTCAATGCGATTCAGCGGGCCTTGGACATCGATATTCGCCAGATTCCGGTCAGGCCAGAAATGCTGCTGGAGCTGACGGTAAACGGAGGGAATTGATCATGACGACGATGCGCATCAACGGTAAGGCATTTCAGAGCAGCTCAGCGCCGAATACCCGTTTACTGGATGTATTGCGTAATGAATGCGACCTCAAGGGGACCAAAGAAGGCTGCGGCGAAGGAGAGTGTGGTGCCTGCGCGGTCCTGGTGAAAGGCAAGCTGGTGAATAGCTGCCTGGTTCCTCTCGGGCAGATGGAGCAGGCGGAGATTACCACGGTAGAGGGCCTTCCCGAAGATAGTGCCCTGGCACGAGCCTTTGTTCAGTGCGGCGCTACCCAGTGCGGGATTTGTACGCCGGGTATGATGCTCGCGGCGACCGCCCTGTTGGCGGATCATACGAACCCGACCCTGGAGGAGATTCGCTGGAGCCTGAGCGGCAATCTCTGTCGCTGTACCGGGTATGGGCGCATTTATGCGGCTATCGCCCAGGCCGCCGGAGGGGTCTGCTGATGTCTGATTGGATAAGGCCGCGACATTTGCCGGAAGCCCTGGAGCTATTGGCGGCAGCCCCCGGCCCATATCGGGTGATTTCGGGCGGGACCGATCTTATGGTGGAGAGTCATCTCGCCCCGGAACGGCGCCCGGAGCCCTGGCTGGACATCAGCGGACTGCAGGAGTTGCAGGGGCTGCAGATTACGGAAGAGGGTATCCGGATTGGCGCCGCTACTTCCCTGGAAGCGATTCGCCGGCATGCGGAAGTGGTCGCCCACTGGCCGATGCTGGCAGCCTCGGCGGCGGTGACCGGGGCGCCGCCCATTCAAAACCGCGCCACGCTGGGTGGCAACGTTTGCAATGCCTCCCCTGCGGCGGACAATGCGCCGGTGTTGCTGGCTTATGGCGCACGTCTGGAGATCGCCCACCATCACGGCTCGCGCTGGTTGCCTTATGTAGATTTCCATCAGGGGTATCGTAAGACGGCCTTGCAAGCTGGAGAGTTACTCAGCGCTCTCTGGATTCCTTACCCCCCCAAACACAGTCGCGGCTATTTTCGGAAAGTCGGAACACGGGCAGCGCAAGCTATTGCCAAGGTGAGTATCGCGGCGCTCATCGAAGAAGATCGTGGTGGAATTATTCAGAGCGCGCGTTTCGGCATGGCGAGTGTGGCGGCGACTCCCTGTACCTTGCCGTCCGTGAGCCAATATCTGCTGGGACGTGCGTTGCGTGATATTGCCGACGCGCAGGTGCGTCAGAGGGTAGGGCAGGATATTGCACCCATTCAGGATATCCGCTCAACGACGGCATATCGTTTGGAGATAGCTTCCCGGCTGGTGCTGGAGGCCATACATCGATGCAGTGAATCGAGAAAGGAGGATTAGAATATGGGTGCCTATGCAAAGCAGACAGAGGCGGTTTATGTAGATGTCCCATTGCTGGATGCAACGCCGGAGAACCTCGCGGAATACGGCGTGATGATTGGCGAGGCGGTATGCCGGCCCGGACTTTCCATTCCCTTTTATAAGGGGAGTGTGGAAGAGGGGCAAAATCTCGATTTTGAATATACCGGTCGCGCGGTGGTCCGCACGGCGCGGATATCGCACCGCAACCCCGAGATTACCTGGCTGGAACGGCATTTGAATATGACGCAGATTTTTGTCGGGCTGGGCAGCATTCCCTTCGCCATGGTGCTGGGTAAACCCAATCAGGGCAGCGGGGAAAATGTCCCCCGCCTGGAAGACGTCCGCGCTTTTCGCATTCCAGCGGGGCAGGGGGTGATGATTCATGCGGGTACCTGGCACGATTTCCCCATGTCCATTGGCGATCCGGTGACGGTGATGACCATGAATTCTGACGAGGTGGTCACTGCCTTGGCGAACGCTCAGGCAGCAGATGAGATGGACGACGGGGACGTGTATAAGATCGACATCCAACGTCGCACCGGGCGGGTACTCCGGGTTCCCTTTTAATCGCAGAAGGCGAAGACCATGCGTACCTCCGTCTACCGGTTTTTTACGACAGACCCTGCCGACGTTTCCGGACTGGCCCGGGCGATTGCCGAGGGGATGATAAATCCTCAGAGCATCGTCGCGATTATAGGCAAAACCGAGGGTAATGGCGGCATAAACGACTTTACCCGGGCTTTGGCGATGATGGCAGTGAGCCAGGTGCTGGCAACGCATTTGGATTGCAGTCCAGAGCTGGTGGAAGAACGTGTGGTGTTGTCCTTTTCTGGCGGTAGTGAAGGGGTTGCGGCGCCGCATATTCTGGTGTTTGCGGTATCAGGCCGGGCGGCGGAGCAAGCGTATCCGATAAAACGTCTGGCGCTTGCATCTGCCCATACCCGCCCTTTCAGCGCGCAGGAAGTGGGGCGGATGGCGATGGTGCGGGAGACCGCCCGCGCGGTCACCTGGCTCATGCATACCTTGCAGGTCGAGCCTGCGGATGTGCATCTGGTGCAGATCAAAGGGGCAATACCAGCGCTGGACTCTACTACGACCGAAAATGTCCGTGGCGAGCACCTGCGCTGTGACATGGCCTGGTCACGCGGCGCTTCTGCCCTGGGGGTGGCCCTCGCTTTGGGTGAGGTGACCGAATCCGAGCTGTCGGATGACGCCATCAACCGGGACTGGTCCTTGTACTCCAGTCGGGCCAGCGTTTCCGCCAAGCCCTTATTGCAGCGCTCCGAAATGGTGCTGTTCGCCAATTCGTGCTGGTGGGACGGTGATCTGGTCATCGCCCATGGGGTGATGCGGGACATCATCGATGTGCCGGCGATCCATGCCGTGCTGAATCAATTGGGACTGCAGCCCGTCAACGGGCAGTTAGCGACCGCCGATGCGGAGAAGGTGCTGGCGGTCTTTGCCAAATCCGATGCCGACCCGCGAGGCCATATCCGCGGTCGTCGTCATACTATGTGGACGGACGCGGATATCTCCGATATGCGCTATTCCCGCTGTGTAGTCTCGGCCTTGTTGGCTGGGGTCACCGGGGAAACCGGCGTTTATGTCTCGACGCGCGCGGAGCATCAGGGTCCCCAGGGGGGCGGGCCGGTGGCCGTGATCGGGTACGCATCATGAATGCCCTCGCCAGTCGTCAGCGGCCCTTGCTTCCGGTCCGGGAAGCCGTCGTGACCAGGGTGCGGGGGTCTGCGCCTACGGCGGTCGGGGCCAGTATGCGTCTGTTGGAAGATGGCTCCCTGCTGGGCACGGTAGGTGGTGGTCGTATGGAATATCAGATCTGTCAGGCGTTGCGCACGCCCCGTTCTGAAGCACCCCCGGCATTGCTGAGTTTTACCCTGGGCACGGCGGATGATCAGTGCTGCGGTGGGCAGGTGGAAATCTGTGTGTTGGATGTGCCCCCATTTTTTTCGGAGCTATACCAGTCTGGCGCCTCCCGTCTCTATCAAAGGGATTCGGCAGGTCGGTTGCAGCTCGTGGCCGGGATTACCCGTTGGGGACGGCAAATCGGTTCATTGGATGCCTTGACTGTGCTTTTGCGCGCTGAAGCTCCGGGTATGGATGTCGAGGAACGGTACTTCGCGCTGCCCGCTCCCCACCATCGGCCGCTATGGATTTTTGGTGCGGGGCATGTAGGGCGGGCGATCGCTAGCGTGGCCAGTGAATTGGATTTCGCATCGTCCGTATTCGATCAGCGCCCCGAGTGGGCCGATCCTGCGGCCTTCCCGCCAGAGGTTACCCTGGTGGACACTTGGACCTGGGCCGATCTGCAGGCCCCGGCAAGCGATGCCATGGTGCTCATCATGACCTACAGCCACGCCATGGATTACGCGTTGCTGGAGCATTTTATTGGGAAACCCTTGGCTTATCTCGGGGTAATTGCCAGCCGGTCCAAAGCGGCGCGTTTTAGTCACGCTCTGTCCCGCGCCGGACATGATATTCCGGACTATTTGCACATGCCCATGGGTTTGCCCGGACTGGGTAAAAAGCCCCCGGAGATCGCGATCAGCGTGTTGGCAGAGTTGCTGCAAATACGGAAAAAAGCTGATTTTTAATAAAAGGAAAAACAGGATGAATCCGCCCGGAACAGATGCTGATACGCCCGTGGATACGTATATGAACTATCTCTTCGATTCTTTGGGGCTCAGTGTACGCGAAGAATGGCGTGCAGACGTGAAGCATTATTTCATGCTGAGTGCGCGGATGGCCAAGGTGCTGGAAGCGCATCCGCTGGACATGACGGAAGATTTGGCCCCGGTATTCCGCCCATGAAGACAGAGAACGACGCATTTCCGCAGGCGCGGGAAATTGCGCAGCGGGTCCGTAGCGGCGAGTGGCGCGCAGCGGAGGTGGTGCAGGATACGCTCCGGCATATCCACGCCAGTAACGGCGAGATCAATGCCTTCACCTGCATCACAGAAGCGCGTGCCCTACGGGAAGCGGCGGCAGTGGACCAGAAGGTGGCGCGGGGCGAAGACCCTGGGCCTCTGGCGGGGGTGCCCTTTGCGGTCAAAAATCTTTTTGATTTGCAGGGCGAGATTACCCTCGCCGGGTCCAAGATCAATCAAAAAGAGGCCCCCGCCGTAGCGGACGCCACCGCCGTAAGGCGGCTCACAGCAGCGGGCGCCGTCATGGTGGGCGCTCTCAATATGGGCGAGTATGCCTACGATTTTACGGGTGAAAACATTCACTATGGGCCGTCCCGCAATCCCCATGACTGTTTGCGGATGACAGGCGGGTCCAGTGGTGGCAGTGGTGCCGCCGTAGCGGCAGGCATGGTGCCCATCGCCCTGGGTTCTGATACCAATGGCTCTATTCGGGTGCCGTCTTCCCTCTGCGGTATTTTTGGACTGAAGCCGACCTATGGCCGCTTGTCCCGGGCCGGAGCCTTTCCTTTCTGTCCCAGTCTCGATCATGTCGGCCCGCTGGCACGTAGCGTGGCGGATCTCGCACTGGCCTATGACGCCATGCAAGGGGTGGATGCTGCGGACCCCGTTTGCGCGGATAGGGCGAGTGAGCCGGTCAGCGGAAGTCTGGCAGATGGCGTCGCCGGTCTGAAAATCGCCATTGCCGCCGGCTATTTCAGGCAACAGGCGACGCCAGCAGCGGAGCAGGCGCTGGCGCGGGTCGCGGCGGCGCTGAATGTGTCTGACCTCGTCGAATTTCCCGGAACTGCGCAGGCGCGTGCCGCCGCCTATCTCATCACCAATGCCGAAAGCAGCAATCTGCATCTGGATCGTTTGCGTCATCACGCCGCTGATTATGACCCGGACGTGCGGGATCGCCTGTTGGCCGGTACGCTATTGCCCGCGTCCTGGAGTATTCAGGCCCAGCGTTTCCGGCGCTGGTATCGAACGGAGGTATTAAAGGTCTTTGCCCGCTACGACCTGTTGCTGGCACCCGCCACGCCCATGTCGGCGCCCGCCATCGGGCAGCGCTATATGGAACTGGATGGGGAGCAAATGATGGTGCGACCGCATCTGGGATTGTACACCCAACCCCTCTCCTTCATTGGTCTCCCGGTGGTGGTGGTGCCTGTGGCCAGCGCGGGGGCGATGCCTATCGGGGTCCAGATCATTGCCGCACCATGGCAGGAGGCGCGAATATTCAAAGTCGCAAGACAGCTTGAGTTGCACGGATTTACCAGTCCAATCCCCGCCCGCTAAGAGGAAAAATCCCATGGTTCACGCCGAAATCAATGCGCCCGAAGTCTTACAAGAAGTGCAGGCCGCTTTTTTCCGTTATGAAAAAGCATTGGTTGAAAACGACGTTCATGTATTGGACGAGTTATTTTGGAATAGCGTACACACGTTGCGCTACGGAGTGGCAGAAAATCTCTACGGCTATGCAGCCATTGCCGAGTTTCGGGCATCCCGTCCAGCGCCGGCGCTGAATCGGGAGTTGGTCAATACGACGATCACTACCTATGGACAGTGCTTTGCGACTGCCAACACGGAGTTCCGGCGGGAACAGGTACATGGCCGACAAAGTCAGTCCTGGATACGCACGCCAGAGGGTTGGCGTATCGTCGCGGCGCATGTGAGCCTGATGCCGATGGCAACTTAGGCCGTGGCATGGATGCAGCGATCATTCTGGCGGGTGGCCGGTCCCGGCGCTCGGGGCGACAGCACAAAGCATGCAGACGTGTGCCCGGTGATGGCCGGAGCTGGATGGACCGGCAGGTGGATATTCTGCGGCAGGCAGGGTTCGCGCCGGTATATCTGGTGACGGGGTACCGGCCACGGCGGGTTTTGGCTTGTCTGCATCGTCGTGTGGGAAGGCGCCATAATTTTCAGGCAGGACTTGGGCCTTTCTCGACGCTTCAGATGGGGCTACGTAATCTATCTGGCCCTGCATTGGTGGTGCAGGTAGATACGATTTTGCCGCCCGTGCCATGGCTCAGGCGGCTGCGGCGCATCGCACATGCTCGGAATATTGCGGCAGTATGTCCGATAGATCGCTGGGGTAGCGGCGGGCATCCGCTGATGGTATCGCAGAGTTGGCTACAGTCATTCTGCGCAGTACCTGTGGATGCAGCTGATGCAAGGTTAGATCGACAACTGGGTTATTTGTCGGCGGCAGAGCATATCCGCTTGCCGTGGAATCACTTTTTGCGTTATTCCCGGCTGAACACCCGCCGGGAATGGTGCTCAGCGCGTCACAAACTGAGGTCCATTCTGTGAAGCCCGTTCAAGTCTCCTTGTCGGCGAGCTCGGAGGGGGGGGCCGTGAGTGCTCCGCACGCGCTGGCGGCCGAGGCCGGGGCCGCTATTTTGCGCAGCGGTGGTAACGCCATAGAGGCGGGCATCGCCGTGGCATCGACCCTCTCCGTGGTCTATCCCCACATGAACGGGCTGGGGGGCGATGGGTTCTGGCTGATCTCGGACGGCGATGCGCACACCGTGCGCGGACTGGCCGCCGCTGGTCCATCAGGACGACGCTATTCGGCAACGCTATTTCATGACCATGGGCTGCGCGAGATTCCGTTTCGTGGTGGCTTGTCCGCTTTGACAGTGCCTGGTGCGGTGGGCGGCTGGGGAGCGGCATTTGGGTTCTCCAGGGATTGCTGGCGGGGCCGTAAATCCTGGTACGATTTGCTGGAGAGCGCCTATTGCCACGCCGCCAACGGTTTTCCGCTCAGCCCTAACCAGCACCATACCTTCCTCAGAGTTGGCGACGCACTCCGTCAGCAGCCGGGTTTTGCGGCGCAGTACACACCAGGGGGGGAGATATTGCCGATCGGGCGACTGTGGAGTCAACAGGCGCTGGCACAAACTCTCGGGACTCTCGCGGAGAATGGTGCGGAGGCTTTTTATCACGGTCCGCTCGCCCGGCAAATGGCGAAGGGTCTCAAAGCCGCGGGCAGCCTGCTGACAGAGGCCGATTTGCGGGCTTTCAAGCCGATCTGGGTGGAACCATTGCGCACCGCCTTCGGTGTCGGCGAGGCTATCAATATGCCACCACCCACCCAAGGCGTAGCTTCACTCATGATTCTTGCTCTGCTCCATCGTGTTGGATTGCATAGTGCGGATCATCTGGGGGCGGAGCTCATTCATAACACGGTAGAAATCACTAAACTTGCCTTCAAGTACCGGGACCGGCTGGTGGCCGATCCTGACTTTGGAGACGTGGATATTGCGTCATTGCTGAATCCGGATTTTCTGGATGCCTGCGCCAGAGAGATACATCCCCTTATCGTGATGCCTCTGCCGCCGATTGGACTCGCCAAAGGCGATACGGTCTGGTTCGGAGTGGTGGATGGGCAAGGGCGGATGGTGAGTGTGATTCAGAGCCTCTACCACGAGTTTGGCACTGGCGTGGTGGCGGGTAATACCGGGGTGCTATGGAATAACCGCGGCTGTGCCTTTTCTCTGGAGCCGGGACACATCAATGTGCTGGAGCCGGGGAAACGCCCCTTTCATACCCTTAATCCAGCGCTCTATGCCGAGCAGGGGCGGGTGCAACTCGCCTACGGCAGTATGGGAGGGGATGGCCAGCCCCAAACCCAGGCGGCGCTGCTCATGCGCGCCAAGCACTATGGGCTTTCCCTCGCCGAGTCAGTAGCCAGTCCGCGCTGGCTGTACGGACGCACCTGGGGAGAGGCCTCGGCGGGTTTGCGTCTGGAGCGGCGATATCCCCGCGCCGTTTTTGAGGATTTGCGCCGCTGGGGGCATCAGGTGTCGTGGGTGCCCGATTACAGTGATTTTATGGGTCATGCGGGTATGGTCGCGCGTGACCTGGAGGGCGGATTTGCCGGTGCTGCCGATCCCCGCAGTGATGGCGGCGTGGCAATACCGTAAGATGCCTTTTTAAATAGTAACTATTCACCAAGGGCGCAATCACCCCATGGTGGGTTGCGGGGTTTCTCCCTGAAAAGACGGACCAATGCGTGCAGCAGATCAACGCCCTGCTTGCGTAGGGTTTCCAGAAAGGATCGGATCGTGCGGAAGGCGGGTAAACGTTCGGCCAACCCACCCCTGCGGGTTTGCGCCAATCAGGGTAATGCAGTTTTTCCAGTTCCACGGCAAGATTTCGTGGAGTTTTTTGTTCGGCCAAGGGGGCTTTTCGAGGACATCACAGAGATATGCAAAGGGCTCAATACCGTTGAGCTTGCAGGTTTCGATGGCGATGCCACTTTTCGGCGCCACCTGCATCTGGGTTTCGCTGAGCCAGGCGCGGAAGGACTCCAGCAGGGGCCCGTTGCTGGCGGGCTTCGGCTTTCTGATTCGGCGGAGAGGTTTTGATGTCGGCCTCAATCCCATAGAGTCTTCGATCCAGGCCAGGGCCTTCTGGGCTAACGGACTCGGACCCCGCTGTTCGTAACCGTTTTTGTAGAGTAGGCCATCATCCGCCGGGTCATACCTACGCCTGGCAGGGCGGTGGCTATGGCGCCTGTTCCAGTCCGGGTCCCTTCCGGAGATTGCCCGGTCCAATCGGGGTGATGGAATCACCCTTCAAGAGATAGGCGCCTCCGAAGCCCGCGATATAACGCCCGGATAAAGGATCGAGGCCGAACAGGCGAAAGTCCGGTAATTGGAATAACAGTTCCATGATGCCGCCGAACTTGGCCTTGAACTGCTCGTAGAGCATATGACAAATTTCGGTTTCCCTGAAGATTTCATGGACGTCACAGGTATAGCTCACGCGCTTTCTGGCAAGCACCTGAGGGGCACCCTGTTCATCCGTGATGATCATTATCCCGATGGGTTTTTTGGCCGCCAGATAGGCCGTATGGGGGGAAAGTCCACTCACGGCAGTATAAAACTGATGGGTTGCCGCATCATGAATAAATGGTGCCATAGATGCCTCTGGGACACCTGCTGAATCGAGTGTAGCCAGAGTCATGGTTTGTGCATTGGCTATCAGATAGTTAATTTCAGCGGCTACGATCTCTATTTTTTCCATCATATGCTCACCTCACTCAGCGGATTTTTCAGTTAAGCCAATACACGGCGAAATGGTTTGTTACTGCCGCATCTTCACGGTTGGAGTGGTTCTGTTCGAAACCGATCTGTGTCTCGCCCATGGGCGAGCGAATCCTGCGCGTCAGGAGTTCCTGCATCATACCTTGTCTGAGGGCATGGGTTTTGTCGCGACGGGATTCGGGGGCGGTGATTTCGGCGTCCATGTCGGAGAGGACGGTGACGATGGCGGCGGCCTTGAGCAGCAGCGAGCCGAAGCGGCAGATGGGGTCATGGATGGTTTGGGAAGCGTCCATGTCTCCGCGCAGTTCATCACAGCTTTTCCAGAGGGAGGCGTGGCGTTCGGATTTCTTGAGGGACATGGGGTGGAGGCTTACCTAAGGTGATGGTTTATGTACGGCATTCTATAACAAAAACACAAAAGACGATGCGCCCCCAGAGCTCGCGCCCCCCTATGCCACCAGTGGTCCGGTGGGCGTATATTCGTTCCGACTTGCTGGGAAGCATCTACCATGCCACACTTTACACCAAGCGGCAGCGGACCGATTGGGCACCTTAACGAACACGCCAACAGCAGCGAAACGATATACTTTGGAGGTGGTTTCCATGGAGTATGGTCTGCCCCAGAAGGCTTGGAACCGGAGGGTTCTGGAAATATGCTGCTGACGTCGGCGCTATGGGCCCTGGCGGGTGCAGGAGCCTTGGGAAATGCCGTGTTGGGGTCTCTGGTCATGTGTCCACGCTGCAAAATCATCAGCACCAACTTGGTACGCCTGCCAAAAACGGCCATAAGCCGCGGTGAGATAGCATTAACTTTTGACGACGGGCCGGATGCCTACGTAACCCCCCTGGTACTGGATCAACTGGATCTCTATGGCGCGAAAGCCAGCTTCTTTTGTATTGGCGAGAAAGTGACCGCACAGCCAGATTTGGTTGCGGAAATCGTGCGTCGCGGACATAGCATAGAAAATCACAGCTATAATCACCGAAATCTATTTGCATTTAGCGGGATAAGGAAACTAAAAATGGAAGTCGTTGCCACGCAACAGGCCATCCATTCCGCGAATAACGGCATCAGCTCCAGGTTTTTTCGTGCCCCATTTGGCTTTCGCAGTCCATGGTTGGGTGGTGTCTTGCGCCGGGCCCATATGCAGCATGTGGCCTGGACCCGGCGCGGCTATGACGCTGTTTGTCGTAATCCCGATGTAGTGCTCCGTCGCCTCGTTCACAATCTGTCTGCCGGGGACATTTTGCTGATGCACGACGGAGGATCGGCACGTACACGTAATGGCCAGCCGGTTGTACTAGAGGTGCTACCCCGGCTATTGGAACAGTGCGCGAGCCACGGACTGCGCAGTGTGTCTTTGCCAATGGCGCTCACTAATGCGCAATTATAAAAATCCTCTCCTTGCTTGCGGATAGGGTTGTCGACGCACACGCCATTGGCGCAAATGTTTTCGTGAAAAAATTAAAATGGAGCAGATCATAATGGGAAAAGATGAAATATCCACTTTGGCTCCGGCAACACAAATCTGTGACGTCCTGGTGATCGGCGGAGGGCCGGCGGGCTCGACGATCAGTGCGCTACTGGCAGGGCGGGGCTACCAGGTGACCGTTCTGGAAAAGGCGCACCATCCCCGCTTCCATATCGGCGAGTCGCTACTTCCGGCCAATTTACCCTTATTGCAGGAATTGGGTGTTGCAGAGGAAATCCGGCGCATCGGTATGGAAAAATGGGGGGCGGAGTTCAATTCGCCTTACCATGCCGAGAAGATGCAGACCTTTTCTTTTGCCGACGCATGGGACAAATCCATGCCGATGGCCTATCAGGTGCGGCGCTCAGAATTCGACGAGATCCTCATTCGCAACGCCGGGGCAAAGGGCGCCAGGGTGGTGGAAGGCTGCCGTGCCAACGCCGTGGAGTTCTTGCCGGATAACGCTGGGGCGATCGTCCTTGCGCGGCACGAAGATGGCCGCCAGGAAACCTGGCAGGCGCGTTTCCTGGTGGATGCATCCGGCCGCGATACGTTCCTGGGCAATCGTTTCCAATATAAGCGCCGCAACCCCAAGCATAATGGCTCTGCCCTCTATGCGCATTTTCGCGGTGCCCGGCGCCTTGACGGCAAGGAAGAAGGGAATATTTCGTTATTCTGGTTTGAGCACGGGTGGTTCTGGTTTATTCCCCTCGCGGACGGGACGACCAGCGTAGGGGCTGTGGTGTGGCCGCACTACCTCAAATCCAGAAGCAAACCCGTAAACGAGTTTTTTCAGGAAACCATCGAAATGTGCCCTGCCCTCGCAGCACGGCTGGTGAATGCCCAGCGCACTACCGATGTCGAGGCCACCGGCAACTACTCCTACGCTTGCGATCAAACCCATGGACCCAACTATCTGCTGTTGGGCGACGCATTCGCTTTCATCGACCCGGTTTTTTCTTCGGGGGTCATGCTGGCCATGCAAAGCGCATTCATCGGCGCCGAGACCATCGACACGTGCCTGCGTGAGCCGCAGCGTGCCGCCGGGGCGCTCAGGGATTTCGATCGCCGGGTGCGCCACGGCGGCAAGGTCTTTTCCTGGTATATTTATCACATCAGCCAACCCGCCATGCGCGATATGTTTATGCGCTCGAGTAACGTGCTGAGGGCCAGAGAGGCGGTACTCTCGGTCCTTGCCGGAGATATTTTCAGGAAGACGCCGATTTGGCCCTCTCTTGCCGTCTTTAAGGGTATTTATTACTTGTCTTCCCTGCGTCATGCACGTCGTTCATGGGCAGCCTGGAAGCGTCGTAAAGAAGATATACGAGTATAGCGATGACGCCAAGAGCGAACGCCTTGCTTACGGATGCGGGAGACCTTTATTACTCTTATGCCCGTCCTGCCGATGACGCGTCGCCGTCACTATCCGGGCAGAATGGTTTGCTGGGAATCATTACATTCCAAACCGGTTTTGTTGGAGAAGGGGATGGTGCCAAGCCGGAGGGAATATTACAAATACCGTTATCCGGCCAGGGAGATGATCTATGGGAAATATGGAAGACCACGCAACCGGTGCATGCCGGGACGTTTGGTGATATTTCCTACCGTTGCAGCCGCGATTTTTTGTTTGGCAGCATCGCCCTGGACGTGACCGACCCTCCAGCCGGCAATCATGGTCTGATTCCCCCCCCTTTACAAAACGCCGCCAACCTCGCGTATCAGCAGATATTCTGCCTGCTGGATCGCCACGGGTACCCGGGCCTGCTGCGTATTTGGAATTTTGTGCCGGATATCAACGGGGTTAGCCATGGTCTTGAACACTATCGTCAATTCAATATCGGTCGCCAGGACGCGTTCCTTGCCCACAGTCGCCTTCCGTCGAGGCAAAACATCCCCGCAGCCAGCGCATTGGGCTCCGTCGATGGACCGCTGGTCGTATACTTTCTTGCGGCACGGCGTAACTCGGTGGCCGTTGAAAATCCCAGACAGATCAGCGCCTACCATTACCCGCAAGAATATGGGCCAAGCAGCCCGACCTTCTCTCGTGCCGGCTGGGTTGATCTAGGGCAACAAAAAATTCTCTTCATTTCCGGAACGGCCAGCATCATAGGACATCAAACCCGGCATGGCGGGAATGTCGCAGCGCAAACACGCGAAAGCATGGCGAATATTGCCGCCGTCGTCGCAGAGACAAATCGCGTCGCGGCTGGATCCCCATATGACCTCAACGACCTTTCCTACAAGGTTTATTTGCGGCAGTTCACGGACCTTCCGATCGTTCGGGCCGAACTGGATCGTCTTGTTACGCCAAAGGCTCCGGTATTTTATCTTCAGGCTGATATCTGCCGAGCAGATCTTCTGGTAGAAATTGAGGCAACCGCGGGCGTACTCCATGGCGGTATGGCATGAACCGAGCCCAGGGATCGGGCATTCCAGGTATATTGCGTATGCTGCGGGAATATCTCGCCTTCTATTGCGGACTGGGACTGTTGGCGAGCGTCAGCCTCCTGTGGTCCGTGCTGGCCCTGCCATTGAGCCTCGTACTGCCCAGGAAATGGAAAAAACGGACGGGACGACTGGTTATTACCATGGGCTTCAGAACGTACCTGCGGGCCTTATCCATTATGGGGGCCTGCCGTTTTGACCTGAAGGCGCTGGATACTCTCCAGGGCGAATCGCCCATGATCATCGCGCCCAATCACCCTTCGCTGCTGGATGCGCTGATGGTGATTTCCCGCTTGCCCAATCTGGCGTGCATCATGAAGTCAGAGTTGGTGGATAACGTATTTTTTGGCGCGGGCGCCCGTTTGGCTGGTTATATCCGCAATGATTCGTTACGCGGCATGATCTACCTTGCCGTGGAAGATCTGCGCAGCGGCAGTCATTTGCTGCTCTTCCCGGAAGGCACCCGGAGCAACCGTCTCCCCATCGGGACCGTACGCGGTAGCATTGCCCTGATTGCCAAGGAGGCTGGGGTGCCTATCCAAACTGTTTTTATCGAAACCGACTCGGCATTCCTGACCAAGGGCTGGCCTTTTTTCCGCAAGCCATCCATGCCCGTTCACTATCGAATACATCTCGGCCAACGTTTTGATCCGCCGACCGACGTGCGCCGCTTCACCGCAGAGTTGGAACGGTACTTCCAGTCGGCGCTGGCAGAAGCCCGGTTGCCGCCGCTCTCTTCAACGGGCGCTCACGCGCCATGAGCGAGGCGTCGACTACTCGCCTGGTGCTGATCCCTAGCTACAATCCTGGTCCAAAGGTATATGAAACCGTAGCGTTGGCACGGCAGCAGTGGAACCCCGTATGGATAGTGGTGGATGGCAGCACCGACGGAACGGCTGCGGGGCTGGAGGCGCTGGCCGCCAAAGATAGCGGGTTACAGGTTTTTCAACATACCAGTAATCAGGGTAAGGGCGCGGCCGTGCTTTTCGGTCTGGATCAGGCCGCCTCGCAGGGTTACACCCATGTGCTGACGATGGATTCCGATGGACAGCATCCCATGGAGGCCATTCCCGCGTTTATGGCGGCATCCCTGCAAAATCCGGATGCCATGATCCTCGGGGTCCCGGTCTTCGATGCCAGCGCTCCAACCGTGCGAGTAAAAGGCCGCAGGATATCCAACTGGTGGGCCAACCTGGAGACGCTGGGGGGAGGCATTGGTGATTCCCTGTTTGGTTTTCGCGTCTATCCCATCGCGCCGTTGCGGCAACTGATGCACTCACAACGCTGGATGCGGCGCTTCGATTTCGATCCGGAGGCGGCGGTGCGTATGGCCTGGCGTGGTGTCAGAATTATCAACATGCCAGCAACGGTCCGCTATTTCCGCGCCGATGAGGGTGGAGTATCCCATTTCCGCTATCTGCGGGACAACGTGCTGCTTACCTGGATGCACACTCGCCTATTCTTCGGTTTTCTGGTTCGTTTGCCCGTATTGTTGTTGCGTTACTGGTCAGGGCGGTAGGGGTCAAACGGTTTGCGACCGCTCCGGCGTGGGAACGGGGGAGGGCAGTGGTACCCCGGCCCGGGGTAACCAGGCACGGAGAAAAGGCGTCGTGATGATGGTGCTGAAGATGGCCATGATCACCAGCATGGTGAAAACCTGCTGAGATATGGCACCCAGATCATATCCTACATTGATGACGATCAATTCCATTAATGCGCGGGTATTCATCATGATGCCCATAACCTTGGCCTGGTGGTGGTTCAAGCCGGCGACCCGTGCCGCCCCATATGCACCACCGAACTTGCCCACCGTCGCAAGAAGTAAGATCAATCCGCACCAACCCCAGAGTGACGCGCTATCCAATCCGCCAATATTGGTACGCAGGCCCGTGTAAGTGAAGAAAATCGGGAGAAAGAAGACCAGCACAAAGGGGGAGACCCGCTCATTCCACGCCTCCACGAATTCATCCGCGTCATGGAGGATGACGCCCATGATGAAGCCGCCAAAGATCGTAAAAATGCCCAACGAAGAAGTGATCAATCCGGAAACGAATATGCTGATCAGGATGATGCCCAACAAATGCGGAGTCAGTTTTCTTCCCGTGCTGAAGCGCCGGATCAACCATTTCATCAGCGGCCGAATGCCAGATATCCAGATGATGACGAAAGCGAATACTAAAAAAACCTTGATGGCGAAGGTGATCGCTTCAAAATGGGACAGCGCCAGCGTCGTCACCAGCGCGAGCAACAACCAGCCGACGACGTCATTGATTGCCGCCGCACTGATGGCGATGACTCCAAGTCGGGATCTGGTCATGCCGAATTCCATCATGATGCGGCCAAGGATGGGTACGGCGGTGATAGAAAACGCGGTGGCGATAAACAGTGCCGATGTCCACGGCTCGGCCTGGGGAGAGAGTATGGGCGCACTGACCAGGGCGAACCCCAGACCAAGGACGAATGGTACCAGCATACTTGCTGTTGCCACCCATAACACCGCATTCCGGTTTGCTTTTTCTTTCAGGTGGGAAAAATCGAATTCCAGACCGATCTGAAACATCAACAGGATAAGACCCAGTTGGGAAAGGGCATCCAGGGGACCGGCAGGAATCGAATGAAAAATGTAGTGGAAGGCATCGGGCATCAGCAGGCCGAACAGCGACGGACCCAGCACGATTCCGGCGATGATTTCGCCAACCACCGCCGCCTGGCTGATCCTGGTGGCGATTTCTCCACCCATGCGCGCAGCGAGTATGATGACGCTGAGTTGCATCAATGTGAAAAAGATCAGCAGCTCGGATTTCTGCGCGGGCAGATCAAAAACATGACTAAGCGTGCTCATGGAAAGCTCCGGGGTTCATGCCATGGCGCCATTGATGGAAATGATCTGTCCACTGATGTAGGCGGCTTGTTCCGAGGCAAGAAACCCAACCAGATCGGCCACTTCCTCGGGCCGCCCGGCCCGCTTCATCGGCACGATTTGCGCGATGGTGTCGGTAGCGAAGGCATCCGCGCTCATATCCGTGGCGATGATGCCAGGCGCTACGGCGTTGACGGTAATCCCGCGGCTGGCGACTTCCAGCGCCAGGGACCTGGTGGCCGCATGCAGCGCACCTTTGGCCGCCGAATAGTTGACCTGGCCGCGATTACCCGTTAGTGCGGCCACCGAGGTGATATTGATGATGCGCCCCCAGCGCGTGCGGATCATGGGCATGAGTACGGCCTGCGTTACATGGAAGAAGCCATTCAGTGATACGTCTATCACGCCCTGCCACTGCCGCGCGCTGAGGGCCGGGAAGACCGCATCGTCATGAATGCCGGCATTGTTGACCAGAACCTGGATGGGCCCGGCTTCGAGCTCATCCTGCAATGCCGCAGTGGTAGCCTGTGCGTCGGTGACGTCGAAAGCCAATACGGCCGCATCGCCACCCGCGGCGACGATAGAGTCTGCGAGAGCCTGGGCCTTCTCTGGGTTGCGATGGGTATGGATAATGACCTGGAGGCCATCTGCGGCGAGTTTTTTGCAGATGGCGGCACCAATGCCGCCGCTACCGCCAGTGACCAGGGCGCGCTTAGGCATGCGGTTCCTCCCGGAAGCCCGCAAGTGGGGCAGCAGGGGAATGTCCTGCTGCAGACGGATTGGCGTTCAGTAGAAGTGCCGCACGGCCGTCCAGCAGCACGCGGCCCTGGCCCAGAACGGCGAAGCGGTATAATAGATTGTCCTTGTTGGCCAGCTTTTCGGCCGTAATCGTGAGGTCGCCGTCGATATCGTCAAGGCGCGATACGCGCAGGACAACGTTGCGCACACTGATGAGATAACCTAATTGGGCTGCGTGCCCTTCTCCGGTTGTGGGGCACAATAAGGCGCCATGTACGGCCATGGCCTGTGCCGCATACTCAATACCGCAGGCGGCACCGAGCCGCCCGTGGGCGCGTAGCGGCAACGTTTCCCACCGGTGGCTGGTGGCCGTGCAGGTAATGATGTTTTCGTCCCATTGCTCCACAGCATCGAGCAAATGCATGCCCCCCTGGTGCGGTATTTGTCCGGCAATCCACTGGCGGTCTAGCTGCATGGCGCTACATCCACTGCCAAACGCGGAGGATTCACGTAATCCAGGACAACGCGCCCCGCTTCTCCTCTCGCTATGAGCTGAAGCAGAGGGAGGCAGCGTGCGGCAGGAATGGATTGGCGCAGGGTTTCGAGGGCATGGTCATCCATGGGTTGCACTTCGGCATCCGTAAATAACGTATCGCCGCAAAAACTGAGTTGCGCGATCGTCTTTCCGGGATGTGGCATGGTTGTCAGCAGCAGCGCCACGGCAAAAGTATCGGGAACCGGACGGGCATCGTGCAGAGGCTGCGGGTAATCACTATCACAGGCGATCAATAACACAGGGCGCTGCTCGCTCCCCAACAGCATCACCGCTTCCAATAGGCCGGCGGCGAAGCTCCCATCATGGGCGCTGACCACGGAGGAGGGCGTCATGGCACCCGCCGCAATGCCCCAATAACCGGAAATGGCATTGTGTACGGAATTATGAAACTGGGTGGGGGAAATCATGGTGTCTCCCGACGCCAGCGCCGAACAGATGGCATGGCAGATGCGACCATCGCCCCCCGACGAAGCAAACACCGATGCCGGCTCTGCCGGCCGTACGCCGGCCATGGCGCAGGCCTTATGGCCCACCTCCAGGGCCGCCATGACTCCCGGACTGGCACGGCGCCGCTCTGCCGGTGGCAACGACGCAGGCGGCGATAATACGGTTTTCTGCTGTTGGTAGGGCGTTTGTCCGGCAAGTATGGCTAAACCCTGCGGCCAGTCGGGGACGCCAGGGCCGAGCAGCCCTATACCTTCAAGGTATGCACTGATCAATGTCATGATGTCGTTTCGCTAGGCAGAGCGGCCGAAGACCAGACTGCAGTTGCTGCCACCAAAGCCGAAGGAATTGCTTAATATATGGGAAACCCTTTGCCGTTGGTTGGACATAAGATATTGAATGCCAGTCGTGGTATCTCTCAGGCCGGCTTCCGGACCTGCCGGCATCAGGTCATGTTGGATGGCGATGGCACAGATGACGGCCTCCAGCGCTCCGGCAGCACCTAAGGTGTGGCCGGTAGCACCTTTGGTAGAGCTGCACGGTGTTGTGGCACCGAAGACTCCGGCTACTGCTTTGGCCTCGGACGAATCATTGTTGAGAGTGGCGGTGCCGTGCAGATTGATATAGTCAATACTTGCAGGGCTCAACCCGGCCGAAGACAGCGCCTGCTCCATGGCCATACGTGCTCCCAGGCCCTTGGGGTGGGGCGATGACATATGATAGGCGTCGCTGGATTCACCCACACCCAACAAAAGCACCGCATCGCCGTCGGGACTGTCCGGCATGCGTTCTAGCAGCAGATAGGCGGCGGCCTCGCCGAGGGAAATACCTTTACGATCGTCGCTGAATGGTCGACAGGGGCCGTCGGCCAGCAGCCCCAGCGAATGAAAACCGTAGAGGGTAGTCGCACATAATGAGTCCACGCCGCCGACCACGGCGGCATCAATCAGTCCAGCGTCCAGCATACGTTTTGCCGAGGCGAGGACCTTGGCGCTGGAGGAGCAGGCGGAAGACACCGACATGGCCGGACCTTCGAGGCGCAATTTGCGCCGGATGAAGTCGCTTAGCGAGTATGGGCTGTGGGTGGCGGCATAGACAAAATCCGCTGGCAGGCATCCGCTAACGGGGTCGCGGCGCCGAAATGCCCATTCGGTCTGTAGAATGCCCGCAGTGCTGGTCCCCAGAAAAACGCCGATCCGCCTCCGGCCCCATCTGCTGGCGGCGGTATCCACTGCCTCGGCAAATCCGTCCTGGCGCAGGGCCAACTGCGCCAACCTATTGTTACGACAGTTGAAATCTCGCAGCTCCGGTTCCATTTCCTCATCGTCGACCGCATCCACTTCGCCGACCCAGGTGTTGATGTCGATATCCTGGAAGGCGCACTGCTTCAGCCCGCTTTGGCGATCAAGCAGTGCAGCAAGGGTTTGGTCCAGACCGCGTCCGATACAGCTTGTCGCGGTGAATCGTGATACGAGCACCGGTGGCATGTGTCTTATAAATCATAATAATAGATGATATGGACATTGTGATTGGGCGACCGATGATTGTCAAACCGAGCGCAGTGGCTGCCTGTAGGGACGGTGGGGTACGTAGGTTTCCTTGCGGTGCGCCACTCCCTCAAGGGCACGGGCGAAGTTGCACCCTTGCCGCGACGGCCCGATACGAGCGTATGCCGGTCGCCCCCTAGGGAGGCACGGCAGCGCGGGTGGGTGGGCCGCCTCGCTTTGGGGCGGTATCCACCGATTGTGAACCAGGTAGCAATCTGGGGTAGAATAATAAAAATGGAAGCGGGCGGGTACCTCTGTCCTCCTGCCGGAGGCGCTGGATCGTATCGCCCAGGGCGTATCGTCACCTGGTGCGCGGTTAAACATAAAGCAATGGAGACTATCAAATATGTACAGCCTTACGCCCCAGGAACTGGAGTTAAGTGCTTTAATAATAGCGGCACTGAATCTCCCCGTGGGTCCGCAGGACATTGATCCTGAAGCGCCATTATATGGTGGAACATTGGGGCTTGATTCCATTGATATTCTGGAGATATCCATGGTCATAGGAAAAAAATACGGATTAATGATATCAAGCGACAACGACAACAAGGTAGAAATATTTAGTTGTTTGCGCAACCTCTGCACTTATGTGCAGGCGCATAGGTCCAACTAGAAAATCCTTTCCACGCACGCCGTAAGCGGGAGCATCTGGCGGTTGGTCCGGGGCGCTTTGGGAAGCTAGGGATCAAACGGTCGTGTGTTGGGAAAAACTGGCAGAGAATAACAACGCCAGAACAACGCCCGGCGCGACGGCGGCACCGATGGCCTGCAGTACTGGAACCCCGGAAAAAGCGAGTGGCCCAAATCCCATGATGGTGGTGATGTTGGCGATGACCAGAGAGGCAAGCGTACGCGGCGCGATCTCCCCGTGGACCTGCCTGTCGCCCTGGTCAAAAAAGAGTGCGTAGTTTGATCCGACGGCGACAATCAGCATCAGTCCGATCAGATTCATAATATTTAGTTCATAACCGAGCAAGACAAGTCCGGCGGATACGGTCAGGACGGCCGCAATCAACGGTAGCAGTATCCTGATGACGCGCACCGGGGAGCGCAATACGAACAATAACAGCAAGGCAATGAAAGCGACACCGGATAACGACAGCTTAATCCCATTTATCAGATAACTTTTATACAATTGATTCGATGTGCCGGACAAGTCGATGAGCATGGCACCCGGGATATGGTGCCGGGCAAGGCTGGCGCGCACGCGCTGCGCGTCCACTACGCCTGAAGCCGGTGCTTTGAGCGGTAGAATGGCGTCCCATCCGTTGCCGTGGCGGATAAGCATGCTGTTTACCACCATCTCGATACTGGTGCCGCGCAGGTCGGCAAGGGTTAGGGGCGTGAGCGTGCGCTGCGCCTCTGATTCCTTGATGAACGGCGTGAACAGCGAAGCTTTTACCGGTAGACCAAGCAGGGCTTCACGCAAACGCATTTCCAGCACGTCTTTTGGCGGGATCGCCGCTTGCCGCTCCTGTTGCAAGGTGACGCTCGGCAGGTACCGGGCGGGACTCTCATAGCCGGCAATGACGTGATCTTCTACCAACCCCTGTAGCGCATTGCCGGTCTTTTCGGCCACCGCCAACGTAGCGTTGACGGTGGGCGCAGAAACGACGACCAGATAACCGCTCTCGGATACACCCAGGTCGGTGCGCATTTGCGTATAGAGTCGTTGCGCTGCTGCCGGAACGGGGCTCAGCGCAGACAGGTCGTAGTTCCAAATCTTGTCGCGATGGCTGACGAGGACGGCGCTCGCCGCTATCAGTAGCAACACGACGCCAGGCCGCAAGGTGGAAAGGGTTCGTGTCAAGCGAAGCAGATGTTCGCCAATACTGCTTAAATCCCGTGATTTAAAATTGCCGGGCAGCAGAGTTGGTAATACCAGCCTGGTAACAATTGCCGCAGTGAGAAGCCCGGCAATTGCATAAAGGCCGAGTTGTGCCAGCCCCGGCAAATTCGAAAACAGCAGACTGGCAAATCCGATGATCGAGGTGAGTACCCCTAATCTGATGGTCGGCCAGTAGTTGCGTATCCACTCTTCACTTCCTGTTGCAGATTGTCCGGACTGCACAAAAAAATAAATGGAATAATCTACCGCTTCGCCAATTAACGCCGTTCCAAACCCCAGAGTGATATCGTAGACAACAGAGAAGCCAAGCGCTACTGCGGAAATTCCGACGATTACCCCGGAAAATACTGGTATGAGACCCAGAACAAGCACGATACCGGAGCGGTATACGAGCAATAGCAGTATAATTATAAGGGTTATACTGATGGTGGACATCCACTCGGCTGCATGGACGATGGCGTCGCGGGAGGCCACCGAAATCACCCCGACGCCGGTCATCATCAAGGTAGTGTTCGCGGCTACGGACCCCGCTTCCGACTTCGCAACGGCGAATGCCGTCTGTATGTCGTTGATCGCTGCCTGCTGGGCATTCATAGCGGAACCGGAAGCTCGGGTTTGCGCCAATATCAAGGCACTTTTGCCGGAACGCGAGGACCACACTCCGTCGCGGGTCACCGGTCTCGCCCCGCTTCCCATGGACTGGATCATCTGTACAGTGGCCCCGGTAGGATCACTAGGGAGCAGCGACTGAACCATCTCTCCACCTGGAGTGGCCAACATATCGATGGAATCGGCAATGGCGTTGTGCAGTCCGGCAACTGTAAAAAGTGTCGGGTTGACGGTGGGACTCAACAAATAACGATGAGAAAAAATATAATGAAATATTCTGGTATCACCATTGCTGCTGCCATTGTTGATGGACAAAAATGCGGTGTTACCCTGAAGCTTCCGGACCAGCTCATTGGAGAGCTTGGCGCGTATGGCAGCATCACCGCCATCAATGCTGATCATGATTTGGCGTGATAGAATGCCCTGACGTAATTGTTCGTTCAGAATCGCCTGCTGCGTGGTGGGTGACCGCGGCAGGAATTCCGAAAGATTTGCTGTGAATTTGGTGGTGCTGATCAATAAGCCACCGACAAGCAAAATAGCCAGCCATGTTGCAATGATGAAAACGCGGTTTTTCCTCACGGCGTAGGTGATTTGGTGATGGTGATCAGGGAACGATCGCGATTCGTTTTCAATGTTTCGATGCTGGTTACCGTATTGTTGCTACCGTTGACCTGAATATATTGAACCAGATCCGCCAACTTTTTTTGTCTGGGCAGCATCGTCAGGGTCCAGTTGCCCTCGCTGCCGTTCAAGGAAAGACGAAAGAATTGCTCCAGCATCTGCTGGTTCCCGGTCAATGTGCCACGTATGCTATCGATAAATGCCAGTAATTCCGGATGATCCTGCAGGTGGATATCCTGGTGGTCGATGGTGAGCACGTCACCTTGTATGAGCATAACCTCATTTTTTGGCTTGAGGGTGTGCATCTCCAAGCTGTCCGGGGCTATGAAACGCAGTCTACCGGATGATTCTATGGGTTTTTCCAGCATGGTCAGGAATTTTTTCTCGACGAATGTGGCGCGACCGGGTTTGGTATGTGCCAAGGACTGCATCAGATGATCGATATTCCATTCCGATGCCTGAGCTGCAGCCGTCAGCATCGTACTTAGGCCCAGGAGCATCAGCAGGATCGCCGCCCCGGAATGGAAGGAGGTCCGGCCAGAAGCTGCGGCGAGTGGGGGTGTACTGCGTGCCACCACCTGGTCCTTGAGAAAGCTCTTTTCCAGGTGCGCCACGAGTATTCCTAGCCGGGTATCCAGCAGTTGCCGGAGCACTTTAGATATGGCCATCAGACTACTCCCTAACCTTATTGCCAGAAGTCAAAAAAATTAAACCAGTTATAAGGTGCCATATGACAGTACTTATCCAACAGGCTGACGTACTTTTCCATCGCCCGATGCACGACTGCTTCCCGCTCGTCTCGTTCGACCTCAGTGAAATCAGCCAATTGTTCAAGAAAAATTTCATATTTCCCCGGTCCGGTATGCAGCCCGACCATAAAGAAAATCGGTCTGCGCAAGATCACCGCCATCCGGAAGGGCCCGCTGGGCCAAAGGGCGGGCTTGCCCAGAAAGGTGATGGACTGCACCTTCTCCTTACCAAAAGAGCGATCACCCAGCAGACCAACCAATGCGCCGTTTTCCAGTTCTTCTTGAACGCGGATCATCGAATCCATACGGCCAGGGGGTATGATATTTTGTTCGGCCATCGGATTGATGGCTGAAAGCATCGCATTTAAACGCTGGGCGTTTTGCTCATACATCACCATGACCACGCGGGGACCAGGGTGCTGCTGGCCAACGCCCCTTAGCACCTCAAAACTGCCGAGATGTGCCCCGAGAAGCAATACCCCTTGTCCGGCGGCGACGGCCGTGGCGATAGCCTCTGGCTGGTGTACATGTATGTCAAAGAGATCGAAACGATTGTTGAGCAGATCAATGCGATCATGGATCGTTGCGGAGAACGTTAGAAAATGACGATATATTTGCCAGATATGGGCGGGTTGGCCGAACACCCGCGTGAGGTACGCTCGAGATGATCGTCTGGCTGTTGGCGCAAACAAGAGAAAATATCCGGCGATCAGATGCAATATGACCCGGGCCTGGCGGCGGCCTAGCTTCATGGAAATCCAGGTGATTACCCGTAGCATGGCCATGCTTCCGCGCTCCGGATACTGTGCCCAGGACGGCTGGTTAGGGGGTATGGACGCCTGGTCTGTGGGGAACATCAGCAGGTTGAGGTCTTTGCGGCAGGAGATAGATCACCAGCGGCTATCCTACGGTTGTTCGCGTGGATCTCAAAGGCGATGGACGCATCTGCTCTCGTATCGAAACATAGTGTCAGCACCTCCCCAGGGGATGCGGGGCTGTAAAATTTGGCCATGGTAATATGGCCTCCTGTCATCATCGCTTGCCCAGTCGTAGACTCCACCGTATGAATGACCTCGTCAATAAGCATTACGCCGGGAACGATGGGATGCCCCGGGAAATGGCCAGCGAAGACCGGATGTTGCGCCGGGATGCTGAAGAAAACTTCATGGTGTGCCAGGATTGTTCTCCTCTTTATGATGGAACGCCGTGACCAGCAGCTGAAGCGCTTCACGCGGTAATTTTCCGGTATTATTACGCGGTAGCGCATCCACAATCTGTAATGGCCGGGGAAGAAATGCCGGATCGATCCGCTCACGCAGCTTGGCGTAAATCGAATGAGCATCTACTCCCGGTGCCACAACAAATGCGATCAAGCGCTTTACGCTGCCCGCCGCACCGTCGTCGGGCATAAAAAATATACCATCTTGTACCTCTGGGATGGAATTGAGCTGATGGTTTAGATAAGCCAGAGAGCTGCGTTTGCCCGCTATATTGACAAGGTCAGCAGTTCGACCATGAAGAAGAAAACGCTCATCGTTAATAATCTCCAGTCTGTCGCTGAGTTCCGTTGCTTGTTCCACATGGCCACCGCTTGCCCACACGCGCCCAAGTTGCGACGTCAAGCGCAGTTCTGGCAATAACGACCATTCATCGGTTTCTGCACTGCGCCGGGTGGCAATCTGGCCCGTTTCAGTGGATCCGTAGATTTCCTGCAGAGGGGCATCGAAGCAGGTTTCCGCCTCTCTTGCCAGGTCTCGGGTCAATGGAGCCGTAGCGGAAATCAGCAAGTCGGCAGGTGGCAAAGGAGAACCCATACCCAGTAAGGCGCGGAGGTGAATTGGCGTGCTCACCAGCAATCGTGGGCGTGGCAGCAATGAAAGTTCAGCGCAAATATCCGCAGGGTAAAAATATTGAGGCGCACTGAGGGCACCTCCACATTGTAAAACGATCAGTATGGTTGATTCGAAGCCGTACATATGCTGTGGTGGAACGGTACCAAGCACCGCATGTGTACGGCCATCAAGTAAGCCCAGACGCTGGGCTTCGGCGCGGACGCTTCCTACCAGCGCGCCCCAGGTTTTCAGATGGGGAACCGGGCTTCCGGTGGATCCGGAAGTGAATACATAACTTACCGGTAGGGTTTCCGGAAGGAGGGGGATCGGCAGATTGTGATTTGCCGCCGGTACGGGAGGTCCTTCAGGTAAGGAAAGTTGAGGTAGATCTATATCGTTATCACCATCGCTGAGGCAAAACACATCCGGAGCGAAGCGGACCATCTGGCTGATGGTTTCGTGTGTATATGTAGACGGCAACAGACTTATTTTGTTGGCAGTCATGGCCGCGGCAAGACCTACCATGAAGCGGTAACGGTCACGGCAAACGTTAAGAACATGTTTCCCGGGAAGAAGTATGGCACGAAGCTGTGCTACATCTGCTAAGAATTGATGCACGGTAATCGCTTCGCCATGACGAAATGCTACGATATCGCTCGCGGATTGATGGGTCATCAAGGGGAGGCGGTTCATGGCCGGAGGTTGCCCATTGACTGAATATTACCGTAGTGGACTGGGTTTGTTATTGCGCGATTGCTGTTTGCTCATCGCGCTCTTGCCGGAATAATGGAAATAGGCACGAAGTCCTTCCACTATTCCGGAACGCTCCCCTGCAGGGATGGTGCAACAGCGAACGATGTACTCAACAAACAACATGGATGCCACCAGCGTCAGGGAAATGGTATTAGTCAATAGAAATAATAAATGATGTGGCGAAAATATAAAAATAATCGGGGGCAGGGCTGTCATTGTGGCGAAGAGAAATGTCCAGGCCGTTGTCACATGTCGAGTATAGCGTGCCACCTGTTCGCTCAGAGGCCCATGAACCAGGTCGGCAATTCGCGATATCATGGGGATGCGCCCGGGAAGCAAGGTGACACCGAATACCATGGCCAGTAGTGCGAAAATGCCACTCCTTTGAATCAGGTACGTCCAGTTTAAGTAGTGCACAAGGATGGTTTGGTAATGCCACAATGCTATACATCCAGCAATGATAGAGGCGAGGCCGATAACTCTGTAACGCATGCGCCACGATATAAATAAAAAAACAATAATGACGGGTGCGAAGGCGGACACGACTACCAATCCACCCGGGTGGGTCGAAGAGATCCCCCGGTAAGTGAGTATTTGGTAGCCGACAAAAATAAATAAGGAGAGCGCTACGCCCCCGTACTTTGCCAACCTGCTGGTTGTCAAGTTCCGACAAAATAGTTTAACGGTTTGGTTGCGCAGAAGTTTCACCTATCTTGCCTTCTCCATCGTAAAAATAAATGTTCGCTACCAGAATCTGCCGTTATTGGTTTTTTGAATTTGGTTGTTGGCTGCTCAATGGATGTATTTCCCAGGGAAATGGATGAAGCGCAACCCGGAGCCGGATCTATCTTGAAGCTGTTATTTTTGACTCCTTGTACTTCCTGTAACGGATGGCTTATTCCCCTTGGCTGCTTCCCAAAATCCGATGGCTCCTGCCTTCACCGCGTGACCGATATCCACCGCCTCATGGGCGATGCCAAGCCCCACCGCCTTTCCCGCCTGGCCGATCTTGTGGACGGTTGAACCAACTGTCTGGCCCGCCTGCTCGGCTCCTTGTTTGAGACCTGTATTTTCTGCATATGCAGTGTCCGGGGACAGGAGCGAAACCAGAAATACGCAGGCGTACGCCGGAATCACTGCGTTTACCATCTTTGCCTTGAGGCTGTTGTTCGTCACCACCTTGTGTCCATGCATCGCATGCACCTCCTTACCACTCGTGTAATCCTACCCCAGAATTAGAGTCGCTTCCAACCGGAGTGGTTCAGAAACTTACCAGCTTAACGGCCAGCTATTCACAGGAAGTTACGAATACCCCCAAAATCACTCCTTCTGGACTGCCAACGCATGGCGTTTCAAATCCGCAAGAAGCGCCTGGTCATTGATCACCCGCGGCACCTTGTTCTGACCGCCCAGTCTGCCACGGGTGCGCAGCCAATTCGTAAAGGTCCCAGGGTCGACGAGGATGACCCGTGGGACATCCAGTTGTATATCGTTTCGTCGATGTTCCCGGTAGTCGGCATTCCGTTCCTTGAGGGCTAGGTCAATATGGGCCGAGAAGCGTCCGGCCAGAGCCTGCCGTGCGTCCGGTGCTGCGGAAGGCACGCCGGATTCGATGATATAGATATGGCGGCCCCTGGTGCTTGAACCCGAAGGGAATTCCGCCCCCATGCTGAAATCGGTGACCTGTATTTTCAGATTTTGCGCCGCTTCAGCGACCGCCCCCTCGATCTCCTCGCCGATCAGATGTTCGCCAAAGGCGGACATCATGTAGGAGAGGCGCCCGGTGACCAGGAGACGGGGCGGGTGGCGATCGACGAAGCGCACCGTGTCGCCGATCACGTCGGACCATAGACCGGCGTTGTTGCTCAGGATGACGGCATAAGGGATCCCGGTTTCGAGATTGCCAAGCCAATGACGGGTAGGGCGCGGTGCATTCAACTCTTCTACGGGAACGAACTCGAAGAATATCCCGTTGTCTGTTAGCAGCCGCAAACCCTCCCCAGGACCGCGGTCGGCGACGGCGATAAATCCTTCGCTGGCCGCATAGACCTCCCGCGTCGTGGCGCCCGTGGCGCGGAGATAATCCGCGAAACGGTCCGCATAGGGGGCGAAGGCGACCCCGCCGTGAATGAGCAGTTCCAGTTCGGGGAAGGCCGCCCCCTTGCCCCGCCGTAGGGCCAATACCCGCTCGAAGAGCAGAAGGAGCCAACTGGGCGTGCCGCTCAGTACCCGGATGGGCTCGTGGATCGCGGTTTCCGCGATGCGTTCGAGCTTTTCATCCCAATCGGCGAGGAGGGCGAGTTGGGTTCCCGGCAGGGTATAGGGCCTGGCCCAAAAAGGAATGGTCTTGGCCGCAATGCCACTCAGGTCGCCGCTATGGACGCCCTTCGCCAGACGGGTGAGGGCGGTGCTGCCGCCCAGGATGAGGGTCTTGCCCGCCAGGGGCTGTCCATGGGGGCGGCTGGCCAGATGCCAGACGAGAATATCCAGGGCGGCGCGACGGTTGGCGCGCACCATCGCACGGCTGACGGGGATGGTCTTGGTTGCCCCCGTCGTTGTTCCGGAACTGAGAGCAAAAAAGGGGATGCGGCCGGGCCAGGTGACGTCCGCCAGCAGCGGAAAGGGTAGGCGCCAGTACTCCGCCAGGAAATCTTCATAGCGGCGCAGGGGCACGCGCCTTTGGTAGTCAGTGACGTTATTGATTTTTTCAAAGTGGTGGTCGCGGCCGAAACGGGTCAGTCGTGCCTGAGCGATGAGGTGCTGGAGCTCCCGTGCTTGGGCGGCGGCCGGATCGATCCGCTCCAGGTAGTGCCGGCGCCTTTCCGCGTAGAGGCGGAGGAGGGGCGTTCCATTCACGGGCCTCATGGGGCAGGCTCCAAGTCCATGGGCAGGGGGAACTCCGCCGCGATGCTTTCCGCACGAAGGGGCATGCGGATATAATTCCCCTGGCGCCAAAGGCCGATCTGATCCGCGAAATTGGCGCTGCCGAGCCAGCCGTCCTGGCCTCCGAAAAGGACGAAGTAGTTTTCGTTGGGGTCGGACAGGTCCGAGATATGCCGTGCCTGGGAGCCATAAACGGCATCATGGGGGGCGGCAACCAGGCCGTGAGCGGTTTTCATGGGGGTTTCCCGGGAACCGCCTACGGGGAATCGGGTGACTAGGAAAGCCTTGCCCAGGACAGGAAGCCTCCCCAGCCAATGGGCAGCACCCAGGCGGTGCATATCACCCCAGATTGCATAACGCCCCGCCCGTCTTGCCGTTTTACGCAACACATGACGGAAAAGCCTTGTCCGCAGCATTGGCGGCAACGACTCCAGATCAGGGATCAGGTATTTCGTGAGGAAGCCCCACTGACTGAGCAAGGCGGTTGCCTGCCGCCGTCCGTCGGTGTATAGGGCGGGGACGAGATAGTACAGCAGGATCTCGAAGGTGGCCGCGGCAGCGGAATTAGGCCGGTAGTCACCGTCCCAGGTGTCGAGGCGTCCGGCGATCCACTCCGTCTGTCCTGCTTTCCGGATGAGGCGGGCGAGCTCCCTTGCCAGACGCTGCGCTGCGGGCGAGCGTGTGTCCGTCTGTAGTCGCGCCAGGTCTTGCCGGGAGAATTTCTCTTGCCCACTGAGGATATTCCGCAAGCGGGTGATCCGGTCGCTGTCGGTGAAAAACAGCCCGATCAGGATGTCGCTTTCCACTGGTCGATTGTTGGCCGAGGCCAGATAGCCCTCGCTTGGGTTGAGGGCATAGGGGAGCTGGGGCGTCCGGATGATTCCCGTCCAGTGGGTGTGCGGGTCCGCGGGATCGCGCAGCAGATCGGGATAGCTCGTCTCCCCCCGCGCCGGGATGGCCGAAGCGAGAATCTGGAGGATATTCCCCTGGCTATCGGCACAGAGCAGATTTTGCCCAGGTACGCCGAATTCGGTGAAGCTCGCGCGGAATTCCCCGCAATGGCGGGCGCGGGCTGCCGCCAAAAGGGCGGTGACCTCATCGCTGGGATGATGTCCTATCCAGGAGAGAGCCAGATCCTTCCCGCTGCCTCCGGGCAGCAACCGCGCATCGCTGAGGATGGGTCCGAAGGGGGTGTAACGGCGTATGCGTCGGGCGGGCAAGCAAAAACGGCGACGGATAAGGAAAGGTTCGCTGCGAATGCTGGCGGGATCGATCCCGCCGACGTCGAAGAGATCGCTCGCCAGGGCGCGCAGGTTGGTTCCGCCCCAGGCGATATAGGGGGTGCGCCCCAGGGCGAAGACCGGGACTCCGACGGGCATGAGCCCCACCACGTGATAGGAAGGGGATTGCGCCCCCAGCAAAAGCCAGGCGTTGGGCAGGGAGATACCCAGATGCGGGTCACTGGCGATGATTGCCCCACCGCTGGTGCTTTTCTCCGGAGACAAGACCACGGAATTGCTCCCGGAACGACCGAGGCCCGAGAAAATACTGGAGAGCACGCGTTCGTCGCCCGAGGCGCGAAAACTAGTCGCGGAATCCACGCCCGTCTCCCGCGCCCGCGCCCATATACGCGGCCAGTCCGGTCGCCCTTCCTCGCGCAGGAGGCTGAAATAGACGAGCCAATTGACATCGGCCCCCATGAGCCGACTGATGGTGAGCACATCTGCCACCGTCCAGGATTCACGCCGCAGCCCCAATAGGGCGAATTCCGGCGGAGGAGGCCCGGCCTTTTCCTGGTAATGGTTTAGTCCCGCAACGAAGGCACCGAGCCAGGCATGGGTGTCCGCCGGCATCTGCTCCATGATCGCATCCACCGCACGACCGAAGTCGAGGATCCGCAGCAGTTCGTCGATCCGCGTCGCCGGCGGGCCGAAGATCTCCGCCAGGCGTCCTTGGGCCGCGTACTTGAGCAGGGCGAGCTGGCCCTCGCGCAGGTGGGCGTGGACAAGCCCCAGTACAAAGGCCAGATCGTGGTCGCTTTGGGCCTGGATATAGGGCACCTGATAGGGATTCCAGCGGATCCGCACCGGGGCTTCGCAGGGGAGGCCCTTGCGGGGAAAGGTCGCCAGTCGTGTCTCCAGAGGCACCGGCGGTGGAAAGAGGGCAGCGAATCCTGGTAGCTGACCGATGATCCGCAGGAGGAGGGGTGCGGGACTGCGGGTGCCGCTTCCATCCTGTTTGGGTCTGCTATCGGCCATTTCATGATCCTTGGTATTCATGGGTAAGAGCGTGATCGCTTCAAAGGGAGTTCCATACCGGCCCGGAGACGCGATAGGCGATATTTTCCAGCGCCGGCGCGCATCGCTGCACCACACTCTCCATGCAGATTTCATTGTAGGCCAACCTGATGTTCATCGGCGCTTTGCCAAACCGTAGCTTTCATCCATCGGGGTCGAGTAGTGAAGACGGGTTCGCCGGCGTGCTCAAGCAGAGGTCGGAAGATGGGACCACGTTGGACGATGTTTCCATCCAGCTCGCCGGCGGGTTTAGTGAGGATTTCCTGGCTCCCGGCATCCTTGTCCAAAGTGTCGTGTTCATCGCCATCTTTTACGGCCTGTCGGCCATCTGGGAACGCGACTCGAGTGTCTTGGCCAAGTATCTGAGAGCCCGGCCCCGCCCCTTGGTGGCTGTGGCGGCACGTCTTTATCCTATAATTTCAGGGTGAAAAAGAGGCCGCGGTAAGACCATCCAAATTTTCCGGGAGCGCCGGCATCCATACCATGCCTTGGGTGCCAGCGCAGAGCCCAGCAGATCGGAGAGAATAAATTCATGCCTGGCCGGTACGTGGTCGCAGGTATCCTTCTGGCAGCGGGCGCTAGCCGTCGCTTCGGCTCCCCCAAACTGCTTCAACCCCTTGCCGGCGGGACGCCCATGGCCCTCGCCTCCGCCCGTGCGCTGATGGGGAGCGTGGATCGGGTGATTGCGGTTATCCGTCCTCGGGACAAGGCATTGGCCCGCCTCTTCGCGGACCATGACGTCCCCGTGCTGCCCTGTCCGGAATCGTCGCAGGGCATGGGGCGCAGCATTGCCTGCGGGGTGCGGGCGAGCGCGGACGCGGACGCGTGGATCATCGCGCTGGCGGATATGCCCTTTATTCAGAAGGGTACCATCCAAGGCGTGGCAGAGTTGCTGCGGAACGGTGCGGTCTTGGCTGCGCCCCTCTATGCGGGCCGGCGAGGGCATCCCGTCGGTTTTTCCCGGTCCTTTGGAATTGCCCTATGCGGACTGAAGGGAGATGAGGGGGCGCGGAGCATCGTGGCGCGGCATCTCGACGAGTTGCGCCTATACCCGTGCGCGGACCCCGGCGTACATGGGGATATCGATACCCCGGAAGACCTGGCCTTCTGCGAATCTGCGGGCATGGGCTGAGGCACAGCGGAACCGGCTCTATGATAAAGTGGATTTGCCCATTGAGGGATCGCTCTTTTCGAGGCTACGGCCGCCACATCGCGTCGATTTCAGAATCATGGCGCCCGCGGATCCTGCGGCAAGGCGGCGGCAGCCAGTACGGCGCGGCGCACCAAGGCTGCCAGCAAGGGTAGTTTGTAGGCATTCTGCGCCAAGGGCGTTGCTCCCGCCAGCGCCGCTTCTCCCGCCGCCTCCGCCGTTTCCCCGTGGATGGCCGCCCCCCTCAGCAGGGCTTCGGCCTGTCGCGCCCGCCAGGGCGCCGGCGCCGCCGCGCCGAGCACGATACTCGCCTCCTGGCAAAGGCCGGCCGCGTCGAGATCCATGACCACTGCCACGGCCGCCAGGGGCCAATCGAAGGCTTCCCGTTCAGCAACTTGGAAATAAATGGAGCGATTGGTCTGTATCTGGGGCGGCAGCCATACCGCCGTCAGGATCTCCCCGGCCGCAAGAATGTTTTCCCGGTGCATATCCGCTTCGGGCAAAACGAAAAAATCCTCCAGCGGAACCTGCCGCCGCTGGCCTTGCGGGTGGAGGAGTTCCACCTGCGCATGAAAGGCCAGGAGCGCGGTGGCCGGGGTAGAGGGATGGACGATGGCGCAGCCGTGGTTGGCAAAAACGGCATGGTAGCGATTGTCGCCCGCAAAGGCGAAGCAGTGTCCGCCGCCCTTGCGCAGGCAGTGATGGGCGGCGGAGCGCAAGTACCAGCAGCGCGGCCGTTGCAGCAGATTCCCGCCCAGGGTGGCGCGGTTGCGGATTTGCGGGCTGGCTGCCATGGCGGCCGCTTGTGCCAACGCGGCATGGCTCTGGCGGAGACCGGTATCTGCGGCGATCTGGGCCAGGGTGGTCAGCGCCCCGATGCGCAGGCTGCCGTCGCTCCCCCGGGAGATGCCCTGCAGTTCCGCCAACCGGCTGACGTCCACCAGACGCAGGGGATTGACCAGGCCTTCCTTCATGAGGTCCAGCATGTCCACCCCGCCGGCTTTCACCAGAATGGCTTGTTGTGCGATCGGGGTATCTTGCAGCGTAAGCATCGCCTCGGCCGTGGTCTGGGTGACGAGGGCTGCGGCTTCCGCCGGCGACCGGGCCTGTTGCCACTGGAAGGCTTCCATCAGCGCGGCCCTCCGCTTACGGCGCCGAGGGCATGGAGTACCTTTGCGGGCGTCATGGGCAAGGAGCGCATGCGTACCCCGATGGCGTTGTAGACGGCGTTGGCGATGGCGGCGGCGGTGGCGATGTTGGCCGGTTCGGCAATGCCGTAGGCATCGGTGGCGCTAAATCCCTGGTAATTTTCCAGCAGTATCACCTCTATCTGCGGGGTGTCCCACGCCCCTGTCAATTTGTAATCGACCAGATTGGGATTGAGCATCCAGCCGGTGTGGATATCCAGGATCCGTTCCTCCAGCAGCGCATAAGAAACGCCCATGAGTACGCCCCCTTGCACCTGGCTTTCAATCTGCAAGGGGTTGATGGGACGGCCGCAGTCCTGAACGGCCACCACTCGTTCCACGCGGATGACGCCCGTCTCCGTATCGACGGCCACTTCGGCGAACTGGACTCCACCCAAGTCGTTCAGCGCCATGGCCGCATCACCCGAGCGGCTGCGGAAACCGGCATAGTCATCGCTCCGCCCGGCAAAGGCGCTGATGCGATCGGTACGCAGGGTGGCGGCCGCCTCCTGCCAGGAGATGCGCCGCTGCGGCTCATCGCGCAAATGGATCCAGCCGTCTTGCACAGTCAATCGTTGCGGATCCACCTGCCAAGCCGAGGCGACGGAGCGGAAAAGGGCCTCTTTGATCTGCCAGGCGGCGGTGCGGGCAGGGGGAGTGATGGAAGCGGTGGTACGGCTGCCGTAGGAAGGCGGTCCCGAGGGAAATTCGGTATCCCCGATGCGCACCTGGATATCTTCCGGCTGCAGACCCAGTTCCTCGGCCACCACCTGGGCCAGGACCGTACCGACTCCGGTGCCGATGTCCTGCACGCTGGAAAGCACTTCGACCCGGCCATCCCGCCACAGGCGTAGCTCGCAGGCGGCATTGGTCTGGACATTGGCGGACCACAGGGACTGCGCCATGCCCATACCGCGCTTCACTGGCCCCTGATCAGCCCCCGGCGGCTGGCGCCGCGTCCAGCCGATGCTTTCGGCGCCGATACGGCGTTCCTCCCGGCGAACGGGGCTGGGGTCGATGACATCGCGGAGGGCAAGGGGGTCCATGGCGAGTTTTTCCGCCAGTTCATCGATGCCCTGTTCCAGGGCGAAGGCACCCTGGGTGTTGCCAGGACCACGCATGGCGCAAGCGGGGCCGGCATGGGTAAAGACATCGTATTGCCGGGATTCCACATGGGGGCAGCGGTACAGGGCGGTGACCATATTGCCGACGCCGGCGCCGAAGGCGATGCCGGCGCTGCCGTAGGAATGCAGGGAAATCGCCGTTAGGGTGCCATCCCGTCGGGCTCCGATGCGCAGATGCTGCTCACTGGAGGGGCGGTTGCCGCTATCCATCTGTTCTTCGTCGCGGCGATGGATCAGGCGTACCGGTGCCTTGGCCAGCCGGGAAAGGGCTACCGCCGTGCGCCCGTAGACGCCGATCTGGGATTTGGAACCAAAACCTCCGCCAACGGCCTCGGCCCGTACGCGGACGCGGGAAAGGGGCAATTGGAAATGGCGGGCCAACTGGGCGCGCACGCCGGCGGTGAATTGGGTGGACATCCAGACGTCGAGACCGTCCTCGTGCCAGGCCGCGACGATGGCATGGGGTTCCAGGCAGCAATGGGTCTGGACCTGGGTATCATAGGTTCCGTCTACCACGATCTCGGCGGCGGCGAAGCCGGCACCGATGTCGCCGCGGCTGCCTTTGCTCTCGGGCCCCCGGATATTGCCGGTGATGGGGAGATCACCGGCTGCCGCGGGCAGCCCGGCCGATGGGCTTTTTTGCCACTCGGAATCCGGGTAAACGATGGGCGCATCCGCCCGTCTGGCCCCGTCGAGGTCCACGACGAAGGGCAAGGGCTCGTACTCCACTCGGATCAGGCGCAGTGCCGCTTCCGCCAGGACCGGCGTGTCCGCCGCCAGGGCGGCGACGGGTTGGCCGACATAGCGCAGCACCATGGAGGCGCCATCGGCCGGGGGCTCCACTACGGTCAGGACCGCATGGACGCCGGGCAGCGCAGCGGCTGGGGAAAGATCCAGGGAGCGAATGCGGGCATGGGGCAAAGGCGAGCGCAGCACCGCTGCATGGAGCATTCCCGGCAGATGCACATCCACCGTATAAAGGGCTGCACCAGTGACTTTGTTCCGGGCATCCCAGCGGCGGATATCCTTGCCGATCTGTGTCAGTTCGGCGTTGGGCGCCAATGGCGGCGGCTCGTCGGCAGGGATCTCCCGTTCCACCTCATCGAGCCCCAGATGAGCGAGGCCGAAGGGGAATTTCTCCCGACGCCGCGGCAGTTCGTCCTCCATACTCAGTCTCCTTGCGCTTCAGCCAGGGCCAGAACGGCCTGGATCACATGGGGATAGGTTCCGCAGCGGCAGAGATGCCCGCTGATGGCGGTCCGGATATCCGCTTCGCCCGGGTGGGGGTTTTCTGCCAGCAAGGCGGCGCAACTCATCACCATGCCGGGGGTGCAAAAGCCGCACTGCACGGCGTCGTGGGCGATGAAGGCCTCCTGGACGGGATGCAGTCCCTCGCCCGCGGCCAGCCCTTCGATGGTGGTGATCCGCCGTTCCCCCACCTCGATGGCCAGGACGCTGCAGGAGGCAACTACGAGGTCGTCGAGCCAGACGCTGCAGGCCGAGCAGGCCCCCTGATTACAGGCGATCTTCGTGCCCGTGAGGCCCAGGGGCCCGCGCAGGGCTTCGGCAAGGGTGGTGCGCGGTTCGACCAGCAGGGCATGGGCTTCGCCATTGACCAGGAGGACAATGGACACTGCATTGGGACCAAGGACGGAGGCTGCGGCCGATTTTCCATTAGCCTGCGGATCTTCTTTCATCAGGGTCAACTCTCCCTCTGGAAACGCCCGCGCCGCCGGGAAGATGGTGTGGCGAATATCTTTTCAGTGTAGACGCCCATAGGGGCGGCTTCAAATCCCCACCGCCGAACCGATGCACGGGCGACCATCACTGATTCACCTTGCGCATCCCGCGGCGCGCCCCAAATTGACGAAATCGGCTACCTGCCGATGAGCCGGGTCATAAAGGAGCACAGAGAGATCCTGATCCATCACGGGGCGCAACAGTCCGGATTCAGGCCTTTAGCTACTATGGAAATCAGTCTTCTTTAGCCTTTTTAAAGACAGTGATAACTACTCCGCCAACAATAATCTTCACAAAGAGAATCAATATCAACAAATATATAATGTATTTAAAAGCGATATCTATCCCAAAAAAGTTAAATGAGAAGTATACGATTATCCCGACTGCTGGCGTGATGCTAAAAAATAAAAAATACTTTATTGCCTTTGTCATGGCTTTTGACATTTTCAGGCCTCCCCCAATTATCTGCTACGTGACAACGCTCATGTGGGCATTGGTGGCACTCATTTCATCGCCGCAACAGAACTTCTAATGTCTACCATCTGGGTGACCTGATTGCTCCAAAAAATCGCGCGGCAGACAGGATCACCCCGTACCTGATGTAGGATGGCAGCCGAAACGTGACCAACCCAATAAACCCATGCTCTGTCTTTGGTTATTCGTCGCATCTATGTTTGGCTTGCATATCCAATAATGGATCGCACCCGCTCGTCATCGTATATTTTGCTCTCTACCTTGCAATACACCGCATTCTCATCCGGGAAAATTGCCACTTCCACTACTCCAGGCAATTGCAGAAGTTGCCGGGTGAGTTGACTGTTGTCTTGGCTATCGACAGGAAGAGGAAATATCCTGGTGGCGACATAACGTGGCTGTTGCATCGTGAGCGCCACTATTAACCAGATCAAATAGATAGCCGCCACGGCCCAAAAGACATCACTGTAGTTGTGTTGACCGGGCAGATAAAGTAATCCTCCCAACAAACCGCCAGTGAATGCCCCTAGAAACTCCGCCGTGGTATATACGCCAGTGGCCGTTCCCTTGGCACCCGGATGACAGAATTTGGCCACTAGTGAAGGTAAACTTGCCTCCAGCACGTTGAAGCCCACAAAAAACAAAAACAGCGCGATGGCAATGGACCAGATGCTGTGATTGGAAAGCGCCATCCAGGCGACAGCAGCCAACAGAATCGCGATCGCCAGCACAAAGACTTCTCGGAGGCGATGCTTGGCCTCACCGATAATGATAAAGGGGATCATCGCCATAAAAGAAAGCAGCATGACCGGGAGGTACAACATCCACTGATCCGCCTCAGAGAGGAGAGGATGCTGCGGATCAATGAGCACCAGCGGAAGCACCACAAAGAGCGCCGTCAGCCCTGTATGGAGTGAAAATATACCAAAGTCCAAACGGAGCAGGTTGGGATTCCTTAGTACGTCCTTCAGCGCGGCAGGATTCATTTCGGCATCACGATGGAAGCGTGCCGGGACATCCGGTATCACCTTGTAGAGCACGCCGATGGCGAGAATGGACAGGGCAGCCGTTAACCAAAAGATTCCTTGTACCCCAATCCATTGTGTTAACGGCGCAGATAACACCAGTGACACGCTAAAGCTGATGCCAATGGTAATGCCGATAGTGGCCATGGCCTTGGTCCAGCGTTCTTCGCGCACCAGATCTGCGGTGAGCGCTATGATGGCGGCGGCTATGGCACCTGCACCTTGTATGATCCGCCCTACCAGCAACCATTCGATACTGGTGGACTGTGCGGCGATAACGCTGCCAACGGCAAAAATAAGGAGCCCCGCCGCGATGACGGGTTTCCTACCCCACTTATCTGACAGTCTGCCGAAGGGGATTTGGAAAATGGCCTGAGTCAGGCCGTAAGCACCCAGAGCAACGCCAATGAGTACCGGGTGGCGTGTTGCCCCATGCAATCCATGGGCGTACACGGAAAATACCGGTAATACCAGAAACAACCCGAGCAGGCGTAAACCAAATATTCCGGCCAAGGCAATAATGGATCGGCGTTCACGTCCGTCCAGTGCGTTTTGTGGGGTAGTCATATTCATCCTTATCTAGGGTTATTTGGGCTATTATTAACGAATTATTGATTACTTATTGATTGGATTTAAATAGCTTTGTTGTCATTGCATTGCACTGCCCGACTATCTTTACGTAAGCCTCTTTTGCTATTGCGCAAGAATGTAAGGACATATCTGGGTTGTGCTGGGCACACCAACCAAGTTGAGCATGAAGCGCTTCAGTATTTTTTGTTCTTGAGAACCATGCTGCGCTTTTATGCGAGTATGGCGACTCATTAGCTGCCACACCAGAGCGCCCAGACAAAAACAATATAGAAAACAAAGAAACAGCGGCAACGTTGCGGTATGGCATTACTAGATACCTTATCATGGTTCCCATCCCAGTCTATTGACAAGATATGATGTTGTTGGTTCCCCCGTCACATCAAAGCGGTAATTTATTTCATCAAATGAAGCTTGGTTGTATGTGATGTACGGATTATTTGTCATCCATTTTCTCTTCGACGATATAATGGTTCTCAGGAACGGGAAGCCCCTCGCGATGCAATGGCAGGGTATAAATGCTGTCCTGCAAAAACACACGGCGTACGGCAAAAGCAGTCAGGGCTGTCACCATGGCCGGCAGCAGAACATGGTAGTTTCCAGTTAACTCCACCACCATCACGGGCGCACTGAGCAAAGCCCCGGTGGTGGCCGCCACCATGCCGGCCATTCCACACAGGGCGAACAAGGCCGCCAGATGCGGAACACCGATAGCGGGTTCCAGAAGCATTCCTAAACAACTGCCAAGTGCGGCCCCCATAAACAGGGAAGGCGAGAAAATCCCCCCGGAACCACCGGTACCGATCGTTAGGCTGGTCGCTATTGCCTTGAGGGCCAGCAAAAGCAGCAAGAGCAACGGCCAATGCATCTGGTGGAGCAATATGTCGGATATCCCAGCATAGCTGCCGCCGATCAAATAGTAATGGCTCGTCAACCGACTGGTGACATAGAGCAAGATGCCCACCAGCAACATACCGGACATATGGCGCGCGTAAGGATTTTGTAGCCGTTTCCGACTGTAGGCATCGACACGATCCATCAGCCGAATAAAACCAAGACTCATCAGTGCCATGAGACTGCCCACCACGGCAAAGGTCGGCAACATGAGGCTGCCATTCCAATGGCTGATGTCGGCGTGGGCAAAGAGATGACCGCTCCCGAACACCTCCTGCGTCACCCAACTGGCAGAGGCTGTTGCCACGAGTGTCGATAGGACGGTCCAGGGCCGCCAGTCGGGCACGATCACTTCCATGGCCAGAAACCACCCTCCCAGAGGCGCATTGAAGACGGCGGCGATACCCGCGCCGACGCCACAACCCAACAAATGGATGCGCCGGTGATCCTGCACCCGAAAAAGATACCCTACCAGGGCACCGATAGCGGCACCGAACTGCATGGCCGGACCCTCCCGGCCAGCAGAACCGCCCGTGCCAATGGTGATGGCCGTCGCCACCGGTCGCAGGATCGCAATCACCGGCCGCATATGGCCCCGATCGGCATGTACCGCACGTAGTACCTGGCTGACACCGGCACCCTGTGCTTCCGGTGCGAAGTTGCGCACCAGCACCGTTACCAGCAGGGCGCCGATCACCGGCACAAGAATAATCCATACGCCCCACGGGGAGACGGGGGTATGTTCCCGTGCGTTTTGCACAATACCATAAGTGCCTAAAATCGCTGCATTATGAATGGCGGCAATCAGATAATGGAAAAGTACGGCACCCAGCCCAGTCAATAAACCCACTCCGGCACCCAGCAGAATCAAACCAGGACTTTCGTGATGCGGCTCCAAACTGCGATGAAACCATGCGGAAGGTTTCATCAACATGCTCCGTCATTGCGCCGCGTGAGGGCGTAGCAAGCGCATGGGCAGGGAGGTGTATGCCAGCACATCCTCAATCGTCACAATAGCTATAACATCTTCGTGATGTTCCGGGGGGTCGATCCGGCAAAGTAGCGCGCATTCCTGGCGGGTGGCACGGAATCTGGCGACCAAGTCATATATTTGGCAATCCACGGGAACACTAAACCAATCCTCGCTGGAAAAATTTTCTATGGGGGTCGAGGTTTGTCGGTGCCGCAGCAACTCACGTACGCGCGGAGCGGTCAGTACCGCACGGGGTTGCGTCCCTTCGACGACCAGGATGTGCGGTATTTCACGGCCGCGATGGAGCAGCACCGCGATATCTGCCAGCGTCCGGCTGCCTTTTACCCGGATCAGCGGAGTCTCAATAAACTCTCCAGCCGGACGCATCAGGTAGAGGTTGCTGTGCCGCGCCTCAGGAATGAAATGACCGCGGCGGATCAGTTTGCGCGTGTAAATCGTCTCCCTGGTGATCAGTCGACGGACCCCAAAGGCGAGAGAGGCGACGATGATCAAGGGGATGATAATGTGGTAGTCGCTGGTCATTTCAAAAATCATCACGGCACCAGTAACGGCGGCACCGGTAGATGCGGCGACCATCCCCGCCATCCCCAAGGCGGCCGCGATGGTCATACTGATCCCGATTCCCGGCAGTAAATGATTGGCGATGACGGCATATAGCCCGCCCAGGACTGCTCCGACATACAGCGCGGGAGAGAACACACCGCCCGATCCTCCGGAACCCAGTGTAACGGAAAAGGTCAGGATCTTCAGTAAAAGCAGGAGCAGGAGAAAACCGGGGTGCGTAATGACGCCGCCGAGAATATCCTGAACCGTCGCATAACCCACGCCTTCTACGTAGTAATGACCGGTAAAGGTGATCATGAAATAAATGATCAAGCCTACGCCTAGCATGCCCGCGGCATGTCGTGCGTAGGGATTTTTGATCCAGCGCTCGAAGCGATCCTCCGTCCAATATAGACTGCTTGTGAACAGCAGGCCGGCCCCGCCCGCCAAAAGACCGAGCAGAACATAGGCGGCATAGGCTCCGGCACTTTGGTGCAGCGTCTGGTCGATAATATGCTGAGAGATGATAAACGACGGATAATCACCCAGAAACAGGCGTGATACGAAGGCGGCGGTACCTGTGGCGATCATGACCGGAACAAGGGTTCGCGCACTGACTTCCACCAGCATGAGCTCGATCGCAAACAATATGCCGCCCACCGGTGTGTTGAATGTCGCGGCAATACCGGCGCCCGCTCCCGCCGCAATCAGCCCCAGTCTCTGCCATTCTTGCAACCGCAACCACTGGGCCAGGCTGGAGCCGAAGGCGGCTCCAATCTGAATAATCGGCCCCTCCCGTCCTACCGATCCGCCACTGCCGATACTGATAGAAGACGCGAGCGCCTTCACCAGAACCACCACGGGCCGAATAACGCCGC
>Ga0315298_1001483_pt1 | contig 42749 bp, 20 predicted proteins | sample WHS_1_MG_FD_203077 | JGI IMG/M metagenome (GOLD analysis project Ga0315298, IMG submission 203077) | Extremophilic microbial mat communities from Washburn Hot Springs, YNP, Wyoming, USA - WHS_1_MG | ecosystem: Environmental > Aquatic > Thermal springs > Hot (42-90C) | place: USA: Wyoming... | reverse complement strand
TCCATTGTCCGCTGGATACAGCACACTGCCGGTCAGCATCGTCACAGGCCGGTTGACTGTGCCCGTGCCCTTCAAAACGCCGCCGGACACTGTCACGCCATTTGCCGATGCTCCAAGCGTGCCGTTTACAACCAGCGTGCTGTTGGTGACGAGCGTTGCGCCAGTATAGGTATTGTTGCCTTCAAGCGCAAGTGTGCCGCCGCTTGTCAGCGAAAGCGGAGTAGTGCCGCCATTTATTTCACCAACATTTCGCAATACGCCACTCTGTACAATCAGATTCCTGACCGGATTTGCAGCGGTCCCGATATTTCCAGCAACCGTGTCGCCGGTGGGCATCATGTCAACCGTGGCGCCGGCCACCAGGACCGTGCTGGTGCTGGCAGAGCTGCTGTTGCCCAAAATATCTCCCTTTATATTGGCCAATCCGCCGTACAGATTCAGTGCGCCCGAAGCTGTCCCCAGCGAGCCGGTAAATGAGCCGAGGTTGACGTTGTTGTTGACCGTCAATGTGCCGTTGCTCATCAACAATGTGCCAGTGCCCCTGCTGCCGGCCGCACCTCCAGCATTCAACAGGCCGATGGTCACATTGTTCACATCAACCCAGTTGCCGGCCTGATTGCCCAGCGCAAAAACGCCCTCGGCTCCGCCATTACCGCCTCCGGCCTTGTAGCCAATCACAAGGTTGTCCAAGTAAGCCGTTACCGGCCCATACGCCAAATCCACAATCCCAGTCGGGAATGTGCCTGTATTGAGTCCGTTGCTGGCTATCATCAAGTCCGTGCGCCCGGATGTGTTGCTGAGCACCAACGAGCCGCCCAGGGTGTTGCTAATTGTGCCGGCTATCTTACGCAACGCCACCGACAAGTTGGGCGTAAGGATTACATTCGAGCCGGCGCCCAGCCGCAAATGTGGACGAATCGGCGCAATATCGCCAGATGGGTCGCTGTACCCGACTACAACCTGTGCCGATGCTGTTATAACGTTGTTGGTTGCCAGCAACATGACGCCGCTGTCAAAACCGGTGTTGCCGGTACAGTAGCCAACGCGCAGATTCGCCAGATTCGCCGTAAAGAACGGCATGGCCGACAAATCGAGAGTTGCCATTACGTTGGTATTGTCAGCGGCCTTGTTGCCCACAGTAAGGGTTGAGCCGTCGGTGAACGTCAACGTGCCGCCATCCTCAACTTTCATCAAATTCGTGATGTCATATTGCCCAACCACAAGGTTGCCTGACTGGAACACGCCACCACGCAATACCTGCACAGTGCCGGCGCTGATTACCCCGGAGCCGGTGTACAAACCGTTGCTCCCAACAATAAACTGGGACTGGTTGGCCAGCGTTATCACTCCGGAAATCACGCCGCCATCGCTGACCTGCAATGTGCCGCCATTCATTCCCAAGCTGTTTGTGATGGCGCCGGTTATAATAGTCGTCCCCTGCGTGCCGGTTGCGTTGTTGAACGAGCCGGAGCCGGTTACACGGCCGGAGTAAGTGATTGTCTGGGCCGGACCCGGCTGCATTCCGATGGTTGCGTTGTTCACAACATTAAGCGGCAGTGCGTCCTGCGCAAAAACGCGGATTACACCGGCTGAGTTGGTCAAAAAGCCCGTCATTGAAACACCGCTGCCGTAAAGCTGCAGCTCGTTGCCACCGGTCTTGTTCAAGTTGCCGCTGCCAGCCAGTGTCCCGGTAAGGCCAAGCGTCTGCGTGGTATCCAGCACGCTGTCTTGATTTACGGTAATGACCGAAGTATTTGTTGAGGCACTGTTTGCTGCTCTCAGTGTTCCACCGTTGAGATTTACCGGCAATCCCTGAACCTGCGGCCCCCAATACTGCAAAGTCGCCCCTGCCGCCACATTCACCGGCCCGCTGCCGACCGTTGTCGCCCCAACTTCAATCCCCAGCAAGCCCTGATTCACGTTTATGGTTCCATAATTTGTGATTGCCGAACTTACGAACGAAACCTGGCCCGTACTGACCTTGTTCAAAGTTACGCCGTTTGCAATGTTGACCCATGAGCCGGCTCCGCGCACATCCCAGCGGTTTGGCCCTGTAATCGTGCTGTCCGCGGTTACACCCAGTCGCATCAAGGCGTTGATTTGCGCCGCGCCGCTATTACTGATCACGCCACCGTTGAGCACTATCAACTCCGAACCCAATGCAATGCCATTGACGTCCAAAACACCCGCCGGGTTGATGTAAGTCGGCCCATTGGGATTGCCCAGTGCGGAGCTGTTGCCCACGCGCAATACGCCGCTGTTCAATTGAACAGGTCCAAGGAATGAATTGGCTGTATTGATGACCAGCGTGCCGGTGTTGGTCTTGATCAAGTCCATGCCGCCATATAACACGCCGGCGCCGCCAAATGTATAGGTGCCAGCGCTGTCAACCACCACCCGCGTGGGCGCCAGATTTCCAACCAATGTCGGCGTGAAATTCGCCGATGTGTCATCGAACAGCACGCTGTCCATATTATAGAATCGCGATGCGCCCATCCCACCGTTCCAATTGATCGTGCCGGCCAAATCCCAGTTGTTGCCGTTGTTGCCAACCCAGACCAGCGCCGAAGCGGTCCCGCTGACGACCAAATCAATCTCGCCGGCCGCGAAGGCCAGAGCCGCAGTCAATCGCGTATTTTGCAGGAAGTTTGTTCCGGCGAGCATAAAGTTCGCTGGCGTGAAGTTGCCATTCCCGGTGTATGTCACCAATTTATACGTGCCGGGCACCAGCCCGCCGCCCGGCGCCGAAACGTTGATGATGTTGACTCCGCTGGCCGTCAAATCACCCGCAACCACCAGCAAGTCATTTGTCCCTGAACCAGGTGTTGTGTCCGGCGACAAATCAAACAACAGATTGGCGTTGTTCAACGTCAGATTGTTGTTCAATGTCAATGTCCCCGGTATGTTGGTCATCCCCGGAACAATACCAGCGCCGGTGCTGGCAGTCACATCCCCGATTACAGTCCCTTCGCCCGCCAAATTTTTACCGGAGGCAAGTTGGAGGCCGCCCGAAACCGCGGACACATCCAATTGTGCGCCACCGCCCACGTATATTACGGGGCTGTTGGCGACGCTGGAGCCGGCGGCCAATACAAGTTGGCCGCCCTGCACAACTGTGTTGCCGCTGTAATTGTTTGCCGCCTGTAACGTCAATGCTCCGGCGCCTGTCTTGTACAAATGCAGCCGCCCGGCGCCGTTGTCATTGAGCGCAACAGGCACAGTTGCATTGCCGGCTCCGCCCAGGATCAGGGCATGGTCGCCACTGGCAGCAGGCGTAAAGCCGCTGCTCAAAGTCAGACTGCCGGAATCAACCCTGACGATGTAATTCGAGCCTGCAGTTGTGCCTGTCAACGCGCCGGTGATAATGTTGTCGCCGTCCACGCTGACAATCAACGGCGCCTGCGTTGTGTCGCCAATGGTGCTGCCGCGACCGTTAAGTGTAGCCGGCCGCGACATTGTAATGCCGCCACCCAGCTCAAGCCTGCCTGTGCTTGCAGCAGAAAGCGTGACCGCAGAACCGCCCAATGCGTTGTTGTGGCGCGCCTGGACAACGCCGTTGTTGATTGTCACTGCGCCGGTGAAGTTGTTGTCAGCCGTCAAAATTGCCCTGCCTGAGCTTGCTGTCAGACCAATCCCGCCGCTTATCGGGCCGGCAAACGTCAAATTCAGCGTTGGCGGATTATAGATGCTCAACGTAATCGTGCCGCCCACACCGCCGATTGGATTGTTCACAGTCCCGTCAAACCCCTGCTGGAATACCAATTGCGTTCCGCCTGCCACTAATGCAGCCGGGCCGCTCCCCAATCCATAATGGCTCACCCGCACAATGCCGCCACCTACAGACAGACCGCCGCTGAATGTGTTTGTGCCAAACAGATGCAGCTCGCCGATGCCCGTCTTGTACACAGTGCCCGGCCCGCCCACCGTCACATTCAACAGCGAGAGAACGTTGGCGGTATTGGCAATGACATCAAACCTTGCCACACCGTTGACAAACGCCTGCCCGGTGAGTGCAAATGAATATGTGCCAGTGTCGCCGTTCAATTGGAAGATGCCGTTGTCAATAACCAGATTTCGCTGGTAATTGGTGAACGGTTTGAATAATTGCAAGGTCGCGTTGCTATAGACATAAGTCGTGTTTGTCGGCCGGCCCATTGTCACCCGGTTGTCAAATACCAGCATCCCTTCCCGCACATGGATGTCGCCAAGATCAGTATCGCGGCCATAAACGATATACAACCCGCCCAAGCCCTTCTTCGTCAGTGCATAACCGTTGCCGACGAAATTGCCCTGTATCTCAGCGTTGCGAGATATGCGCAATTGTGCCCCAGCAGCCACGTTCATTGTGGTATCTCCAGCCAGAACAACATTGGACGGACAATTATCATTCCCAAACGTGCCGGTGCTGAGATAAAGTGCGCCCAAACCGCCAAATCCATCCCCGGCCAGTACATACGACTCGCTCCGCACGTTGCCGCCAATCTGGCCGTTAAGGTCCAGTGTCGCCCCCGGCAAGACTTCCGTATATCCCGCGGTTGAACCAAGCGCCGCGGTGTTGCCCAAGCGCAGTATCCCGCCTGCAACAGTGACGTTTCCTGCAAACGTGTTGGCCCCGCTCAACACCAATATGTTCGTGTTCTCTTTTCGCACCGCACCCGAACCGCTGATGACGAACCCAAATGTATTGTTGACTGTCCGGTTGAATATCAGCAGGCCATCATTGGCAATCGGGCCGTTGACATTCCCATCGGCGCCGCCATTGCCCAGTTGCAGCGTTCCTGTGGCATTGGTCGTTGTGCCTGTGAACAGGTTGTTATTGGCTATTATCAATGTGCCCGTGCTGCTCTTGCGCAATCCGATGTTTCCGCCCAGACTGCCGCTTCCAGCCAAAGTATAAGTTTGCAAAACATTGTTGAACTCTATCGCCGACGGCGTGAGCAAACCGCCAAGCGCAACCGCCGGACTCGCCGAGCCACTGTCATTGAAGATTACACGGTCGCCATTGAAGAACCGGTCCGGCACACCGCCATTCAGCCAGTTATAGGTTGTGCCAGCATCCCAAATGTTGTTAATGCCGTCGCCCTGCCACACAAGGCCCGCCGCCGCGCCGCCTGTAAACGTAACCAAAACCTCTCCTGGCCGCGTGGTGGTATCAACCACCGCAGGGAATCGTGAAACCACCGTGAAGTTGGCAGGCCCACCCGACAATGTATTGTTGTACCTGATGATTGTGTAAGGCTGGTTGAGAACCGGCGCGCCGTTCAAGAAGTCAATGGCCAACAGCGTCGTCCCGCTCAGGGTGAGGTTGCTGACGATCAATTGGTCGTTGCTTGCCCAGTTGGTAACATTGGCCAAATCATAGTACAGCGTGCCGCCGCCGGTGAGGGTGAGATTACCTGCAATGATCAGCGTACCTGCGCCCAGAACATTGCCCGGATTTATGCCGGCGCCTGCCCCCGCCGACACTGCTCCCCAGACAGTCCCGGCGCCCGCCAATGTCTGTGCGCCGAGGCCCAATGTCGCGTCCACCCGCGTTGTCGCCACCAGTGAAGCCCCCGAAGCAACATAAATGATGGCGCTGTTTGATATTGAAGCCGTGTTGCTCAGCACCAGCAACCCGCCGCTTACAAGCGTGCTGCCTGTGTACGAATTTGTCCCGTACAAAATGAGCACGCCTGGGTTTATCTTGTTGAGCGCGCCATCGCCGCTTATGCCGTTTGCCATCACCAACCCGTTGACCGCCGCTTGGCAATCAATGTTATTTGTCCCAAACAACGTCACCGGACCAACAAACCAGTTGGTAATTGAGCCGGAATTCGGGCTTTGATAAGTCGCATTGGTCATGAATAGATTCTTGTTCAGCGGATTGCCCGGACCAGTCGCCCAACTCTGGAACAGCGTCCCTGGTGAGAGACACATCTTGTTGCCGGGCCGTCCCAACGTCGTGCTTACATCCACATACAAGCTGCCCTGCATTACGTAGATATCGCCCAAATCCGTCTCGCCGGCGCTGCCAATGTCCACCACGTTGGCCCCAATCTTTATCAGCGCGTAACCATTGCCGCGTAACTGGCCGCCACGTCTGCAAATGTCCCAGCGCGCACTTGGAGCGTTGATTGTGGTGTCGCCCAGCAAAGTCAGCCATTTGACCGCCCATAAATCTGGTGGGGAGCCTGCTGAGTTGTAGATTGCGCCTAGACCGCCAAGGCCCGCACCCGAGACGTAAACTTTCTTGTCGCCCATGTTCAATGCGTTTATGTCCAGCGTCGCGCCATCTGCGATATACAGTGGGGCGTTCACATCGCCCAGCGAGTTGCTGCTTCCAGCCACCCTCAACATGCCTTCATTCAAGTAAATCGGGCCAGTAAATGATGTGTTGCTCGTCAGGTTCAATATCAACATCTTGCCGCCATATTTGTAGAATGGGAAATTCCCATTCAGCCTGCCAGGGCCCGAGAATGTATAGTCCCAGACAGCGTTGCTCAGTATCAGTTGGGATGGCGACAGCACCGTTGCGAGGTTCACGGTTGTCGAACCAAGGGCCGAATCATCAAACAACACCTGATCGCCCAGCCCGCCAATTTCCTGATAAGTGGTGCGATTGCCGCTTGCCATTCCACGCCAGTTGGTTGTGGTATTGATATCCCAGTTCGCGCTGATATCGCCAACCCACTTCGGATAATCAACCGACTGAATCTGCAAATCAATGGATTGATTGGCAATGTTATCCACCAAAATGGCTGTCACCCGTGGCGGCAACCCAGCCAGTTGGAATGCGCCAAAGCCATTGCCGTTCAAGCTCTGGTATTTGACAAGCGTGAACTGGCCGACAGACAGGTTGTTGCCCGAAATCGTGAGCAGTATGTTCCCATTTGCGTGCAGCGTGCCAATATCCGCCACCGGCGCTGTCGGGTTGCCGCTCAATCCGAGGTTTATCTGCAAGCCAACTGTGCCGCCCTGACCAAGCACCAATTCATTTGCCTTGAAGGTTGAGCCGGGGGCCGCCACCTGGATGCCAAGCACCGAGGAATCATTGATTGCAACCACCGCATTGTTGGTAACCACAGTTGAGAAGTGCAACTCGCCGCCCGTGTTGGTTGTGTTGCCGCTGTAAACATTGGCGCCGGCAACAATCAGCGCGCCCTGGCCGGTCTTGGTCAGCGCGCCCGAACCGGTCAACTGCCCGGCCAGCGTTAATGAACTATTGGTTGCCTGGACCTGAATCTCCGAGTTGCCGCTCAGCACCACTGCGTTGGAAAGCGTCCCGCCGGCTGCCAGCACAAACAGCGAGCCATCGCCCGGATCAGCCATCGGCATGTAGTTTCCTATTACGGTCTGATTGCGCCCCTGTGGATCATAGCCAAACCCAAAGGCAGTGGTTGTCCACCAACTTGCCACATTAGGCCCAACCCCGCCGCCGCCCTGGCCAAGTCGAAGCTCGAATGTATGCAAACCAGGCGTCAATACATAGGTTGCAATAACAGGCGCATTCCACGTCCCGTTGTTGATAAGTGTCACGCCGTCAATCTTCAGAAGCACTGAATCGTCAAAGTTCTTTCCAAATGTCCAGGTCACATTTGTTGTATTGGTATTATTCAAGTAACCGCTGTAAACAAATGTCGTGTTGTCGGCCCATGCGCCGCCGGTAGCCAAGTAAGGCGAAGCATCCGGTATGTTGGCATACCGTGTGGTCGGCACCACCGCGGTCCCCGGATTCGGATCGGTTGTGTTGAAGGCGCCGCTCAGACGGCCTTCACGCAATCCAGCCGTGCCGGCGCTCAACACGCCGCCATTGAGAATGATCGGGCCGCTGCCCAGAGCATTGTCCCACGCGGCCACCACGCGCCCGGCGTCAATCCGCGTTCCTGATGTATAGGTGCTGTAATTACCCAGCACCAAATCTCCACCGCCGACTTTCGCCAATGTTGTCGGGCCGCGGATTGACCCGCCAAACACCGACGTTGTGCCATCTGTCCCAATAGTTAATGTGGCAGACGCCCCGCTGTTGGTTATCACGCCCGTGCCGGCCAGTGCGCGTATCGCCTGGTCGAACCCGCCCAAATCAAAGACGCCGTTGGTAATAACATTCACCAGATAACTGTTGCTGATGATGTTTTGAGCGCCGGCTTGCAGCCAGCCCTGCCAGATTGTTGTATCGCCGACATGCTGATTTTGATTGGCCAGAATATTTGTGCCTGTGCCGGTCTTGCTTAACGCCACGGTGCCCGATGTGTTTTGGATTACACCGCTGAAGTTGCCCATGGCGTTGTTTGCGCCAATTACAAGCCGGTAGATGCCGCCACCAAACAGATTGTCAACCGTGCCCGCTCCGCTCAAGCCGTTGATGGTATCGCTGTAACCGTTCAAATCCAGCAACGCACCCGCCCCGATCACAAGGTTGCCGCGGCCTGCGCCGTCCGCTATCACATTGTTGTTGCCCAGCCGCAGTGTGCCCTCCTGGATAATTGTGTCGCCCGCATACGTATGATTGGCCCTGAACATCAGCGAGCCAGTGCCAACTTTCGTCAGACTGCCCGCTCCGTTGTTGCCAATTGAGCCGTTGAGCACGATGTCATTGACGCCGACATCCAGTGTTCCGCCCGCCGGCCCAATGGTGACTGTCCGCGTCGAGATATCCGCCAAATTGCCCGGCAGCCAGCGCAACGTGCCGCCATGGAATCCGATCTGGCCGCTGCCCAGGCCATTCAGCGAGAAGGCCACCGTCCCGCCCGCCAGCGCGTTGCTGCCGGTATGGTAGTTGTTGTTTTGCAGTGTCAGCAGGCCGGCACCCTGTTTAATCAAATTACCGCTGCCGTTCAAACTGCCGCTCCCGCTGAATGTGTACGACTTCGATATGTTGCTGACCACGATCTGTGATGGCGACAACGCCCCGGTCAAATTCACCGCCGGAGAATCCGAACCGGTATCGTCGAACCGCACCGAATCGTAATTAAAGAAAACATCCGGTGCGCTGCTGACGCGGTTGAACCAATTCTGTGCGCCAGCCAAATCCCAGACATTGGCCGTGCCATCACCGACCCAGAGCAAATCCCCGGCTGTGGCCGTGCCCGTGAATGTAATCCGAATTTCTCCCGGCACGCTCGTCATGTCCAGCACATACGGCAGACGCGTGCTTATGGCCAGATTGGCCGGACTGCCGCTGAGCGTCCCCGAATACTTGATGAGCGTATAAGGCTGATTCAAAACCGGCGCGCCAGACAGGAAATTAAAGCTGATTCGCGTCACGCCGCTCAAAACCACGTCCCCGGCCAGAATCCTGTCATTGCTATTGAAGTCAGTGGTGTTATTGATGTCATAGACAAGGTTGCCGCCGCCCTGCAGGTTGAACTGGCCATAATACTGCAATGCGCCCACCACTCCAACGCCACCGGGGATTATCGAAGCGCCAGCCGCATCGCTGAAGTTTCCAAGTATGCTCCCATTGCCGGCCAGCACCGCCCCAGGTTTCAACGCAAAAGCACCATCCACACGCCCCACCGCGTTGATCGTGCCATTCAATGTGATATTCGGCACAATCAGCTCGCCGGTGCCAATAAGCGTAAGTGTCGAGTTGACGCTCACCATTCCGCTGTTGGAAATGACGCCGCTTACGCTCATCGCCTGGTTCACGATGGTGTTGCCAGTGTAAGTGTTCGTCCCGGCCAGCAGCACCGTTCCCGCGTTGGCTGACCGCCGCACAAAGTTGCCCGGACCGCTGACTCCGTTGCTCAGTGTCAAAGTCACACCGCCGGCGGCGTCAAACTGCGCATTTCCATAAATGGTGATTGGGCCGGTGATAATATCGTTGTTGCCGCTTGTGCCATTTCCAAACAAAACGCCGTTATCCTGAATTACAATCGCCCTGTCCACCGGCGTGTTTGTGTTCAAATTGTATGGCTGGAAAACCGCCCCTTGATAGACCGTCAACGTCTTGTTCGGATTGCCCAGCCGTACCCAGTACTCAATGCTGAACGTGCCCTGCACAATGTCCACGTCACCCAGGTCCAGATTCCAGCCCGGAGCAACCACGTTCTGGAAAGCAATGTAATTGCCACCCACCTTTGTCAACTTGTAACCGTTGCCGCGTAGTCCAGGATTGCTGCCGCTCGTAAACGGACGGAAATCCCACCGGCGCGAACCGCCAAAGTAAGTGTCGCCCAAAAGCGTCACATCCGAGAAACCCTGTGTCGAATCGGCGGTGGCGCTGTTGTTGATAATGGCGCCCGCCCCGTTAAAGCCTGCGCCCGATACAAACACCGGCTCGGCGCCGCTGCTGAAACCGTTGATATCCAGCGTTCCGTTGCCCAGAACATACGTCGCGCCATTGGTGCTGCCCAGTGCTGCGTTGTTGCCAAACCTCAAAACACCGTTGGTGACGTACACCACGCCGTTGAATGTATTGGTGTTGTTAATTGTCAACGTACCAGTCCCGCCCTTGTACAGACTCATGCCGCCTGCCAACCGGCCCGAACCGCCAAAAACATAAGGCGTATTCGCATTCACCACCACCGAGCCGGGCGACAGCGTCCCAACTAGCACAGGCACAAATGCCGATGCGCTGTCATCAAATGTCACCGCGTCCAGGTCATAATAAACTGCCGGCAAACCATTGCTGCTCCAGTTGGTTGTCGCCCCAACATCCCAGTTGTTTCCACCCTGCCCGCCAACCCATTTGAGTGAGGACGGCCCGCCGGTAACAGCCAGCCGGATTTCATTGGTCACATTGTCCAGAACCGCGAATTGGTAATGTGTATTCGTGCCAAGCCCAACCACCACAAAATTGCTGGCTCCGCCGACAAGCGCCCCGCCATATTGTATGATGGTGTAAACGCCGACCGCCAGTTCATTGGTCAGGTTGTTCACCAACAGGTAGTTTGTGCCCGAAAGATTCAAATCCCCGGCCACCACCAACAAGTCATTCGTCCCGCCACCAACAACATTGGTATTCGACAGATCAATATAATTGGTTGTCCCGCCGCCCATCGTCAGGCTGTTGGAGAAACTCAACGTCCCCGCAACGCCGTTGGTGCCCGGATTCAAATACGCCCCCACCGCCGCCACGTCGCCCGTTACCACGCCATCGCCGCCCAAAGTCTGACCGACATTCAGATTAAACGGCGCAAACGCAGACACATCCAGCCGCCCGCCGCCGCCAACTTGCAAAACCGGCGCATTCGCAAGACTTGCCGATGCCATCAACGCCACAGTCCCGCCATTGACCAGCACGTTGCCGGTGCCGGTGCTCGCCCCGCCAAGTGTCAAAGTCCCCGCGCCCGCCTTGACCAAATGCAGTTTGTAAGTATTGTCCGTTATTGTCCCAAGGAATGTGCTCGACGCACCGCCTGAGCCCACGGTCAAAAACGCATCTCGCGCAATCGGCCTGACAATGCCCCAGCCGCTCAAGCCGTTGATGGTTTCGTCTGTCGCCAGTTGCAATATGGTGCCGCTGCCCAATTCCACGCTCGAGCTGTCCGGTATGGTATCGCCATTGAAGTTGGCAGTAGTGTCACCTCGGAACGGCTGCAAAATTGTGCCAGCTCCAACCAGCACAACATCACCCACAAAGGTATTGGTCGCACCAAATGTAATCCGCTGGCCACCCGTCACAGTCAGCCGCCCAACGTTGCCCGACAAAATTCCCATGAAAGTAGTGCGATCGGTCGAGCTGCCAATCAACGTCACCGGCTTGTTCATGACCACATCGCCCCAAAATGACACTCGATTGCCCGACGCATTGGTTGAGCCAAGGTATGTCACCCCTGTGCCCTGGTTGTTGATTACAATCGGCCGCCGGAAATCCCATACCCCGGCATCCGCATCCAGCAAAAAGCCGGTATCCATCGCGCCGGTGTTTGCATCGTTAAGATAGACCGTGCCGTTTGTCCCCAGCGAGCCGTTGCTGCGCAGCCGCAAAAAGCCCTGCGATACAATGGCGTCACCCATGAAAAATACATTGTTTTTACCCGCGCCCATGAGCAGTGCGCCAGCGCCCTTCTTTATTATGCTGCCCGGCCCGGCAACATCCCCGTTTATATCCAGCCGCAGCCAGTAGGCCGGCAAATCAAATGTCGCCCCGCCGGCCCCAACCGTCAGGCCGCGATTCAACCCGCCCGCTGGCGGCGGCCCGAGATAGCGGAATGTCCCGCCATCCATCACCCAGAAATTGGTTGCCACGCTGCCCAGGCCCATCGGGCTTGCCGTGCCGGCATTCGCAACATTTGTCACTTCCAGCACGCCTCCGCTCAAAACAACCGGCCCGCTGAAATCATTCAGCGTGTCAATTCGCACCGTGCCCGTTCCCGTCCTGTACAGGCTCATCCCGCCGCTCAACCGGCCCGGCCCGTTGACCACATAGTTTTGCGCGCCCTCAAACCGGACGCTTCCAGGCAGCGCAACAAAGCCCAGATTGATTGCAGGCGAGGCCGAACCGGTGTCCCCGAACACCACCCTGTCTCCCTGATAAAATACGCTCGCCCCGTTCCCATCGTTGAAGTTGGCTGTACCCTGCAAATCCCATACGTTGGCCGTGCCATCACCAACCCATGTCAAATCAACCCCGGCGGCCGTCACCACCAAGTCAATCTCTCCCGGCGTCGCATCACTCAACGCGTAGCTCAATCCGCGCCCGCTCGGCGGCGTTGTAAATGCCACCGTCAGATTCGCCACCCCGCCGGCAAGCGTACCATTGTAACGAATCAATTTGTAAGTGCCCGGACTGAGCGTCCCGCCAACCGGGTTAATCAAAATCGTGTTGGCCCCGCCAAGACTCAAATTCCCCGCCACCACCACCTGGTCGTTCGACTGCACCAGCCCGGAAGGGTCAACGGAAAGTTCCATGTTAACTGTAACCCCGCCGTTAAGTGTCAAATTGTTCGCCAAACTCAGTGTGCCAACCACCCCCAAACCACCAGGATTCAGCGCACTGCCGCTGTTCATCGCCACTTGTCCCACCACCGTGCCCGAGCCGCCCAGCGCCTGCCCCGGCGCCAATGCCAGCGTCCCATCCGTCCGACCCGAAGCGTCCAAAACCGTGTTTGCCGCCAGTTGAATGTTTGTTGAGCCGGCCAGATTGCCGCCATACATCAGGGCCACCCGACCCACGTTCAACATCAACGAGCCCTGGAAAGTATTGTTGCCGCGCAGGACAAGGATGTTGCCAATGTTAGTCGCCAAATTGACAATCATTCCGCCGGGGCCGGAGATGTCGCCGTTTATTGTCAGGGCACCGGCAGTTGTCGCCGAACCAACCGTAATGTTGTTGCTGAGCGTGACTGTTCCATTAATTTGGTTGAACGAATTGCCGTTGTACAACGTGCCGCCATTGAACACAAACGGCTGCGGCACAACCACCGGCTGGTTGCCCGACCATAACTGGAGCGTGCCGGCATTTACCATGTAAGTTCCATTCCCATAGTACCCGCCGCTCTCCAACGACAAAGTGCCATTCGTCAAAATTATTGTCCCCCAGTTGGTATTCTGACCTATCAATCCCAAATATCCGCCATTCACAGTCAAAATCACGTTACTATTGACAGTCAACCAGCCGTTGCGCACATCCCAGCGATTTGGGCCGGCTGCAATGCTGTTTGCCGCAACCAAAAGCCGCTTGACAGCATTGACCTGGCCGGCGCCATTGTTGACCAGCGTGCCGCCGTTCAACACTATCAGTTCGTTGGCCAGCGCCACACCGTTCACATCCAGCGTGCCGCCATTGTTGATGTACGTCGCGCCAACCGTGTCGCCAAGGGAATTGGCGTTCAGCACCCGAATTGTGCCTGCATTCACATAGAGGTTGCCTCCAAATGCGTTGCTGGCTCCCAAAACCAATGTGCCGGTGCCGGTTTTTTCCAGATTAAAGGCTCCGGCAATTGAGCCGTTCAACGCTCCCAAATCCGTGCCCCAAACCGTAACGCGCGCATCCCCAAGCAACGTCACCGCCCCTGTATTGGTTATGTTGTTACTCAGCCTGACTGCGCCCAGGAACCCTGACGCCTCCTGGCAGCCAATACCGGCTATGTTCAACGCATTGGGGGTGTTGTTGGCGGTGAACCAAACTTGCCCGCCCGGGAATACTGTCACCGGACCGGTTCCAAGCGCATATTGATGGCCCACCTGCAACCGCCCGCCATGTATGAATGTGCCGCCGGTAAATCCATTGCTTTGCGTGGTCAACTGCACATGGCCAACACCGTCCTTTATCAACATCAGCGGCGTGGAGCCGTTGTTGTTAATTTGCACCTGGATTTGCAAATCGGTCACCACTGTGGCGTTAGTCCCAGCCCCCACGCTGTAATCATCCGGCGTATGCAGATACAATTGGTTGCGCAAGCTCGCTGCATTGCTGAACGCCGAGGTTATCTTCCCAATCGCGCCTGACCCGCCCTTTATCCAATGGTTGTTTTGACGCATTATCAGGCCGCCGCCGTTGAGCACCAGCGTCGCACCGTTGGTCAGCAACACATCCCGTTCCGATGTCAGTGTGTAAATGGTCTTGGTGCCGCCATTGATCGTTTGCGGTGCGTTGCCCGATGTGTTGTCGCTGGCCAACACGTTGTTTGTCGCGTTCGCGTTTGCCAGTGTGCTGCTGCTGGTCACCGTGTAATCCGGCGCCCCAACCATTATGCCCTGCGTTGCGTGATTGGTTGCAAAATACCGCGCCCGGTTGGTGTTCATTCCAGTCGCGCCGGAGGCCAGCGCCCACGGCCCAAGTATGTTCGTTCGATTCGCAATTGCGGCCCCGTTCACATTTACCACCCGGATATTGCCGCTGCCTTGTATATTGGCGCCCAACACGCCGCCCTGACTGCGAAATTCAACCGTCGCATTCGTGCTCAAAACCAGATTCGATATCACCAACCAATTCGTCGGGCCGGCTGCATCCGTGCTGTACGGCACCGAAGCCAGCGTGTTATATCCGTTGGTTAAAATCACCGTGTTCACTATCCCCGTCGGCGCCGATGCCGTCTTGTTCCATCCACGATACACAAACGAGCCACCCGCCAAAACCACAGTCTTGCCCCCAAACCGGTCGCCCTCCAGCTCATTCACACCCAGTATTCCACCCTTCAGCTTCTGGTATGGATACGGAAATTCCCCGAAGAAATTCGGCGCCCCACCCTCCACCGTCAGGCTGCTGTAGCTGTTCAAAGTAGGCGCCAACGTGTTGTTCGCCCCATACAATTCCAACGCGCCTCCAGCAATTCTCAACGCCCCGGAAATGTTGTTGGCCGCCGATAGTTGAACCAGCCCCGGTGGCACAACAGTCAGATTCCGGCTGCCAGTCAACGCATTCACATTAAGCATATTGAGCTGCCCGCCGCCACCAAGCCTGTAACCGCTGGAGTGCGGGGTGATTGTGCCAGAATAGGTGTTGCTGCCAACAGAGCCAAGACTCACATTCGGCAGTTGCGTAAAATCCAGATTCTGCGATGAGTTGCTCGCTATCAAAATTGCCCCCATACTGCCCGTGTCCACTGAGTTCAAAAAGGCCTGGTTGATTGGATAACCCGCCGCATACCCGGAGCCTGGATTTATCCGAACCAACCGCCCCGCCGGCACCGCCGCCGCAGTGTCCACCCTCAGTATGCCGCCATTGATGGATATAGGCGCGCTGACAACCGTGTTGTTTGTAAGCACCACCGTGCCGCTGCCGATCTGCACCACGCCGCTGTTCAGCGTTGCATTGTCAAATACCAGCCGATTCGTTCCCAACAACGTAATGCCGCCGCCCAGTGTAACATTACCCAAAAACACCACCGGATAACTCGCGCTTATCGTCAGCCCGCCCGGCCCGGTTACATTGTTCGCAAGGTACATCTCATATCTATCCAGGAACACCGAACCGTCATTTATAAATGAATTGCTCCGGACATTCACGGGGCCTGTGAATGCCACACGGCCTCCCACCAAGTTGCTGCCGCCACCGTAATTCTGCAAGTTGCCGCCATTCAAAATCAGCGTGGCGTTATTCGTGAATATGTTGCCAGCTCCGTAGCCATTGTAATGGCTGAGCGTTGCGCCCGGATTTACCACGATCGGCACCCCCGCAAGCGTAGGACTCACCGACTCCCAGTAAACCAAACCTTGATTAATCCTGATACCCCCCAGATTTGTGAACTTGTAGTTTCGGAAATCCAAATTGCCCGCTCCAATCTTTGTCAGCCAGTAGCCGTTGCCATTGAAAATTGCATTCGCTGAGTTTTGCAATAAATCCAGTGAAGTCGGATTGTTCACAGTGGCGTCGCCCGTCAATGTCAGATTTGTCATCGCAAGTGCCGCGTGTAAGACTACGTTGTTGTACAACGCGCCAATGTTGTTCACCCCGTTGCCTGCCAGATATAGTGAGTAATTGGCGGTATTGTTGATCCCGTTCATGTCAAATGTCGCATTCGGCTTTACATCCACCACCGTCCCGGCAGGCAGCGCCGTGTTCACGCCAAGCCGCAGTGTCCCGCCCCAAACCGTAATCGGGCCGCCCAGGGTGTTTGCGGCGGATAACAAGACGGTGCCGTTGGAGCTGATGCTGCCGATGGCGGCGGAGTTACCGGCGCCTGTGAGCGGGGAGGCGATATTAAGGATACCACCGCCACCGCCGAGCTGGAAAGTATTATTATAAGGTAGGACTGACCCCGTAAATGCGTTGCTGCCATAAGATCCCAAACTTAGATTCGCCGCTCCGCTGCCCAATGCGCCGAAATCCAATGTCGAACCGCTATTCGCCGCCAGTGCCACCACACCCGTGGAATTGGCATTTATGCTGTTCAGCAGGTTTTGATTTATCGCATAACCAGCCGCCGCCACCGAATTGCTGTTGGCCAAAATTATGTTCTGCCCCAGCGAGTTGGGTGAATCGAACCTGACAACAGCATTGGACCCGACAATTACAGGGCTGGTCGAAAGGTTTGTGCCTGAAATTGCCAGAAGCCCCGGCCCCAAGTTTACCACCGGCCCTGAAGTTGTGTCATTGGTGCCACTAATCAGGACTGTGCTCAGGCTGGCATTTGTAATCCCGGCCACAGATACCAGCCCACCTAATGTAAATGTATTTGCGGAATTTCCGCCAATAACAGTCACGCCGGCGGTACCGGTAAAGTTCGAAGTGATGGTTATATTTCCATTTCCATAGTTATCTACGGTGTTAACTGTTGAATTTGAATTGATTGTGAACGGCCCAGTCCATGTCGCTGCTCCGCCGCCGGCATTTACCAACCGCCCGCCGTTAAGAACGACTTGCGGGGCGTGCGAAACAATACCGTATGAACCCAGCCGGCCCTTGGGCTGAACATAAACCACGGTGTTTGTTATGTATGGCTGGCTGTTGGCCTCGAAGTACCACATACCATCCTGAATCGTCAGTGAATTCAGATTGGTAACAAACTGCGGACGACATGAGATATCGTTTGGCCCAACCTTTGTGAGGTTAAAGTAACCACCATCGAGCATTGAACCCGCCCCGGGGCCGATATCCCAGCGGCCAATGCCGCCAACAACCGCATCGCCGCTCAACGCTAATTGGAGCAAACGGGTGCGTTCCGCCAAAAATACCGCTGAACTGTTATACAACGCGCCCTGACCGGCATTGCCGCTACCCTCAATGGTGAAATTCAAGTAATTGACGTTGGTACGGCCGTTGAAATCAAATGTGCCGCCACTATAAACCCGCACCGGCACCCCGCTGGTAATCGCGCTGTCAGCATCCAGCCTGAACAAACCGCCATAGATGTTGATTGCGCTGGGCGAGTTGCCCTGGCTGGCCAGAGAAAGCGTGCCGGAATCATACTTCTCCAACACGAACAAGCCAACATTTGCATTGGTTTGCAAAACGCCTGAAATTATAACCGTTCCAGCCCCGCCAACGGATAAGGGGGCCGCCAGAGTGTTTTCATTGGCGATATTGCCCGCCAGTGTAAGGGTTTTGCCAACCGCCACCACCACCCAATTCGGATAATAATCCCATGCAGTGTCGTATATGACGATGGGCGCGGCAATTACTGCGGTTTCGTTGGCGTAAATGCCCGCGCTGCCAATCGCCAGCGGCGCCCCTTGCAGAACGTAATATCCGCCGGTGGCCGCATCAAATTGTACCCCGCGCGCCGTTATCCCCGGAGCCACGGTCACCACACCGGCAGGCCCGCCAAACATGGCCACATACTCGATCAAACTCCATGGTTGGTTGGCGCTGCCGTCCCACCAATTCGGCGAGGTGGTGTTCCACACCCCGGAACCGCCCATGGTTGGCGGTGTCGGATTCCAAACCAACCCTTGAGCAAGTCCGCGGGCTGACAAGCCCAACAACGACAGGACCACAATTAGTTTATGCATGCTTTTCATAACTGAAAAAATTCTGAATTGAGACCGGGTGCGAAGATTTTTCCGCGCACAAATCTGCTTCTCCAAACACGCTACTCCACCGTCTGGAATCATGGTATTATGGTTGTTAATTGTCTTTCGCTGCCAATTAAGCACAAATCCCGGCGAGAGTCAACACTGGAAAAAAGAAAAAATTTCGTTGCGATGAACACCGGCCAGTCTCTTCACATCCACTGTTGGCAAAAACCAGCCAGTTGCGCTAAAGTGGCCATGGCAACAAAATTCATGTCTGCAACAGAGCCAGTCAACAAGCATCTGCGCCACGGGCCGGATGCAAATGCCGGCGCCAGCCATTTTACGCCGCTGGCGCTCCAAGCCATCCTCGGAGAATCGCCCACCGGCCATGAGCTGCCGGACATAATATGCCGGCGCATTCGCGAAGCCGCCAAACGGCTTGAACTGAAAGAGGAGGACCTGGAAGCGATCTTCTCCACATTTACCCTGCTTGAGGGTGAAACAACTGTAACCGTTGAAGGCCGCGAATACAGATTCCCGTTTGTTGAGGCTCATCATCTAATCCAAAATACTGTTGGCAAAGGCGCCTTGAAAATCGTCCTGCCCCGGGACCTCGTCCGGGAAAGCCGGAATTTTGCCGAAACTGCCCCCCGCGAGGCGGAAGTGCTGCCTCCGCCGGACAAGGGGCGTTGGGACAGCCCGACCGAAGCCTGGGAAGTGGTAAGAAAATTCATGCGTGAACTGATCATCGGCGAAACCCTCAGCATGAGCCTCAAATCACAGGCAACCGACGCCCCTTTCGGCGGTAGCGAAGGGCTTGTGCTGTGCGCCTGCGGTGAATTTGACTCTGCAAATGGGCGTTTTTTTCTCAAACCGGTGCTCAGCGGCGATGAAGACAAACGCCGCCATGACAAGGAGCTGCTCGAAGCCATGATGAATGCTACCGCGGAAATTCTGACACGCTCCGGAAAAATTGCCCATGACCGCATCGTCCACGCAGCCGAAACCAACAGCACGCTTACCGCCCGGCTTGATCTTCAACTGCCGGTCAATGTCGTCGAAGGCCACTTGCGCGCCCTGCTCACAACCGAACCGGAAATCGTCATCGGAGACGAGGACATGACCGTGGCCTTGCGGCAACTGTTGAATAACGCAAACTACCGGCCCACAACCTGCGCCATGGCCCGCATGGCCGCCCGCATGCAACTAAACCATGCCGTCCTGCTGCCCCGCAGCCGCGAGCAACTCAGGCTGCTTTTGGAGCAGCTACCTGAATCCGGCACACCCGCGCCGGAACAATTCCACAAAATTGTCAATTTATTCTTCGGCGCAGGCGAAACCCAGCAAACCGAAGATCAGGTCTTTCATCATCGCGAGCCGTTGCTCCGCCGTCTTGCTGCCGCGCTCTCCACCCAATGCCTGCTTGAGTCCGACGACCCGCAACTGCTTGAGTTTTGCATCCTGACGCTGCTGGACAACTCCCGCCGCATGATGAAGGGCGCCATGATGCGCCATATACCACCCTATGAACCACTGCCGCCGGACTGGCCGGAAAGTTGTCCGTTGCTGCTGCCTGAACAGGAAGCCGCAATAAAAAGCCTGCTCCCGCCCGCCACCACTTCTCAAGCCATCCGCCGCAGTTTTGTCAAACTGCATGATATCCTGCTTGAAGCTCTGAAGGCATTGCCGCCGGGGCTTAATGCACCCTGGCCCAATGCCAGGCGTGAATTGCTTGCCCAGATCGTCAAGGCCCTGGAAGACTCCGGCGGCATCCTGCCATCGGTTGAGCGGCTGCGCTTCTTCCTCACACCGTTCACCATCGAATGTCTCACACCAAAACTCGGCGTGGTCACACGCAAACCGCTTTCGGTTTGCGGCTCCGAGTTGCGCCCCGAAGCCATGGCCGCAGGCGCGCTTGCCGCCCTGGAAACTTTCTTTCGCTCGCGCGGCGCCCCAAGAAACCGGCCCCTGGCAGGTCTGACCTTTGCCATACAAGGCCTGGGCAACGCTGGAAAAGGCCTCGCGTGGCTGGCAAATCAACGCGGCGCCCGTATCGTCGCCGTAAGCGACAGCCGCGGCGCCATCCTCGCTCCAGACGGCCTCAATGATGTTGAACTGATGGCGCTCATCGAGCATAAAAATTCCGGACGCCGCCTCGATTCCATTCCGGCGAATTCGCCGCTTGCAAACCCAAGATTCATTCTCCACCGAAACCCTGACGTCCTTAAGACGGTAAAAGCCGATGTACTTGTGCTTACAGCCATGGCCGGCGCAATAACACCGGAAGACGTGCCGGCAATCCAAAACCGGGTTATTTGCGAGCTTACCGGCGCCGCTGTCACATGCCCGGCCGCCGAATTGCTCCGCCAGCGCGGCATCGCCATCATCCCTGACAACCTCGCAAGCTCCGGCGGCCTGCTGGTTTCACTGTCAGAAATGCTGCAAAACTCCGCCGGTCAACAATGGGACCGCACACTCGAATCCGAAACCCTCAGCCAGCAAATTGAACTTTCATTCGACGCCATTAATAAAACCGCAAAAAAGCACGGCGTGGACATCGCCGTCGCCTCAGATATACTGGCCCTCGACAGAATGCGCGCCCGGGCTGTTTACCGCAACTGCCTTCAAGCTGCCGCGGGCAAACTCCGCCAGGAAATCGAAGCCATCAGCGACCAGGAAACAGTCATGATTGTTTCTGATGATGACGATGACGGCGTGGCCTCCGCCGCCATCCTGCGACGGTTGATGACCGCATTCCGCCCCGGCCTGGAATCGAGGCTCATCTATTTCAATGAGTCCCTCCGCTCCCGCACCATATTGGATGCCGTCGAATCATATCAGGCTGCAGGGACACCCATCCGCCGCATTTTTGTCCTGGACCGCTCATTCCCGCTCACCCAGTCCGGCCAGCAATGCGTCGCCGAACTCGCCCAACGCTGCCAGTTGACCATCATCAACAACCATGCGCTCCCCGCACACCTTTTGAACGGCGCCCCTGGCAAAACGACACGGGCGCAGAAAACCGGCCCGTTGCGCTCGCCATCCGAGCTTGGCATCTGGTTGCTCACACCACAAACCCTCCAGGCCACCATACCGCCACGCTACTTTACCACCGCGCTGCTGTTGCGCGAGCTTGCCCTGACCATGCTGCCGGACTCACCGGACAGGCAATGCCTTGACTGGATTGCCGCTGTCGGAAGCTGCCTCGACGTGCCGCCGGAAGTTTCCACTGCATGGCAGCTTTTTTACGCCCCATTCAACACCGATGATTTGTTCGAGGCCGCCCGCGCCCTTCGCATGGTTGCCCGCGCCTATGGTTTCATGAACGCACTGCAGGCCCTTGAAGGACTCAAACACCCCGACATGCTGGAGACACACAAACCGTGGCAAGAATTCCTGACCCTGTACAAAGTACTGGCCGAGCGCGTCCAACTCCTTGTCGAAAAAATCATCATGGAAAACGCCGGCCGCCCCTACATCGCACACTTCTTCACCGCCGCCGAAGTCGCCACCCCGATCAGCCCGCCGGGCACAACCACCCGCTGCCTCGACCTATACCCCTGGATCTCAGAAATTTTGACCACCCGTCCGGGCCTCGCCGACAAACCAATCATCGTCGGTCAAGTCGTCCGCGACTTGCTCAAACGCCCGTTCCTGGGCGTGCGCATCCGCAGCCCGCGCGACGTCGAACTGCTTGAAAACGGCCTGCCCGACTGCTTCTATTCCGGCGGACTGCCGAACACCGCCCTTGCCAAAATACCGCTCGCAGAGTCAGCCTCCCCGGAACAACAATTCCAGGCGCTCGTGGACAGCATCTGGTGGAAAACAATCAGCCCGACCGTCCGCGTCAAAAAGCCCACCCCTAAAATCTAATCACCGCCCAACAGCAGTCTTGAGCCTTCCAGGGCTTACTTTATTTGAATCCTATCGGCAGGCAAATTCAGTGAAAACCGTCCACGCTGGGGCAGGCATTCCGCAACCCGATGCCCCGTCTCACCCAATCCCGAAAGCTTTCGCCTTAAATCCGTCAAAATCTTGCGGATTTCATCATCCTCATCATCTTGTATTTTTGTCAAACTTCTGCGCCAATCTGAAAAGTCATCGGCGTTCGCTTCGTCCTTCAATGATTCCCTATAATCATTAATTAAATCCAAGGCACTTCTGTATTTGGAAATCGCTGGCTTTCCATTTTTCGCCCTCTCAGCCAAGAATAACATCATCGCCTGCTCGCGTGGAGACAAGTTGAGCGTTCTTCCATTAACCTCGATTTGTGGCGTTGTCCTGTGAACAATCAAATTGATATCCTCCGTGGCACGCATCTGCACACTTTCCCGGCAATATTCAACCATATTCATGAACCCGCCCGGACGCCGTCCCAATTCCCGGTAAAACAAATTCCTCAGCGCCACAAACGGAATATCCGCAAGCTCAACCTCCGCCTTCGACGGGTCGTATTCCATTCTGCTCCTATGATCTTGCAACGCGCCCCCCGGCTGTCCCGGAAAGTAAAATTCCGACATCGTCTCAAACGGCTCGCTCACCAACACATGCGTCAACCTGTCGCCCTCACGCCCGATCAACGTCATGCACGCGTACAACAACGCCCCCATCGTCTTGCGCCCGCCGGCTATTGAGGCTATCAGCGGCCTGTCCGGATTCTCAACTATTGACCGCACTTGGTCCAATAGGAAATCCGCCGTCGCCTCGTTATCACGGCCATTGCGAATATCCTGCAACTCCTCGCTCCGGCCGCCGGCCTTGCAGGAAGTGATGACTCTGATATCATCCGAAGTTGTCCCGAACCGAAGTTTGTTTCCAAGATTGATACCCTTTTTCTCCAACGCATCCCGGAGCACATCCCACGCCGTCTTGCCTCCGAACCGCGCCACCGGCGTGAACAACTGCTTTTCAATTCTTTCCCTGCCGCTGGTTGTTGTCACTGCAATCACCCGCGCAGGTATGACTGGCTCCGCCCCATTTGCAAGCGCCCATACCGTCTCCGTTATTATCGAAGGCGACATCCCTGTCACCGCAAGCAACACCGGCGCCGGCGATTCCAATTTCACCTCCTCAACCGGTTTGACGGTTTTCGTTCCAGTCACTTTGCCTTTGGTTGATTTTCTTTTCATAAATTGCACATTACACGTTCAAATGTTTCCAAGAAATTTCGACAATTTCAGCGTCTTACCAATCGCACAACAATTAAAAAATCCCCGCCCATCATCGCAGGGCCGCCACATAACTTGCAACAACTAGCACCACAGTTGCCAATCACAATATCACCTTCATGGGCATGCTCCGGCTTCTGACCGCGCCAGGGACAACCAAACTCCCAGTGATCCTTGAACAACTTCTTCAACACCTTTGCCCCGCACCTCGGCCAAACAACAAACCCGCTGTGCCTTTGCAACTTTTCCAAACATGTCCGCCTGGACGGCGACGGCATCCCCACAAGCCGCCTTCGCACAAGCAATTTTGCAGGACTCTTCCTGTGGCGCTGCCACCGACCTGCAACCCTCCGGCTTTGACAGACCGTTAAAAACCGAAATCCAAATCTCGGCCAGCGACCGGAATATCTTGCTAAATTTATATCTCACGCTCCCAATCTTCGTCCGCCAGCCCCGCATTGTCCAACGATCGGACGTTACCGCACGTTCGCCAACTCATGCATTCGTACCTGCCGCCGTAAGGCGGCAGAAAACATCATGTCTCAATTCGCGGTTAAAAAAGAAATTTGCCTTTCGGCATTTACCCCGTTCCCGACCTCGAAACGATTATAGAGTTTTGCGGTATTGAATATGCGTCTCCATTGCCTTTCGGCATTTACCCCGTTCCCGACTTGACCTGGGACGAACTGGTCAAGCGGTGGTCGGAATGGTAGTCTCCATTGCCTTTCGGCATTTACCCCGTTCCCGACCGGGTACTTGCTGCTGCAACGAAACGGCCCGCAAATACCGAGTCTCCATTGCCTTTCGGCATTTACCCCGTTCCCGACAATATCAGGAAGCAACACAACGGTTGAGCAAAGCGGGATCTCCATTGCCTTTCGGCATTTACCGCGTTCCCGACCGACTTGGCCAATGTTTGCTTTTGACGAAGACGAAAGAATGTCTCCATTGCCTTTCGGCATTTACCCCGTTCCCGACGTTTCACCTATTGAAAGTGAAACTATATCAGAACTCCAGTCTCCATTGCCTTTCGGCATTTACCCCGTTCCCGACCTGGTCGAGGAAAGTAAACAGTTGTTGTTGATTGCTAATGTCTCCATTGCCTTTCGGCATTTACCCCGTTCCCGACCAGGCTCTAATAGAAAGGGCGTACGCCTGGCAGGCCGCGTCTCCATTGCCTTTCGGCATTTACCCCGTTCCCGACCCGAGCGTTCAGCCGAAATCTTCAATAACCAACCAAGCTGGTCTCCATTGCCTTTCGGCATTTATCGCGTTCCCGACGGAGTGACTGGGGCATCAACTGGTACATTTACTATGAGTCTCCATTGCCTTTTGGCATTTACCCCGTTCCCGACAGATTCAATGGCTGGGCCAACCGCGAAACTTGGAGCCTGTCGTCTCCATTGCCTTTCGGCATTTACCCCGTTCCCGACGGCGACATTCTCGACTGCAATGCATACTCGCGCTGGCCGTCTCCATTGCCTTTCGGCATTTACCCCGTTCCCGACCGCTTGTTGCTGTAGAAACAGCGGATCAGACGGCAGCAGGGTCTCCATTGCCTTTCGGCATTTACCCCGTTCCCGACGCTTTTATTGTGCCTATGTATAGCGCGCAAGATTTGGTGTCTCCATTGCCTTTCGGCATTTACCCCGTTCCCGACTCCGGCAATATAACCCATTGATGTGCAATGGCGCAAGTATTATCCAAGTCGGGAGGGGTGTTTTTGGGGTTTTTGGCTCCCGACCTGGAAAAATTTTTTGCGGTTTTGTCGTCCGGGAGGGGCTTGAGTATGATTTGGATGGCCAGTTTGCAAAGAGCAGCGGTGTGCAGGAGGGTGCTGCCGGCAGATGTGTGGGAGAGTGTGTTCATGCAAAGATGTAATCCCACTTGCCAAGTGCAAGCCAGCGTTGGGGAGCAGGCTTTTCCTTCAGCAACCGTTGGGCTTCTCTTAAAATTGAATTTTGCCCGTTGTTGCAAGGCGCACAGGCCAGCAGGCAGTGGCAGTTGTCAAATTTGATGACTTTGAATTTTACAGGCGATGGCTGGCGGGGCTGAATGCCGCCGAAAATATTTCGATGGGGGTTGCCGCTGATGGTATCAGAGGCTGTAATGCGTAGTTCATCCGGTGTTTTGCCAACGTTCATCCCGATGATGGCGACCTCGCAATTTTTCAGGTCGAGTTGTTTGAGTATTCTTTTGAGGTCATCGGTGTTTTTGGGTGCCCAGTCAGCATCCGGCCATACGCTGCCGGCGGCGCGGTTGGAGCGGAGACCAAGGCCGCCAAGGAGCAGCCAGAGTTTGAGAGCGCGCTGGGCGTGGTCCCAATCCTGGTCTGTGCAGCCGACAAGGCGATGAAGGCGGAGGTCAAATGATTCGCCGCAAGCCAATGCCGGGCGGCGGCCGCGTTGTTTTGAATCGTTCTTATGCGGCAGAATGGCCGGATCGGGATCGGCTTTCATGTTGGATAATGTTCCGACGAAACGGAGTGCAACAAGGCTGCCGTGGCCTGACTGTCCGGAGGCGCTGCCCCAGACGCGGTTGCAGTCATGGCAGTCAAACAGTGCGCGGTGCCAGAAACGGATGTGGCCGCGGATGGGCGGGATGCGCATTTCGGCGTGATTGTCCAGCCTGCCCAACGCCGTGCCGCTGAAGCATGGGGTCAGGAGCTTGAACTTGTAGTCAACGTATTGAAGTTGCATGGGAGTTATTTCTGTTGGGGCAACCATTCTTTGGGGAACCAGTCTTTTTCGCTGAGTTTTTTGCGAATTTCCCTGTAGTCCCTGGAGGCAAGGGCAGTTTTGAGTTGTCGCAGCCATGTTTCATTTTCAGGTTTTTTCAGCAGTTCAATTTCCTTCTTTAATTGTTCGAGCTGGCCCGGGTTGAGCCTTGAGATGACGCGATTTTGAAATGTCTGTATATTTGGGTAATCGGTTTGTGGTGCCGGAGGTGCGGGAGGCTGTGGTTGAGGGGGCTCCTGCTGAGGCTGATTGGGGGCGGTTTGGGGATTCGTTTGGTTCTGGGCAGCGGGCTGCGCTGTCGGGCTGGGTTTTGCAAAGCGTCCGTAGCCGGCGGCGGTTTTTGCGCCGATGCCAAGTTGCGTCAGGGCTTCCTCGATCCAGCATCTGGTGGCGACAAGTAGTTGGGCGGCGTCGGGCGCGCCCAGGCGGACGTAGAAGGCAAAGCGCCAGCGTATGCCGGGTTCAATACAGAGAAAAGTATTGGGTTTGGGATCAATGGGACGGCCCTCAATATCGTGATGTGGGTTGACGATATCCAGCCCGAGTTTGGGCGGGGTAACAGGAAAGCCCCCGATGAAAATGACTTCGCCGGAGTGTTCGGAGCCGTTGGGCGAGTTGTCGCCAAGGATGCTGTCGGCGAGGCGTGCTTCTTCAGCCGGGAAGTTATGGCGCCTGGTGCTGTCATCATTGAACTCACGGAATGAGCCGTCGGCAGGGTTGAAGTGAGCGCGCCAACAAGTCCAGGTGCTGACAACGCCTTTTAGTGCGGTGCCTGGGATGAGAGGCAGGCCGGTGGTGCGGTCGCAGTAGAGGCCGACATTTTCCAGGACGCTGGCGCGTCCGAGGTGGAGGAGGAGGCGGCTTTGGGCGACAAGTTCGAGGATGCCGAAGCGGTCGCCATGCTGGCGGTGGAGTGATTCAAGAAAACGCTCTTTCCGCTGGCATGCATTAACAAGATGAGTTGCAGTTTGAGTGGTGGAATATGTCGCCAAAACTGTCCGGAGAGCATTTGTCTTGGATGAGGCGTCGCCATCCAGTTCAAAACTCATTTTGTCCAGGCGAAGATTCCATGATTCGCAGCGTCTTTGCAGGAATCCAGCCACGCGTTTGGTTACGGCGAGCATTGGCATAGGCTCAAACAACAAAGCGTTTAAGGTAGTTAATGTAAGCCAAAGTTTCAGCAGTAGCTCGCCTTAGCTTGGAGTCATCAGGATCATTAGCCAGTTCCTTAACCAAATCATCTGCATTTGTTGAACTAGCTATGCCTATTTTTTTATTTGAAAGGTGCTCGGCAATGGCGTTGGCAATTAAGAAGGCACCGGGATGTTTTCTTGAATTTTCAGATTTGCGCTCAATTGCGAAGGCCAGTGCCGCCAGTAATCCGTCCATCTTGATGAGCATTGGAAAACCACTCAAGGCATCTCCGCCCTCCTTTCCCAAGCCCATGCCGGGTTTTTTAGCAGCTTTCAACGCATTGTCAGCGCGGATTTGAGCAAGAGTTTTCATTGTCTGACCTCCTTTTATGGCTCGGCAAGTTCAATACGTTTGGTCTGGCAAAGGCCGTGGCCAGTGGTTTCGTCGCCGCCAATCTGGAGGATTGGCGGGGCTTCGACCGGCAACAGTTCCGCAAGTTTGGAGTTTGCATCAAGGCCTATATTTTCGGATTTTCGGCGCGGCGGCAGGACGTTCAACACGCTGTAGAAGAGCGCCTCAGAGGGGACGTTCTCCTGATTAAAGAGGGCGCCGCCGCCTTCGCCGGATGAACCCTTTGCAGTGCGGGTTCCGGGGTCGATGGCAATGCGCGCGACGACCTCGGTGCAGGTGGTGACAAAGTGTTGGAAGTTTTCGTCGTGTACGATTGCGAGGCGTTTTTCGAGAGAGCCGGCCCAAAGCGGGTCGGCGCAAATACCCTTGAGGGCGTCTGCCACGGCTTTGGCCTTGGCGCTGTCGGCCGGCTTTGTGGCGATAGCGTATTCTTCGAAGACAACCAGCGGCTTGCCGGGCAGGGTAAGCTCCGAATCGCCGGGGACGATGGCCTTGTCCTTGTCCGGAACTGGAATCTCAACCGGATTGTCTTGTGCGTTTTTCAACAAGCCGGTATCGCGATGGAATCGTTCGAGCACGGTGGGGCAGGTGAGCCATGCGAAACAACCGGCCAGTGAGCGGACGGGAAAGGCCAGGATTTTGGCCTCCATGATTTGCACACAGCCGGCGTTGCTTTTTTGGTTCCCGCCCTCGTCTTCGACGGCGCCGAAGAGCAGCTTGGCTTCTTCGGGAATGCCTGTGGACCGGGCACATTTTCCGTTTTCAAACGTCTCCCTGGCGTGCTGCAGGAGGACGCCTTTGAGGCTTGAGGCCGGGATAACTGGAAAGCCAGTTATGCGCTCGCGCATGATCGGCAAATCCACAACATCCACGGAAGTGCCGGAGCCTACGTGGAGTGGTGTTCGTGTATAGATTGTCAGGAGGTATCGTTTCATATTTGTTTTGTTTGTTTATTGTTAAATCATGTTTCAAGTTTGGCAATTGAAGAGTTGATTTGCGATGGAAAAAACGTCGGCGGACGTTTGATGCATCTTTACATCGAAGCTGACAAGACCGTAGCCGCAGCCTTTCTCGCCATAAAAATCGGAGCGCGGTTTCCAGTTGAGTTTGTCCGCAAGGGCGGCGGCGGTCGGGCGGTTTTCGCACAGGAAATAGTAAACGCTGCCCTGGGGCACGGCCAGAAGAGTGGGCTTGGCGCGATTTTCGGGCACGTCCCAGCCGGAAACAGGCAAGGGCCTGCCCAGACACCAGGAGACAAGGAAGGCGCGGCCCGGCAAATCGAGGCAGACGTGGCCAATAGGCGGCTGGCTGCCGGCCAGGTCCTTTTTGGTGGATGCACACCATCCGGGGAGGCTGCCGTTGGAGAACAGGGCAGGGGTGACGAGCACCCATTTGAGCAGGCAGGGGCCGTCACCTGCCGGCGGTTGCGGTGGTTGCCGCAATTGGGCGAAGAAGTCTTGCAGATGGCCGCCGTTGCCAGTTTTATGCCGCAGTCTGGCAAGCCGGAATTCACCGCCAAAAAGCAGCCATGAGAGCGAGTCAAGCTCCTTCTGCTCGTCGTTTTGCGGATCAGCAAGGTGAACAGCGGCGGCGAAATAAACCGATTTATCCGGACGCAAGTAACTGCCGGCGAAAAGTTGTCCCCCGGCGGCGGAGAAATTGCAGGGATCAATCTGGATGCCGACGCGGTGTTCAGGCTGCCAAAGGGCATCGGTTGCAATTGGCTTAAACTGGCCGGCGGAATTGTCGGCCTCGCCATCAAGGTAGCGTTTGAATTGGGGAACGGTCCACCAGCCACTTGATTGGGAGCTTTTTTGTGGCGGGGTGGTGGCCAGGGGCAGGCATGGCGGGTGGAAGTTTGAAACGCTTCCGGCAGACCATTGTTCAACCGGGACGCGGAAGAGAGCGAGTCTGGCGAGCGATTTATTGTCGCGGGTAAATGCCACATCCAACGGGACAGGCAGCAGGAGGCCATTGTCTTTGTGCCAGGGGAAAGGGCCGATTGTCTGCAAGGAGCGGAAGGCCTTGCTTGCAATCATCAGATCGGTTTCATGGCTCTGGGCGTGCCAGTTTCCATTGCGTGCCGCAGCTTTCGGCCGGCCGGGGATTTTCTTTTTCAGGCCGGCATCGCCGCGCGCCCGCAGCAGGCTGGCGCGAAAGGCCTCGTGCAGGGTAGTGGGAAAGGGCAGACGGCAGCCATTGCCTTTGCCCTGTCCGGCGGACATCGGGATTGCATCCCGGAAAAATAGAACATCAGTTGGTTCAATAAGAATGTTGTTCATGACTGGCTTTCAACTTTCGGTTTTTCAAGTCTGTCAACAAATGCCCATACGAGCCAAAAGTGAAGGAAATCGCGCGGGGAAAGCGCCCCAGTCAGGTCGGAGCACCATCTTTCAGCAAGCTCGCGCGCCTTGGCAGCCTTGCAGCCGCCCTGCCGCTGCAGAACATGGCGCAGCTCGGCCTTGATGGCCTCGATGAGATCACCATCCCATTCAGGTGCATAGGTGGCGCCACCGGGGCCGCCGCCAGTGATGACAAGGGCTTTGACAAGGCCGGCATAGCGATAGGCAAAGCGTCTGCTCAGATCGTGGATGTCAGCTTGCAGTTCATCCCAGACGGAAATCACACCGGATTGCCATTTGGCGGCAAAACCGACGGCTTCACCGGAGCGTTTGAGCACTTGAAGCGCAACCGCGCCTTTATCCGGGGATTTCTTGGCGACTTTTTCTGCATCACGGGCTGCCTGGATGGTATCCTGCATCGGTGAGTGCACATGGCCGATGGCGATGCCGGCTGAGATTGTTGCCCGTGGACCCATGACCATCAGCGGCCAGTTTGGTTTGAGGTGCAAAGCGCGGCCCACATCGGCATTTTCGGTTTTGCGCAGGGTGATGAAACCGTCCACGTGGTGGGAGTAGTCGAAAAGGTTGTTCAGGATTCCCTTTGCTTTTTGCGAGGCACGGGCCTCCGGTGCGTTCGGATTTATGCCGCGAAAAGCCAGTTGAAGCGCTTGGGCGCAGTCCAGGACCGAGTGCGCCGGCAACATTGCCAGCACGTCATCGCCTCCGGAATAAATGAGCTGGCCGTTGAAGCCACGCACAATTGGCCCGGCACAGTAGAGACTGAAGTTGGAAAGGGCCTCGGAGAGCGCGGCGTGATAGCCTGGGGAAAGTGGACGCGGGACTTCGTCGGCTGGCACTCCGGCCAGCTTCGCATTCCAGTGTTTGCGGAAATAGTCCTGAGCTTCTTCGGCGAGGCTGTTGAGAAGCGGCGCGGCCTTGGCGCCGCTGAGCCACTGGCCCATGTCGTCGGCGTCCATGGAAAGGATTGCGTAATAGATTCCCGCGTCAATATCAGCGCCATTGCCGTTTCCGGAATCCACGGTTGCATCTATTCGCGCAATGGCATCAACCGGTTTGAACAGAGGTTTGGCGCGGTCGAGGTGGAGGGCGTCCGGGAGGTACGTCCTTGCCCACAGCCTTTTGATGGTGGAGATTGCGCCGTAAAGTTGCTGGCCTTTGAACTCCTGCGGGCACTTTTCGCGGAGCAGTTTCCAGAATTTTTCGTGCTGCGGCCCGCCGAGGACCTCGTCACGGGCGTTGAGGTGGTCCTTGGGAACGCCATCCGATGGCAGCGAGCCATGACCGTGCCATTGATCAAAGCCACGTGCGTTTTTGGCGGCGGCAAATTTCCAGTCAATCATTGCGTAGTGCAATGCCCATGCGAAGGCAGAGTTCGACTGAGGGCCGTAGGATTCACGTTCAGATTCAGGAATGAAATTTTCGGCCCATTGTTTGGCCAGGTTCAAAGGGTGCTTGTTCCATCCACCATCCAGCGGGGGCGTGTTTTGCCCGGCCGCCTTGAACGCCTTGGCGGTATCAGTCCACTGGTAAACAAACCAATCCACAACCGGGAACCGGGCGACCTGCGCATCCCAGTGTTTGTCCCAGCCGGGGCATTGTCCGTTGAGTTGGGAGTTGAGAAACTCTTTGACCGAGCTTGAGATTTCGCTCCATGTTTTGCGGACAGCCTTTTCTGCATCGCACGCAAGCTCCGCGGCCCTGGAGTCTGGCGTTAGAGCCAGAAAACGGTTTGGAATATTTGGAGTCAGCAATTCGTTTTGATGGCTGGCGCGCAGTTTGTCGCCGAGCAAACCCTTCCGCCACCAGTGAAAGTCGGCCAACGGCAATCCGCGAAGTTGCGGGTAGATGATGGCATCCGGGCCGATTTTATCTGCCACGGCCAGCATGGCTTGGGCTGTAAGGAAACCAAGCAGGTAACTGGCTGACCAGAGGTCCTGGGTTTTCCGGGCCTGTTTGATGAAGTCCTGCACCGGCCCGATTTGGAAGAGAACAAAGGCGGGTTTGTTTTTGCAGGATGAGAAAGCCGCGGTCAGCGCATTGTGATGCCAGAGGGTATGGTCCGGAATCCGGGTATCAGCGACAAGGTAGGCGAAGTGGGGATTTTTCTCGCGCGCAGCCAATTCCGGCCAAAGTCGCCAGCCGGCGATGAACTTGCGCTTCCAATCGTCGGCATCGGTAACGCCCACTGCATCCAGAGCGGAGGTGATTTCTGTTTCCAGTTGGGCAGCAGTCGGAGGGAATGCGCCAGCTCGCAACTGGCCCCCGCCAAGTGGATGGCGAAATTCCATCCAACTGCCCTTCCAATCCACACGCAGGCCGGATTTGACAGGGTCAGGGAAAAGCAGGCGGTCGGCTGCAGCGGCCTGCCAGTCGAAGCTGCGCTCAAAATCTGCAATGTCTTGTTCACTCAGCCCGAAACGGTTCAGAAAGGATGCGCGCTGCTGTTCATGGTCACGTATGCCCACCGGTTTGTGTGGGGGATCGTGAAGAAAGGCGATAAGCTTGGTTCTCCAATCAGTCATGGTCGTGTCGTGTTGTATTGGTTGTCAAGATGTTGGACGGAATGCTTGAGAAAGTGAATCCAGTTGTGCTTGCGTGGGGGGGGCGCCGGGAAAAAGAAGCGCCCTGAGGCCTTCCACAAGGTCCCTTTTGAGCACCACCTCAATCTGATTGTATTTTGCGTATTGCAGGGCTTGTTCAGGAAGCTCGGCTTTTCTGACGCAAACGATTTTACCCAAAAGCCCGCCCATTTCGCGGATTGCCACCAAATCCAACTTCATTGCTTTTGTCTGGCCAATTTCAAGCTCCTCTCCAATTTGATGGAGCAGCTTTTCTGCCTGAGATGAAAGTGTTTGTTTTATTTCCCGTCTCAAGCCTTCGATAAGGTTTTCAACTGGCTTGCGGTCTTTGCAATCAACCAACCACAAGCGGCCATTCCAGTTAAACAGCAAATCTATTTCGGCATGTGGCAGCATTGTGCTGACGTGTTGTGCTGATTTGACTTTAAGCCTGAGGCTGCGGTAAGCACATTTGACTCCCAATTTTAGAACAACTGCAGCGGTGGCGTATTCAAGTGAATCACCTTTTTTCTCTTCGGGGTCGGCCTTGCCTTTGATTTCCAGCCATTGACAGGCGTCATTGCCGTTTTTGATTTGCTTCCATAAATCTTCTATTGAGATTTCACGGCCCGCTTGATTAAGTGTCAAAATTTGGCCTGGGCGTTCGAGTTCGGAGGCGTCAAGATGGCAACGCAGCAGGGCAACCGGGTCAAGTTCATTGGTGATTCTGCCATCGAGTTTTTCAGTGCGAGTCTGCAAATTGCCGTTGTGCGGCTCGAACCAAGTGAGGGTCTGGCCTCGTTCAAGGTAGAAGGATTTCATGCCTTTTGCGGTGGCCCAGCGGAAGGCGGCTGTGGCCATGAGTTTGTTGCCGCCGGTAAAGTTGAGGAAGGTGTCTTCAATCTTGAGCTGGTAATTAGCAGCGAGTTCGTCGAGCCTGTGCTCGACGCCGTTAAAATCATCATGGGGAATTAGTCCGAGGTGTGTGCCGCCTTTTGGCACGATATTATGTTTATCGAAAAATCTCTTCAAGCGCTGGGCCGGGCCTTTTGATTCGGCTTGATCATTGCTATGGAGCAAAAGCACGCGCTCAGGTTTCAAGTGCATTACTGATAAAACCTGCGGCCAGATTTGTTTTGATGCGAGCGTGATCAAGTTCATAGTTCAACAACTCCTTTGCAATCGGGGTAGGCGGTGCAACCCCAAAATTGGTGGCCGGCGTTTTTGCCGGTTCGCGCGGTGCGCAAGGCCATGAGCCGTCCGCAACGTGGACAACGAGGGATGGGGCCAAGTTGATTAGACGGATTGGCCTGACCTGACGGGTCGGGCTGATCAAGATTGCTTTTTTTGCTGCGTTGTTGCAGGCGTGCGGTGGCTAGTTGTTCGGAGTAACCGCCCTCCTCAATGAACGCTTGTTCGAGGGCGGTTATCTGCTGATCGAGCAGATAGTTGGCCTGGTGGATAAGGCAGATGATGGCATTGGCGCGGGTGGCGGCTTCCGGGTGCTCCAACCATGGGGCGTAAAGGGCCCATTGCTCCTGGTAGGAGAGGGAGGGTGGATTGGAAGAATCAGACGGATCGGACGGATCGGACGGATCTTCATTTTTTGCGGTGCGGCGCAGTTGGGTTGCCAAAGAGCGAACGGTGCGGGCTTCCTGGCTTTCGGGCGACCACTGTGGAAGGTGGCGGTGGCGCAGGAAATCTTCATAGTCGAGGAGCAATTCCTCGAGACTGGAGCGGGCGGTGTTGAGCAAGCGCAGCTCGGTCTGGGATGAAGTGGCGGCGAAGCGGCTGCCCTCGGCGATGTTTTGGCGGCCGCTGCGAGCGGCCTGGATCATCTGGTCAAAGGTACGTGAGTGCGGGTCCATGAACTTTTCGCAAAACCAGTAAGTTGCGTCGTAAATCAGAGTGGCGGTCTGGAAACTGGCGGTGTTGCGGTAGCCACCCGAAGGCCGAAAGCGGCGTGGTTTGGGGGATGTGACGGATCGAACGGATTGGTCGGGTCGGTCGGGTCGGTTTTGGTTTTGCGGGGTCATATTAGAGTCCAAGTCTCTGGCTTTGAGGGTTTGCCTTGAAGAGCACTGTTTGCTCTATTGAGAATTTCCAGCGTAGGTGCTGTGATTAGCAGCCGAAGCTTATCTTCCAAACGCACGATCTTGAATTTGACTTTGGAAGCCTGACGGTTTTCTGCAGCGGTGCCGAAAATATCCGGCAGCCCATTCTTTGTATCGGTTGCAGCTTTCCTCAAGGCTTCAAGGTTGTTGTCAACTTTTAGATCCGCAACCATCACAGGCCAATGGCAGCCGTGTTGATTAAGGCGCTGGCGAAGCTCAGTTTCGGTCTTGGGGGCGTTGCCATCGGCCGGCCATACGTTTCCACCACCGCGATTTGCCCTAAAACCGAGCGCACCAAGCAACAGCCAGACTTCAAGGGCATTCTCTACTTTATTTTGCAACGATTGCTGTAAATCCCCAAAGCGGGAAAACACTATCAGCTTAAACTTTGCGCCTGCAGGAAAAGCAAACTGCGGACTGGCTTCACCGTCTTTTTTATGTGGCAGCGTAGGTATCTTTGCAGGCTTCAGCGTATGCACATTGCTGATACGGAAAACAAGGCGGGAAGCCATGACCACTCTTTCGTATTGTTCACCGAATCCTTTCATCCCGCCAAAAGCCTGTTTTTCTTCGTCTGCGGTTCCGCCCAGTGCACGAAACCACCAGCGTACCATTCCGCGAATGGATGGCACTCGAATTTCTGGTGTGTCTTGATACGCACCGCGGTTGAACAACGGTGTGAGTACTTCGATGTCGCGTTCCCAGTTCATAGGTCAAGTCAGATTGATGCCAAGACGTTTCAAGATTTTCTTGCCAGCCTCGCCATGCCGGCTGCTTGTGAAAGATTGCCAATAGGGATTGGTTTTTCGCAGGCGGCGACGCTCCTGTTCGGGGATGACAGCTTCAAAGGCACGTCTGAGTTGTGCATCATCAGTTAATGCAGCCATCTCCGGAATGGCAGCGGGAAAATTATCTTTAGTGGCCAGCCTTCCACGCCACCTGGCAATAAAATGATCTGCAGGAGAGGACGGGGCTGAATTGACGGCTGTTTGTGTCTGGCTGACAGCAGCCTGAGGAGCCTGAGTGCTGGTTGCTGAGCTGCGACCCAATTCAAACCATCCATATCCGGCGGCGGTTTTTGCGCCTACACCCTTATGAGTTACAGCGCTTTCCAGCCATTTTTTTGCATGGGTCAAAAGATTGTCCAGAGTGACCCCGGCCAATTTGGGAATCCGGTTAAGCAGTATTGCAAAGCCAAAAGATGATCCCGCTTCGACGGCTGGAAAGTAATTGGGATTTGGGGAATCATCATCAGTGGCAACCTTACTTTTGCCACTATAATACTTACGGTAATGTGGGTTGACCATGTCCACAACCAATTTTGGCGGGGTTGTGGGGTAGGCAGGAAGAAAGCAGGCGTAACCTTTGAAATCATTGCTTCCAATTTCATTCGCAATTTCCCGCGCTGCACCAGCTCCGCCAGCCCAAGCGAAGGCTCCATTACGTTTGATATCATTGGCGCCAAAGCCGAACAAGAGCATTGCCACTTTGAGCAAATTCCTTTTGTTGTCGCCCTGCGCTTCGTGAATTTCCCAGAGTGCCTGGGCGCGGGCAATGCCTTTGACTGCACTGCCAGGGATTATTGGCAGGCCGAAACATCTGTCGAGGGCAATCCCGGCATTCTCAACCACACCGCCAGCCATATTGATCATCATTCGCGCTGACAAGGTGGCCTCAAAAGTTTCAATCTGGCCACGAAAAGACTTGTTGAGGTCAGAGAGAAAACGAGTCGCGTTGGTGTTGGCTGCTTTTGGCAGTTCCGAGTCACTTCGGGCTATGTTCGACATTTTCTCAGCGATTTGAGCCTGGTGCCTCTTCCGGTCGGCAACGTCCTGTCTCACATTTATGCCCGCTGCTTCACTCCGCAAACGTTGTGCATCACCTTTCAATAGATCGGCCCCGCGACTAACGATGCGCAGCACGCTCCAGCGGCCGGCGTCATGTAATTTGTTTTGCTGGCCCCACACCTTGGGCAGGGAAAACTTCTCATAAAGAAGCGAGCGGTTTTCCACATGCTCGGCCCAGTCTCCAACAAGCCGGCGTACATCAGAACTAATCGGAATCATTTTCGCCTCCGTTTCCAGAACCTTTTTTGACAAAGCGCTTGGCATAACAAAACCAAGCCAAAGCTTCATCTGTTGCCTGTTTCAAAGTGGAGCTGTCCGCTTCCATGGTGAGATATTTCATTATTTTCTCGAGGTTGTCCTTGTCCGGCGGCACAACACCAACTTCCTTATGGGACAAATGTTTGGCCAGATGATCAAAACATAAATACCAGCCATCATCCTTCCCCTTTGAATACGCAAAGGCACCCGCGGCCAGCAGGCCGTTGGACATGATGAGAGCTGGAAGTTTTTTAACAACTTCACCGCCTTGAGCGCCATGAGTTTTAACCCCGGCGTTCGCATAATTCCAAGCGTTGGCAGCCCTGATTTGTTCAAGATTTTTCATGGTTCCTCCATTGGGTTATGAGAGTTTGATTGAACAAAAACCCAACCCGGTGGTGCTGTCGCCGCCGAGTTGGATTATTGGTTTATTTTGCATGGATTGAGCGAATTCCTCCATCTCGTTTCCGGCACGAGCAAGTGGGGTTACCGTTGCAAAAAACAGCGTTTCAGCCGGGACAGCCTCAAGGTTGAAAAGGGCGCCAGGCTTTGCTGTTCCCGTATCGGGGGCGATTGCTACATGCTGGCTGACTTCACATGTGTTTTTAACAAAATGCGAAAAATCACCGTTGCAAAGCAGAACAAACCGGCCCTTGCCGATTTTCCAGACTGGATCGTCCAGCAGGCCAAGCAGCGCAGTTTCCCAGGCTTCTGGAAAAGCGTCTTTGGAAGAGAATTTGTATTCCTCAAGTACAACTCCCTTCTGGTTGTTGCGGTTAATCGTGACGGCTGGGCCGGACAAACAAGTCATATCCTCAGGTTCATCAGGCACTGCCGTACCATTAACTCCGCCGGCGCGGCGCAGCCGTTCAAGCGCAAGAGGACAAGTGATGAAGGCAAACGAGCCTTTGGCCGAACGGACTGGGAATGCCACCAACTTGGCTTCGCCAATTGCCAGCATGCCGGCGTTGTCTTGAACACCAAACAGCTTGTCGGACTTGTTTTTATCCTCCCTTAACAAGGCATCGCGAAGCACGCCTTTGATGCTGCTGCCCGGTATCACCGGAAAGCCGGTGTGGCGTTCGCGGATGATGGGTTGGTCAATTGCGCCCACGCTTGAGCCGGCGCCCACGTGCAGCGGTGTGCGCGTAAACAAGTACAGTATTTTTGTATTCATGGTTTCAATTTTGTTTGTTTTTGGTTTTGACTCAATTTGAAAAACGTCCAAGAACGTTGCCAACATGCCGGAGTCAGCGATGCAAACACATTGCCAATCTCACAAGCACCGCCGCCAGCCCCATGGGGTTGCGGAGAAAATCCGTGCCTCGGAATCCCCGCGGCTGCAGTACCAAATCTGTGATGAGTTTGTTCCACGGCATGTCGCATGTTTGGTTTTTTAGTTACATGAAATAAAATTTCCAAGTGCCACACACGCCAAGCCCAAAGCCCTGCTCGCCCAACAGTGTGCTGCGGCGGTTTTTAATTTCCTTTCCGTCGCCGTCGCCATGCCAATTGAGGGCGTTGGCAAGGTTTTTGGCGTCGGCTTCTGAATCGGCCTCAAAGTAGTAAACCGCGCCGGCAGGGACGGCCAGATGCGTAGATTTTGCGCCGCCTTCGGGGCGGTCGGCATCATTTGGCAAGGCCCAGCCGGTGACAACAATGGGCTTCGGCACAATGGCGGCAACGAGGCGGGCATTGATTTGCGCTCCTGGTGTCAACTTTTTGCGCAAGGCCTTTTTGAGGCCGGGGCCGCTGGTCAGCAGGACTTTGCCGTCATTCGGCGCGATCCAGTTCGGCAGCCAGCCGCCCGGATGGCTGTTTATTTGTGTGCCATCGCCGGTAGTGCGTTCAGCTATTTCCGGCCAGATTGCGGGCGTCAAAAGAATCCACTTGATCAACCATTTGCCATCGGTTTTGGCAAAGCCGGCAGCCAGACCTTTTGGCAAAGGCAAAGGCGAGGTGACATCATGACGGTTTGCGGTGCAAACCCGTTGCTGGCCGCCGACAAGAATTTGGGTTGGTTTGCCATTGAGAAGTTTGTCAATCAAATCCTGCCGTTGATTTGGCTGATCATCCACTTTGTCCATTGCTTCCGCAATGACGCCCAGTCGGAATTCCTCCCGCAGGCGCAGGTAGTGGGCGGAGTAGATTTTGCCTTCGGCTACACCTTTTCCGGTGGTTTGAGTCTCCGGGTCAATGGCAATGCCAATGTACGATTCCACATCGGCAATTTCAGTGTCCTTGAGGAGAGCTGTCCGGAGTTTATCGGGCGTCAAATTGCCGTCAGTGCCTTTGATGTAAGCCTGAAACGCTTCCAAACTTAGCCATTGTTCGATTTCTTCGTCCTTGCTCGGAGGCTCGGTGTTGGCCACGGCATACTCAAGGCAATCGGACAGGCTGCAATCATGCCACGGGTCACGGTTTGGTTGCCCCGGAAGCTCTTTGACGGGCAGATGTGTGATTTTGAGTGTGGCAGCCTGCTGGGCATCCTTGGGACGCGGGAAGTACCAATTCTGCCGGCCGGAAGTCTGTTCCAAACGCACCGGAAACGGGCCTGCAGTCTTAAGGCAGCCAAACAGGCGGTCGCGTTCGTTGGGAACTTCGGAATAATTTCCACTGCGCCCCCTGCGATGTTTATGCGCGGAATTTGCAAAGCCAGACCGATGCAAAGCGGCGTGAAAGGCGTGGTTGATAACATCGGGCAACGGCCATGCCATGGTGTGGCCTGCAAGGGAGCCATCCATTGGCCGGCCATCGCGGAAAAACAACACGTCAGTTGGTTGAAGTATTACAATATGCATAGTTGAGCTGCCTGTCGGCGGTTGAGAATTTTGGTTGCTGTTCATGGTGTTCACTCCTCGCTGATGCGATGGGTAAAAGCGACTGTCTGGCAGAGGCCAATCAAGGCATCAATTTTCTTCTGTGAGTCTTGAATGCTTCCCAAATAAGCACGGATGCTTTTCTGGATTTGGTTTGCTTCATCGGAATTATATTTGGGGCCGCGCTGGCGCCCGGCTGCGATGGCAACTTCCTTTTCCAATACCAGATCCACTTTTTTCTGAAATTCCTCGTGCGGTTCAATGGCGCCGAGTTTTTTTTCGGAAGCTTCGCCGGTCTGATACTTTTCCACCAGCTCCACAATTCGATGCGGGAATTTGGAGCTGACAACATCATTTGCCATGGCCCGGCACATTGCTTCATAAGCGAAAAGCCCGCCGCTGTCCCATTTGCAGCCCCACTCAATTGTTTCGCCGGAGCGTTTCATCAGCGTGACGGCCACGGCGCTGCGGTTGAGTCGTCTTTTGGCGCGCTTTTCAGCGGCCTGGGCGGCGCGCACCACATCTTGAAGCGGGCTTTTGAAGTGAGCCACGGCAATGCCAACCGAGCAATCGGCAGCGGGGCCGGGAACAAGGAATGGGATTGGTCTGTTATTATTATCCACAATGTCCATGCGACACAAAAATCCCGGCACATTGCAGTCCAGCAACACCGCGTTGGCGGCGAGTTTTTGGTAATATGGAGCCTTGCTTTCAGGGTGTCTATTTAGAAGGGCGCTTGCATTGGCTTGCAAAAATTCCTTCAAGCCGGGCTGCCCCTGAAAGGCCATGCGCAATGCCTGGGCACAGGCCAACGCCGTATCCGCAGGCAGCAATGCCACAACATCATCACCGCCTGCATAAATCAGGCACCCGTCAAATGCTTCGACAATGGGGCGCACACAAAACAGGGCGAAATTGCTCAAAGTTTCGCTGAATTGCAGATGGTAACTTGCGGACAAAGGGCGGTTGGTTTTGAGAAACTGGTCAAATTTTCCAAAATACCCAAGCACACCCTGCCTTACAGTATGGCTGGCATCCCAATAATCGGCTAGCTGTGTGGCAAACGGCGGCGTTTTTTCACCGCTGATCCATTTGCCGATTTGATCGCCGTCCAAGGCCAGCACCGCAAAGTACTTTTCCGAAGAAGGGATTTGCTCAACCGGCTTTTCATCATCCGCATTTGAAAAAGGCTCATGAGCTGCAATGCCGCGTGTGTTTGGCATGGGGAAGAATTGTCCGTCCGTTTTAAGCCCCCATTTAGCTTTCAGGTATGCCAGATGCCACACTCGCTTGATTAACATGGCAGCGCCGAGCCAGTCATCGTGCTTGAACAAATAATTCCAAGGCTCGCCGGCCTTTTCGGCCTTGCCGAACCATTGTCTGCCACCGGCTACCGCCTCGTCCCTGCCGTTGAGCGCGTCTTTGTTACAAAATGTCCCCACTTTCCATCTGCCTTGGTTGGTCGCATCAAAGCAACGTGTCTGGCGCACGGCGTCCAACTGCCAGCCGTTGAGAGCCAGAATCACCGACCAACCCAGCCCGATGTTATTCAGCTCATTCTTTGGTCCGTTATCTCCGCCGACGTAAAACCGCCCGTCGCGATGGTCTTTCGGCATGAATTTTGTTGCCACCTCCACGATTGCGTTCACACGCTTCCTTGCCTGCTGAACCGGCATTTCATTGGCAAAGCCATCGGTCAGTTTCAAGGCATCCTCCAATTTCGCCGGCCACGGTGTCACCTGCCAGGAAAGCGACAGGAATTGCTCAACTTGCCGGTCAAAACGTTCCTTGCGCTCCTGGCGGGAAATTCCGCTTTCGTCCGATGTCAGACCGGCTTGCTCACAAAAATCCCATGCGGATTTGGCAATTTCCCGCCACTCGGTTTTAACGGCTTCCACAACTTTTTCGCCATAATCCGCCGCGTGTTTTGCGGGCACCACCGCCAGGAAAACATTTGGCAGGTTTGGAGTCAGCAGGTCCACATCATCATGTTCAAGCGACTGCCAGACATTCCGGCTGCCATCGCCGATTGTTACCTTATTCCACAAATCATCCCGCCACCACAAATCAAACAACGGCTGCCCCTGCAAATTTGGGTAAATCACTGCATCCGGCCCCGCCAGCTCCGATAAACGCTTCAGGCCCGCAGCCATCAGCCAGGACAACAAATAACTGCCGCTCCACAAATCCCGTATGCTTCGCGCCTGGGCGATGAATTCCTGGACTGGACCGAGTTGAAACTTCAAAAATGCAGGATGCCAGACCAATTTGTGATTTTCATCTTCCTGCACGCATCCCGCGAGCGCCGAAACCACTTGCATGTGAGTCCATATCGAATGGTCAGGCAGCCGCGTATCGGCAGGCAGCATCCCCAGCCGGTAATCGTGCTCCACAGCGTGTTTCCGCCACAGGCGCCAGTGGGCAAAAAACCGTGCCCGCCAGCGCTCTGCATCATCCGGCAAATCGGCAAGCGACTTCGCCGACAACACCGGCTGAACCGCCTGCTCTCCCTCTATCCCGAGTTCAGCAGAGGCAAATTCCTGGTGAAATGGGTGTCTTATTGGCTGTTTATGATCCTTGCTTCCCAGCGGATGCACGAATGCGTTGCGCACGCCGTCGAACACACACGAGATATTTGCCGCCGCCGATTTGGGAAAAGGAATCCGGTCTATGGCTGCGCCGGTATGGTCTGCATGGGCAAAATACGAGCCTATTTCGGCATCTACAAACCCAGCAGCCCGAAACGCTGCATCGGAGCGCTCACCATGAGTTTTTATATCGAGCGCCTTGCTGGGCGGATCATGCAGGTAGGCCGCCAGTTTGCGCTTCCAGAACTCCGCGTTGTTTGTATCGTTGTTAGCCATAATGTCAAATCATTACAAATCCAATGTCAAAACTCTTTAATAATGTCCCCTTTTTGACTCGATAAAAATGTCCCCATGGGACGCCAGTTGCGGTAGCAACTGGCGCTGCAATGGAGACATTAACAATGAGTGAGAAGGAACGGAAACGGAT
>Ga0315298_1001482_pt1 | contig 42808 bp, 39 predicted proteins | sample WHS_1_MG_FD_203077 | JGI IMG/M metagenome (GOLD analysis project Ga0315298, IMG submission 203077) | Extremophilic microbial mat communities from Washburn Hot Springs, YNP, Wyoming, USA - WHS_1_MG | ecosystem: Environmental > Aquatic > Thermal springs > Hot (42-90C) | place: USA: Wyoming... | reverse complement strand
AATACCATCTTTATTATTGCTTCGACAGGGTTAATACTTTTTCCTTTGAAGGGGTAATAATGAATTTTAAGATCTGGCCCACCATTAATTTCAATAATTTTACCGCCAATTTTATCGATGGGTTGTTCTATAGAAGAAGCAATGATATCTATGCCGGCCACATCTAAACCCAAAATCTTCACAGCGGCTATGGCTAATTCTTTATTCCTTTTATGAATTTTATCAGTAACATTAATCCCCATTCCGCCAGCGGAAATATTAGAAACACGAGAAAGTTGAATCTTTTGATTTTTAGCCGGCACAGAATTAAGTGCAAGGTTATTTTTGGCCAAATAAGCGTCAATATGGGGACCTAACCTAATCGGTTTAAGAACTTTTCCTTCTTTCCTTAACGAAGAATTATTCTCCTTCCTGATTAATTCATAAATAGTGTTTTTCCCGTCGCCTACAACAAAAGGAGGAATTCTCTGCAAAACAGCTACTACTTTATTATCAATGACTAAAACTCGATAATCATTTCCTTCCACTTGTTCTTCGGCTATTACAATCCGATATTTTTCCTTTATCTTTTGGAAATGATTAAATGCTTCATCGAAATCTGAAATATCGGAAATTAATCCCTTACCACACCGCGAGGCATAAGGTTTTAAAACAATCTTACCAAACTGTTTCAAAGCTGCCTGTAAATCTTTTTTGTTTTTAATTTCCTTCTGCTGAGGAACAGGTATTCCGGCTGATTGTAAAAGATAATTAGTGACAATTTTATTGACAGCCAATTTTATTCCTAAAAAACTTGTTTTATCCGTCGTCGCCCCTAAAACAAAAGCCTGTTTGTTATTCTTAGTTAATCTTACTAAAGGTTTATAAAGATAATTACCATCAGCGTCTTTCCAAGGAACCATAGCAATTATTTCTAAATGAGCACCCAATTTTTTACTGGCTTTATAAATAAGAGAAGATCTTAATTCCTTCCTCTTAAACATAATTAATTTTTCTTTTAAATCTTCTCTCATCATATCTTTGTTTCTTTTTTAATTTGTCTTTGCACTATTTTCGGATCAATCTTGGTGGGATCAATTAAATAATCGGCTAAATCACGACGGCCAATAATCATATCATATTTCATCTCCTTTCTATCAGCGACGAAGGCGTGGGTGGTGCGTCTTTTCCCGCGGATACTAAAAGTTACCTCTACGATTTCTCTTCTTTCTTTACCAAAAACACTTTTGACTATTTTTTGCCCCACTACCTCCGATAAACCTAGTTTTTCTTTTAAAGAACGACAAATAGTCGTCCGCCAAGCACCAGTATCAATTTTGGCCACCATTGGATATTTCTTTTTTCCTTTAATAATCTTAACCAATTCTAATCTTCCAATTACTTTTTTTCCAGAAATATCTTCAATATCTAAGGCAATATCCTCGCTGAATAATTCTTTACCTATTCTTACTCCCTTGGCTATTTCTTTAATTTTTAAAGGTTTCACCAACTCTAAACGCGACCTCAAAGGAAGAAGATTAACATTTTGAATCTCTAAACCAGGATAAGCATTCACTTCTAAAACCACTGGTCCTTGGTATTTATCAATAACAATATCCACTCCTAAATAACCTAAGCGGGTTATTTCTTGAACCTTTACGGCTAAAAATAATATCTCATTCCAAAAAGGAATCCTTATCCCATTTAATTTTAATTTTGTTTCAGGCATCTGATTAATAATTTCCCCTTTTAAATAACCGTGGGTAGTAATCCCGCTACCAATCTCTATTCCCACACCAATGGCTCCGCCGTGAAGATTGGCTCGACCCTCCGACTCTTCGGTAGGTAAACGCAGCATGGCCATTATAGGTACCATTTTAAAAACAATTATTCTAATATCCGGCACTCCACGAAAAACGTATTTTTTAAAACGAGGATGAATCTTTATTTTCTGTTCGATAATAGCCGAATCAGGGATATTTCCTAACGAATAGGTTCCTTCTAAGATATCTAAAATATGAAGTTTTATTTCTTCGAGAGATATTTCTTCATAATCAGGTTTTACCCATGTATTTTTCTTTTTTCCATAAATAACCAAGATTCCTTTCCCGCCAAATCCAAAACGTGGCTTGATAACAAAACTATTGGGCAAAAGTTTCCAGTTGTAATTTTCCAAATCGCTCTTTTCGGTAAAAACATGGTAAAGTTTGGGAACAGGAATGCCCTTTTTGATTAATTTTTCCTTCGTGGCTAATTTATCTTTAGCCAACTCTATTGCCTTTTTAGGATTGTAAGGTCGAATAAAAAGAAGATTGCGAGCATTAATGCCCAAAAAACCCTTATTTGGTAGTAGAGACATGCTTTAACCCCTTTCTAAAACGATAATATTCATAAAGCCTTAATCCCGACCACTTTCCTAATAAATAATCAATGATTAAAATTACCAAAATAATTTCTGGGTAACGAAGAAAAAATGTTTGTAACATCTGCCATGAACTGACAAAATAACTCAGAATACTTGCCCCCAAGGTTCCTAAAAGGAGATAAATTGATTCTCGAAGGCCTCTTTTAATTTGGATATCAATAAACTCTTCCATCAAGACAATAATCATAAAAATAACCAATACGGAAAGCGTAGTAACTTCTATTAAATTAGGCCACGGCATCAAAGCTAAGATCAAAATTATGGAAAAACTAATAAGGCCTAAAATAATGGCCATTTTAGGAAAGTATAAAAGCCGTCTTTTTTTAAAAAGATAGTGAAATAAGGTGCCCAAAGCAAAGACCACTAAAAAGAATAATAGGCCATAAAAAAGCTTAGTTTCTAAAAAAACAATAGTCAAAATAGAAGGAACATAAATTCCCAAGGTTTTTACTCCAATTACCTGTCTTAAAAAAGCGACAATAAAAGCGATCAAAGGCAAAAGCAAGAGTAAAAGAATTAGGCGGCTAGGCACACCATTCTTGATGGCTAAGTCAACCAAATAACGCAAGAAGAAAATTGAATGAGATTCTTTATTTCCTCCTAATTCCTCTGCTTTCACTAAAGTAGGAAGAAAAATCATTAGTCCGTAAAGTATCGATAATTTTAATTTTCGCATAACCCCCTCCTTAAAAATTAATTCTTTGTCTATTATATTCTATTTCATCAAAAAATAACACTTCTTTAGAGTTTTTGCTAAACTCTCAAGAGTTTATTTTTATCAACTTAAATAGTTCTTTGGTTGTTCTTAATTAATCAAAATAGAAATTTAAAAGCGATCTTTAAGTTTTTATCGACTCTTGGCTTTTTAAAAATTGTGGTCTTAAAAATTCATCATAGTACTTTCTAGCTAAATCTTGAAAGGGAATATATTTCCCTTCCCTGATAAGTTGTGAAATTGTTGGTTCTGATAAATCAAATTCTGCTAAGGCTAATAAACCTCCCTTCACCAATCCTGCCATTTCATTAAGTTGAGCAGGATTTATCCTTCGATTTTGAAATAATGGTTGTGTTTGTAATTGAACAAGGCCTTTATCAATTTGATAACCAGCCAAATAAGCAATGTCCTTAGGCAGAGCATAGGCTTGTAAGTTGCGCGTATCTGAATGCCCCCTCATTACGCGTATCACTCTTCCCCAGCTCCAATCGTATATTTTCTCCCAATCTTCCTTTTTCAAAGAAAGCGATTCTCTATCAATTTTTTGATCGGGAGGAATTTTTAATTTCACATGAAGCTTCATATCCACTAACCTGTCGAATATTTGGTAAAAACTCAAACCTTTTTGAGCTAAATCAATGGCTAAAACATAGAATGGCGAAGCATATTTGTTAACCTCTCCAAAAAGTTCTAAATCTGCATCCTTTTCGTGACGCATAGCTAAACCTTCATACATTACTTCGTCGTCAAATTTAAGCTTCCCGCCTCCTAATTTAAATATTTTTTCGCTATTATATGACTGTCGCGCATGACCTACAATTTCATGATTAATCAACTCAAGCAACTTTTTTCTTGTTCGCTTTCTGTCTTTAGGAACAACCACTACTTTTCCTTCTTTAGATTTGTTTCTTACATCGATAGTTCTCGCTTTTTCATCAATAATTACCCTAAAACCATCAGGGTTTTCAGGATATAAGATTCCCAGTTTCTTTAAAGCCCACTCAAAAGCTTCTTTTGTCTCCTCAGGGCTTACTTTAGTGCCTTTTAAAAATTTTATTTCTTCTTTACTTAAAAGTGGTTCGGCTTTTATCGTGCTTTTACCTTCAATTAAACTATGGTAAACATTTTCTGCTAACTTAACGAGCGGATCATCGGAATTTTTAAAATGGGTATATTTTTCATACATCCCTTCTTTTGTTAATTCGTCGTTTCTTGTAGCAATACCTTCAATTATTTTAGTAGTGGCTATATCGTCTTTTAACTTGGAATAAAGACTAAGACGATATAATCGTTCAGCTTTACTAATATCCCGTCGGGACCGAATATCCTCTTTAACTGTTGATAATAATTCATAAAGCCTTTCTTTAGTTTTAATAAAAGAAGGGTCCGAATAAATTTCTAAAGCTCGCGGATAAATAAACTGTGGATTATATTCTTCTCCTTTTTGGTAAGCGTCAAGGAATTTCTCTTTCTCTTCCTTGCTATTGCCAGGGTTATAAATCTCTACTGGATCCCAATCTCCTGTGAGTTCGGCTACTTCTTCCGCTATTTCATTTAACTTAGTATATTCACCAAAATCAGGCAAAGGAATTTTTTCAGAAGTCCTTTCTTCCTTTTTTTCATAAAAACTTACTGCAGAAGGCAATTTTTCAGGGGATAATCCTTCCATATTTGTCCTTTTTTCTCTAAAGAATATTCTTTAGTATTCTTTATTAATTTTACATCCTTTCCACTACAAAGTCAAGGCGTTATATAGGCTCGGATACCTCAATGGAACTTGTTAATTAGATTTCTAGGTCTCTTAATTCTCAGTAAAAAGACGGGTAATTTATTAAGGTTACTCTTTATTTCTTTTTGTTTTTGCGACGACTTTTAGTTGCTGGAGGCGGTTTAATGATACCCGTATAGAAGGCCAAAAATATGGTTAAGGCAGCAATAGAAGCTAAACCAATAAGGAGAAGATACAAGCCATAAAGCCAATCGCTTTTTGATTCGGAAGGATAACCACCTGCAGAAGAAGGAGAAGGAACCTTGCTAATCTCTGAAGAACGGGGAGATTCTTTCTCTTTAGTTTGAGCAGATAAGACTCCTGGCTCTGGACCAATGCTGGTTCCTCTACCAATTTCTGCCCCGGCTACTGCGGCGGAAGGAGCCGAAGGTAAAGAAGGCAATGGATTAACTGTTACAGTTGTATCTGGGCTTACCACATTATAGTAGCTAGCATGGACAATATAAGTCCCGGGTACAGTTTGATTAAATAGACCTGCCGGGTTGGTACCAAACCAGGTAAAGTCGGTTTCTCTATCCGTAATGAGGTTACCGTATTGATCACGGGCTTCGGCGGAGAATTGAAGGTTTTCTCCGGCGGTGACAGTAGCGGTGGGAGCAGGAGAAATAGTTACTCTAAAAACAGATGCGGGATTAACAATTACGGTTACATGGTTAGAATCAACAGTAGGCGTTCCTATTACTTCCACATGGACATCATAAGAACCAGCCGCCACGTTATTGAATAAACCAGTCTGCGTGGTGGCAAACCAAGTATAAATTAAACCAGAAAGAGGATTATTATACCTGTCATAACCCTGCGCACTAAATTGAATGGTTTGACCGGCAATAATTATTCGCGGGCTTTCAGAAGGCAACATTACTATATGATCTAAAACATTAGGAACTACGGTAACTGGAACATGAATTGATTCGATCCCTGAAGCAACCGCATAAACTTCATAATCTCCGGCTTGAGTATTATTAAATAACCCAGAATCAGGTGCAGAAGTACCGACCCAGATAATGGAATCACCATTAGGATTACCGTATTGATCTTGGGCAACGGCAGTAAAAGTAATTGTTTCGCCAGCAACAATTGTCTGAGGACTATCAGGATTAATAATTACTTGGGCAGTAGGACCTGGATTAACCGTAACCAAAGTATCAGCACTGGTTATTCCTTGATAAGTAGCATTAACATTGTAGATTCCGGCTCTGGTTTCATGAAAGAGTCCGGTTGCATCAGTACCTTGCCAGGTAAAGTCGGTCTCTGTATCCGTAATGAGGTTACCGTACTGATCACGGGCTTCGGCGGAGAATTGAAGGTTTTCTCCAGCAGTGACCGTAGCGGTGGGAGCAGGAGAAATAGTTACCGTAGTAGTTGGTCCAGGATTAACATCAACAGTTTGACTCCCGGTAATGGTGGGATTGTTTGTATCAGTGACTGTTACTGTTCGAGATCCAGCGGTGTAAAGAGTAACGCCAGCAGTAAAGGTATGTGTACCATTGTCTCCTGGTACAAAGGTATAATCAGCAGGAAGGGTGGCGGGATATGGATCATTGGAAGTAAAGTGAATAGTTCCTGTGTATCCTGTAGATATGTTGCCAAATTGATCATAAGCAGTCACTGTAACATCAGAAGGATTGCCAGCAGTAGAGGGATTAGAAATACCCGTAACTCTCAGATAAGCGGCTGGTCCGGGAGTGACATTCAAGGTGGCTGTATCAAAGATAGCTGGATTAGGCGCATAAGTAGCGGTAACTGTCCAAGTGCCGGCTGTTTCTGAAGTGTAAACATTAGCCGCCCAAGAACCATGAGCTCCGGCATCGATGGTAAAGTTAGTTTCAGTTGTAGCATCCCAGGTATTACCATAAGGATCAGAGGCTTGTACTGTATAAGTTACTGTTTCTCCAGCGGTTACTGTCCAAGGATCGGGGGTAAGAGTAATAGAAATGGCGGCAGCGTGATCAACATCAAATGGATTAGAAGTGCCAGTTTCTGTTCCTCCTGTTCGGGTAGCGGTAATGGTATCCCCTACTCTGGCTTGGGTAATGGTCACATTACCAGTCCAGACGCCGGCTATAAAATTACCGGTAACCACTGGATTAATTGTGCCAGTTAAATCAGAAAGATCAGCTGTGCCGGTAAAATTAGTATCCGTATTACCATATCGATCACAAGCAATAATTGTAATCCCAAAGGGTGTGCCGGCTGTCTGTGGTGAAGAAATAGGATTAAAAACAAAGTGATCAACTGGCCCAGGGGTGATATGAACAGCAGCCGTATCTTGTCTCTCAATTGATCCCTCAGTAACCGTCACGGCAATAGTAAAGTCGCCTACCGTGTGACCAGCTGTATAAGTGGGTGATTGAATAGTATTATTATTCATCGTTCCCCCGGTAGTGGCTGACCAGTCATAAATTAAACCAGAAGTTATTAAATTGTTGTATTGATCATAAGAATCTACAGTGTAAGCTTGGGTGCCATCGACAGGCAAAGTTACGTCATCCGGCGAAATTACTACATGGTCCAAAGAAGCGGGGTTAACAGTAACTTGGGTATCAGGGCTGGTTATTCCTTGATAAGTAGCATTAACATTGCAGGTTCCGGCTCTGGTTTCGTGAAAGAGTCCGGTTGCATCAGTACCTTGCCAGGTAAAGTCGGTTTCTCTATCCGTAATGAGGTTGCCGTATTGATCACGGGCTTCAGCAGAGAATTGAAGGTTTTCTCCAGCGGTGACAGTAGCCGTGGGAGCAGGAGAAATAGTTACCGTAGTAGTTGGTCCAGGATTAACATCAACAGTTTGACTACCGGTAATGGTGGGATTGTTTATATCTGTGGCGGTTACTGTTCGAGATCCAGCGGTGTAAAGAGTAACGCCAGCAGTAAAGGTATGTGTACCATGATCTCCTGGTACAAAGGTATAATCAGCAGGAAGGGTGGCGGGATATGGATCATTGGAAGTAAAGTGAATAGTTCCTGTGTATCCTGTAGATATGTTGCCAAATTGATCATAAGCAGTTACTGTAACATCAGAAGGATTGCCAGCGGTAGCGGGATTAGCAATATTAGTTACGGTTAGATAAGCGGCTGGTCCGGGAGTGACATTCAAGGTGGCTGTATCAAAGATAGCCGGATTAGGCGCATAAGTAGCGGTAACTGTCCAAGTGCCGGCTGTTTCTGAAGTGTAGACATTAGCCGCCCAAGAACCATGAGCTCCAGCATCGATAGCAAAGTTAGTCTCAGTTGTAGCATCCCAGGTATTACCATAAGGATCAGAGGCTTGAGATGTATAAGTTACTGTTTCTCCAGCGGTTACTGTCCAAGGATCAGGAATAAGATCGATGCTTACAGCCGCGGCGTGTCCCACATTAAAGGTATTAGAACTGCCGGTAGCGTTGTTCAAAACCACATTGATACGCACATTATTTTCGGCAGCATAAGGAGTAATTTGATAAGTGGCTATTCCTTCATGAGCGCTTTGATAACTATACTCGGGGTCAAACCCGCCTGGTGAAGAAGCCAAACCAGAAAATAAGGGTCTATTGCCAGGATCTTCCCAATTGTAATCACTAATTAAGTTATTGTACTGATCATAAGGAATAACAAAGATATTAAAGGGGTTGCCGGCTACTTGATTAGCAATATCAGAAAGAACAAAATGGTCTAAGAATGAAGGTTCCACCCGCAAAGAAGCTTGATCACTTACTGAATCATAAGTACCTGTAACTATCCAATTGCCTGCTTTCTCAGAAGTATAAACATTTCCTGCCCAACTACCACCCGCACCGTTAGTAATAGAAAAACGCGTCTCGGAAGTTACCTCCCAAGAATTGGTATAAGCATCAGTAGCGGTAGCGGTATAAGTAATACTTTGACCGGCGGTGACGGAGGCAGTATCTGGCCTGATATCTAAAAGAGTAGCCGCAGCATGATTTACTCGCAAAAGAGCATTATCGCTAAATCCAGCATAAACCCCTTGAACTGTCCAATTACCTGCCTTTTTGGCAGTATAACAATTCCCCCTCCAGGTACCCTCGTGACCAGGCTCTAAAATAGAAAAAGAAGTTTGAGCACTAACATCCCAAGAATTAGCGTAAGCATCAAAAGCTGAACTGGTATAGATTATACTATTTCCTGCTGTAGTAGTTTGCTCACCAGGGGCAATATCTATGCGCGAAGCTGTAGCATGGAAAACCGTGAAAGGTTGACTATTTAAACCGGTCGCTTCTGGACTAGCCCCACCAGTAGCCTTAATTTGAACATTGGTTTGTGCTGCGTAAGAAGTGACCTCGTAAGTAGCTATGCCATTTTTGGCTGAAACAAAGGTATAAGTAGGTGCTTTACCCGAAGGAGAGTTGTTTAATCCGGAAAGTGTGGGACGATAAGAGGCTACATTCCACTGATAACTTTCGATGGTTGTTCCATCAGCATTTTTAGGGGCCACCGTTACATTGAAAGGTTTTCCCGCAGTTTGATTACCCGGATTAGAAACCTGCCAATAATCAACTGATTCTTCGATTTCTACATTGACTATATTACTTAAAACAACCCCCACGCGATCAGCATAAATAGCTGAATCATTTCTAATAATTGTCCCCGCGGGAGTATTATATTTAATTTTTACTTTATAAGCGGCTGCGCCTGCTGTCTGTGGTGCTCGACCCGGCGCTTGCCAAGCTAGCATTCTCTGATCGCGATAACCAGTCGGAGTACTTATACCACTGGGATAATAATGAATCCATTGAGGAGTTAAATCATAAGGATCAGAAAGTTGTTCGCGGCTACTTTTCTGTCCATTGCCAGTATTCCCTCGAAGAGTATCATAAAGCCACACATTGGTTAAAGATTCTGATCCTACTTGATAAACATTCTTATACTCAATTATTTCTCCTCTTTTGGCTTTAATAGTGCCAGTTGACCAAGAAGTGCCCCGACTTACATTACGCACATATTTAGTCAAAGAAATTTGAGGTGTTCCCCAGGTTTTTACTGGGCTACTATCGCTTTTTAAAATAGCGTAAGAAAATTTTCCATTCACCAAATGGATAAAAGCAGAAATTTTATCTACTCTAAAACTTACAGCCGGGGATCGCCACCATAAAGGTAAACCAAAAACATCCGCCACTGAACCAGCCATATAACTTCGACCACACACAATAATATTTGAAGAAGCCACTGTTTGGCCGTTATCTAATACCACACGACCATCTCGAGTAACATAACCATCAAGTGTTTGACGATAGGCACCATCAATATTGCCATTAGAACTAAATTCAGAAGGATATATCCCTAAGGTTAAAAAGATTGTTTTTAAATCATTGTGTACTCCGTCTGTTCCAGAATTAATCCGTGTATTCAGCTCAGAAACCGACCACGTTCCTCCATAAATTACTGCGTTAGCACTATAATCACGAGTGCCCGCAGCTTGGCTTCCTTTTAAATAAGAAAGTCCTCCACTAATTTGTAAAAGTAAGAGGATAATAATAACAAGGCTTGTAAATACTTTTATTTTCCTACTTAAGGAAGCAACTTTTTGTTTATGTAGATGTAGTTTAAGGAAATCTGCAGGTGGAAAATTTTCCCAACGTTTCATAATAATTCCTCCATTTTTTTTTCATTTACAATAAAACTCTTTATTATATGGAATTGAAAATTTTTGTCAAGAGGAAAAGAAAAAATCGCTTTAGAAGACAAACAGATCGTACTAAAATTTTATCTATTTAGCCTTAGATTACTCCAAAGCGATTTTTTCTATAAAATTTTTATAAATTTTGGCAGCCCGTGGGGGAATCGAACCCCCGTTACGAGGATGAAAACCTCGTGTCCTAACCACTAGACGAACGGGCCAAAAATTAACTATTACTTCTATTTCCTTCTTCTTGCTCTTCTTACTTTTCCTCGGGCGCATAAATGACAAACCGCTATCGCCAAAGCATCTGCCGCGTCATCTGGCCGAGGCAATTCCTTAAGTTTTAATAATTTTTTAATCCGCTCTTGAACCTCCCCTTTTCCCGCCCGACCATAACCGGTGATTATCTGTTTAACATGCAAAGGGGTATACTCCACAATCTCTACTTTCATTTTTCCTAAAGCCAACATAATTACACCGCGCGCATGCCCTACATTCAAAGCCGTCTTAGTATTTTTATAAAAGAAAATTTCTTCGCAGGCCACTACATCAGGTTTATAGACACGAACCAGGCCTCTAATTTCCTTATAGATATCTCCTAAACGGTGATGGAAATCAGCCTTATGATCAGTAATAATACACCCATAATCAATCATTTTCAAGTTTTTACCTTGATTTTTCACAATTCCGTAACCAATGGTGGCCACTCCCGGATCGATACCTAAAACTTTCATGAAATTTCCTCCATTATTTTATCCTCGATATCAAAATTCGCATAAACATGGGTGATATCATCAGATTCTTCTAAAGCATCCATAAGTTTTAGAATCGATTCGGCCTCCTTTTGATCAGTAATTTTTACTGTTTCTTTGGGTTCCCAAGAAAGTTCTGCTGAAACAACTTTTAATCCCTCCTCTTCTAATTTTTTTCTTATTTTAAATAAATCTTTCGGTTTGGTATAGACTAAAATTCCTCCATCTTCTTCCTGGAAATCTTCAGCGCCAGAATCGATTATTTTAAGCTCTATTTCTTCTCCCTGCCCTTCTACACGAATCAATCCTCTTTGTTCAAATAACCAAGCAAAAGCTCCTTTGCCAGCCATTTTTCCTCCGTAACGGGTAAGAATATTGCGAACCTCTGAAGTAGTTCGATTACGATTATCAGTTACCCCTTGAATAATTAAAGCAATACCCGCTGGGCCTGTGGCTTCGTAAGTAATTTCTTCTATTTTCTCTCCAGAAAGTTCGCCTGTGCCTCTTTTAATTGCCCGTTCAATACTTTCTTTGGGCATATTAACTTCTTTAGCCTTTTGAACTGCCAATCTTAATTTAAAATTGGTTTCCGGATCTCCTCCTCCTTCTTTAGCCGCCAAACTAATCAACCGACCTATTTTGGTAAAAATCTGACCACGTCTTTGATCGGCCACACCCTTTTTTCTTTTAATTTGTGCCCATTTAGAATGACCAGACATAGAAGTGAAAAGTGAAAAATGAAAAGTTTAAAGTTCAAAATTGATTTTTTTTTTATCTTAACACAAAAATTCTACTTTGAAAAGAAAAATAAAAAAGCCGAATGGCTTTATGAGTTATAAAACCCTTCGGCTAAGAATTGTTAATTAAACTTTACCCCTTTCTCAGTTATTACTCACTTTAAAATCCTTTAGCAATCCATCCTTAGAAAACTCCTTATCATACATATCTTCCGGAGGCTGAATGAAAAATCCCCCCTATTTCTACTGCCTCGACATTATAATCAACATAAGGATTTCTTATACAGATCCGACAACCTTTATAATCTAAGGATGGTTGATCCGGTTTTGATCCTCTCGCATGGATGCAACCATAACAACTTAAATCTTCCCACATCTTTCCTCCTTTCTTTTTCAAAGAACACCAATAATAACCTACTATTATAAGACAAAATATACCATCCGTCTACCAAAAAACCTTCCAGCGTCTTTGTTTAACTACCAGTTAAAAAGAAAGGGTAAGTGTTTAACTTGCCCACGGGAAGATACCGGCAACTTGTAAAGTCTCCTCCTTTGCTTTTTCGTCATCGATAGTTTCCCATTCGTTCTCCGAAACCGTTATCCGGTTTACCACTAGATTGTAACAGTTTGGACATAACCACCATCTGGTAATTGTATCTGTCGAGATCGACCAGATGGCGGACAGTTTGCCCATCTCGCTCCCGCAACTACAAATAATCTTCCTTTCCTTTAACAAATAATTTAATCTTAAATTAATCCACCATTCCTTTATTAAACTTACCACTTTTTCAATCATTTCTGCTCCTTTCTACTCTTTTATCCTACCTTACCCTACCTAAATCCTTCTCTATTTTTTTGTTTTTCCACCTCCTTTCTTATTTAGTTTTAAATGAACAAAATTTAAGAATTATCTTTTGGTGGTTCTTCTTTTTGAATCTCTTGAGTTTTTTCTGGTGAAGTAGCTTGTTGTTTTTCTCTTTCTTCTTTAAGATAAGCCCTTATTTTTTCAATAACCTCTGACTCCACCTCTTCTAATGGTTTTCCCTCAATAACAAAACCAGCCGCCGCAGGATGACCGCCTCCGCCAAAAAGTTTAGCAATCTTAGCCACATTAACCACTCCTTCTTTAGAAGTACGAAAACTTCCCACCACTTTTTGCGGCTTCTCTTCTTTCAGTAAAAGGACAAGATCCGCGCCCAAAGCATGGCCCAAAAATTGGTTCATCAAAGCCGAAGTTTGTGTCTCTTCTTCAGCACCGCATTCTTGCAAATCTTGATAACTTACTTTGGACCAAATAAAACGATACTCTTTATCTTCCATAATATTAGCCAAGATACGTCCCCATAATTTTAAGGTAGAAACAGGTTTGGCTTTCAAAACATTTTGCACAATCTCTTCCTTCCGAGCGCCCGCCGCACAAAGTTGAGCCGCCACCGTCAAAGATTTTGGGGTAGTGTTAGTATTTTGGAAGCTCCAAGTATCATAAATAATACCGGTTAAAAGATAAGTAGCAATCGTTGCTTCAATGAGGTTAGGGCCCATTGATTCGATAAGCGAAACCAAAATTTCGGCCGTGGAACTGGCTTCTGGATCAACAATATTTACTTTGCCAAAATATTTGTTGGTAGGATGATGATCAATATTAATGACGGGATTTTCAGTGAAGAAATCTTTATTATTCTCATAAAGATAACCCAGTTGAGAAAGCTCGGAAGAATCCAAAACAATAATTAAATCATAAGCCAACCGTCCTTGAGTAAATTTTATGCGATCAGTGTTAATCGATCCCTTCTCTGGAGTCACCACAATATTTAGTTTTCCGTTTTTGATATTGTAACTTAACTTTTTAATCGGCGGATCTTGAGCATCCATGGTAATCACCAGGTCACGAGCTTCGCCGAAATCAGGAGACAAAACCTCTAAACTCGGCAAGAATCGATAAGCCGGAGCAATGGAACCCACCACTGCGGCGGTAACGTCTTTGCCTATCTTTTTAAGAACAAAATAAAGGGCCAAGGTACTGCCCAAGGAGTCACCATCAGGCTGGCCATGCCCCACCACGAGAATTTTGTTGCTGTATTCAATTAATTGTAAGGCTTGTTGTTTCGGATAAAGCGCAGTCATATTTAATTAATTTAATTTGATATTCCAGTATAAATTCTTACAAAATAATTGTCAAGAGGTTTTTCACTTTTAATTTTTAATTTCTAACATCCTCTTGACTTTAATTTTATTTTGATTTACAATATAATCGAACCGCAACCAGCGGGCAAGGAGAAAAAATGGACAAAAAATATCTTGCAGAATTAATTAAAAATATTCAAAGTATGATTCGCTGTCCTAATTGCGGATCTTCTTATAAAACCAACATGATTTCTATTGTGGGCGGCGCTGGTCATACATTTTTGGTTCACTTGGAATGCAGTGTTTGTGGTTTACCTACCATGGCCACGGTAATGTTTAGACAACAAACTTCTACTAGTGATGATCTTTATAAAGAAAGTAGTGAAATGAGCCTTAATTTTTCTCCAGCCTTAGACAATGGCTTATCCTCTACCCCCAAAATTCCTCCTCAAGATAAAAATAAAAATCTTTCGGAAAAAGTCACCACCGACGACGTTTTAGATATGCATAACTTTTTACAGGATTTCGACGGTGACTTTGAATCGCTTTTTAAAAAATAAATTATTATAATAAAATCCATCACTGAAAGGCAAAAAAAGCCTGTTTTTTAATTAAAATTGATATGGCCGAACAATTAACCTTAGAAGCAGAAAAAAGAACTATCAAAGGCAAGAAGGTAAAGTCTTTAAGAAAAAAAGGAATTTTGCCGGCTGTTTTATATGGCCACGGCGTAAAACCTTTATTGCTCCAAGTTCCTTATAATGATTTTAAAAAAGCCTACGAAAAAGCCGGAAGCAGTTCCTTGATTAATCTTGTAGTAGATAGACAACCCTATAACGTATTAATCCATGAAGTAGAAATAGAACCTTTATCTCAAAATTTTATTCATGCTGATTTTTATCAGGTAAAGATGACGGAAAAGATTACCGCGGAAGTGCCTTTGTATTTTGTCGGAGAATCGAAGGCCGTCGAAGAACAAGACGGTGTCCTGGTCAAAAATATGGATTCGGTAGAAGTATCTTGTTTGCCCAAGGATTTGCCCTCTCATATTGAAGTAGATATTTCTGTTTTAGAAAACATTGATGACAGTATTCATATAAAAGATTTAAAGGTTCCTGAAGGTGTAGAAATTCTAAAAGACTCTGAAGAAACAGTACTCACCGTCACTCCTCCGCGTACAGAAGAAGAATTGGCTGAACTAGAAGAAGAAGTAACCGAAGAAGAGGAAAAAGAAGCAGTAGAACAAGTAGAGGTTGAGACGGAAAAAGAAGAGACCGAAGAAAAGAAAGAAGAAACAGAGGAAAGTAAATAATTGCTCCTAATAATAAGTTTAGAATAATAACCCCACTATAATGGGGTTATTGCTATTTTTAGTTATTTTTTTTAAAATCTTATTAGGAGCGTAAAGGAAAGTTTCCTTTAAATAATTATCAAATTTTATGTGTTTGAAAAAGATAAAAAACCTTTCTCGCGGTCAAAAGATTATTTTAGTGATAGTTCTTTTCCTGCTAATTATTTTTTCTTTTTTGGTTTGGACTAATTTTAAAGATATTTCGCAAATTCTTTTTAAGGCCACCTCTTTTAAAAAATTGGGCAAAACAGAAAGTGCGGGCAAGCTTACCTCGCTTATAGCCTGTCCCATCGATGGAGTATGGACCACTGCCGAACGAGCCTTTCGTCATCCCTTAGCCGTCGCCATCGAGAATCATCCTGATAGTCGACCCCAATCCGGATTGGATAAAGCCAGTTTGATTTACGAAACGCCCACCGAAGGCGGAATTACCCGTTTCTTGGCCATGTATGTGGAAAATGATGCCGAAAAATTAGGACCAGTGCGTTCAGCCCGTACTTATTTTTTGGACTGGTTAAGCGAATTCGACGGAATCTTTGCTCATTGCGGAGGCAATGCTGACGCTTTGGCCTTAATTGGCCCTTATGGTATTAAGGACTTGGATGAATTTACTTATCCCTTTTTATATTGGCGCACCTATGACCGGTATGCCCCTCACAATCTTTACACTAAGACAAAAAACTTATGGCAAAAAGCCCAAGATTATAATTGGAACACTAAGGTAGATTATGTGCCTTGGTTATTTAAAAACGACCCTTCTTTAGAAAAAAGACCCACAAAACAAGAAATAAATATCCGTTACGCTAATTATGCCTTTCGCGTCACTTACCAATACGATCGCCAAAATAATTCTTATCTCCGCTTTATTGCTGGTCGGCCCCATATCGATAAAGAAACCCAAAAGCAACTTTCTCCCAAAAATGTGGCCGTAATGTGGGTAAAAACTTGGCCTCTTTATGATCCCGAAGGCGGTTGGCATATTGAAACAATTGATTCAGGACCAGCCAAGGTCTTTTTAGATGGCCAAGTAATTGAGGGTAGTTGGAAAAAGGAATCAAGAAATGCCCGCACTAAATTTTATGACTCCCAAGGCAAAGAAGTAATTTTTAATCGAGGTCAAACATGGATTCAAGTAGTTCCCCAAGGAACAGAAGTAACATATTAAATTAAAAATTTTTATTTATACCGGACAATCTTTTATGAACTATCGGCAAGCCACCAAAAAGGATTTTCCCAAAATTGTTAATTTTTTCAAATTAAATGACAGCGATTTTGTTCCTCCCCTTTCTAAAAGAGCGCCCAGCATCGAACAATTAGTAGAGGGCCTCTTTAACCAAGGAGAAAAATTTATTCTTTTAGAAAAAAAGGGACGAATCGTTGGTTTACTTTCTTTTACCCAAAATCCTAAAAGCAAAAGCGCCCACATTTCTTATCTAGTTATCCATCCTTCTTATCGCGATAAAGGTTTGGGACGCAATTTATTAAGCGAATGTTTTAATCTTTTAATTGGCACCAAAACTCCCAAAGTAATTGTAGAAACTTGGTCCACTAATCAAAAAGCCTTAGATCTTTATGATAAAAAGGGGTTTACTATAAAAGAAGTTTTCAAAGACGATCGTGGTAAGGGACTAGATACCATCGTTTTAGAAGAACCATTAGAAGGAATTAATATCCGCTCATGTACCAAAAAATAATGGAACAAATGCCTTCGCCTTTGTCTGCGGATAGAATCTTAATTTTTGCTCCTCATCCCGATGATGAGGTTTTAGCCTGTGGAGGGTATATCTTTACCGCTTTAAAAAATAAAGCCAAGGTAAAAGTGGTCATCGTCACCTTGGGAGAAACTTTTGGTTACGCCTTGGGCAAAAATCTTGTTAATTTTTTACCTTTGCATGAAAAAGCCATTGCCTTTGGAAAATTGCGGCAACAAGAAGCAAAAACAATCTTAAAAAAATTTGGGCTTTTGCCTCCGGAAATTGAATTTTTGGGCTTTCCGGATAAAGGATTAAAATATTTGTGGGAAAAATATTGGTCAAAGAATAATCCTTATTTCTCACCCATTTTAAAAACCAATCATTCCCCTTTTGAAGATATTTATCAAAAAAATACGTCCTTTTCTGGAGAAGAATTAGAAAGGTTAATAACCAAAATTTATCTCGATTTTCGACCAACTATTGTCATCACCTCCTCCCCTTATGATCGCCACCAAGACCACAAAACATTATTTTTATTTGTCCAAAAAATTATCTCTTCTTGCCCTTTTAAAAATCTTTCTTTTTATAGTTTTTTAATTCATAAAAATCATTGGGCTAATCTTTTGGCTTATGGATTCCGTCCCCAAAAAGAACTTCTGCCGCCCCTTACTTTAAGAAAAAAAACTATCTTCTGGTTAAAATTTCCTTTAAATCATTCAGCGCTCTTAGCTAAAGAAAGATCTATTTTATCTTATGAAACACAAGTGGTAGCCATCAAAAAGAAACTCCTTTCCTTTGTCAGGCAAAACGAACTTTTTCACCGCGCAAAAATATCTTGATTTTTAAATTTATGGTATAATTAAGGTGTTAATTAAAGGAGGTGCTTATGCAATTTCTAACTAGCAAACTCTTTTGGCTTTACTTAACTTTTGGCCTTCTCTTATTAATCTTTGGCGGTGGATTACTTATAGTCAAATTGCGCTTTAAAAAGCATTATCAAAAGTATCATCAAAAATAAATTAAATGACTAAAGAAGAACTTAAAACCTTAAAAGAAAAAATAAAAGAATTAGAAGGAAAACTGGCCCTTTATGATAAACTTTGCCATTATTTGTTGGAAGCGGTGATCGTTTCTGATTTTAAAGGAAGGGTGCTTTTTGCCAATCAGACAGCCGGCCGGATGTTTGGAATAAAAAATATCCAATCCTATTTAGGCAAAACTGTTTTTCCTTTTATAATGCCGGAATCCAGAAAAGATGTCCTCCGCGATTATCTCAATGTTTTAAGGGGGAAAGAAGAATATTTCGCTTATTATCGAGTAAGAGATGCACGCGGTAGGAAATTTTGGGTAGAATCCATAGGTCGAAAGATCGACTTCCAAGGCAAAAAGGCAGTACTTACTACTTTAAGGGACGCTACTTGGAAAAAGGAATTAGAAGACCGGCTTAAAGCCTCGGAAGCCAAATTAAGGATTATTCTAGAAAATCTCCTTTTGCATGTGGCCGTTATTGATCAAAAGGGGAAATTTATTCTTTGGAATAAAATTTCGGAAAAGATCTTTGGTTACAAATCCAACGAAGTCATCGGTAAATTAACTTCCCAGGATTTACATTGTTCCTCGCAAGAAGCCTTAGAAGTAATCAAAGTAGCTACGCGGAAAGGAAGATTCGAGGGTGATTGTTGGATGAGAAAAAAGGACAAAACAAAATTTTTAATGCATCTTTATGTGGTGCCTTGGTATGATGAGCAAGGAAAGATTATTGGCTTTTTGGGTAATGGAATAGATATAACCGAGCACCGTCAGTTAGAGAACCAATTAAAGGACAAAGTAAAAGAACTAGAAAAGCTAAACCGCCTAATGATCGGTCGAGAATTAAAAATGGTGGAACTAAAAAAGAAAATTAAATCTTTAGAAAATCAATTAAAAAAGAAATAAATGATTGATTTCGATCGAAAAATACATTTTTGGCAGGGATTAAGAATAAAAATTCTCATCCTCATTCTTTTGATTTATATCATCAGTTTTTCGGCCGCGGGAATGATCATTTATTTTCAAAGCCGAGCCAATCTGTTGAATTATTTAGGGGAAAAGCTTAAGGCTATCGCGGCCACCACCGCCACTTCTATTGATGTTTCTCAACATGAACAACTGCGGTCTCCAGAAGATGAAAATTCGCCCACCTATAAAGAGATTCAAAATCACTTAAAAAGGATCGTCGCGGCCAATCCGGGCATAGATAGTATTTATACAATGCGGCGATCCGATAAAAAAAATATTTGGTTATTTGTGGTAGATTCTTATGAAACCACTGATCTTAATAAAAATGGCCGAATTGAGCCCGAGGAAGAAAAGGCTCATTTGGGCGAGGAATACGATGTTTCTCCTTATCCAGAAATGCAAAAAGCCTTTACTGGGCCGCAGGCAGATAAAGAAATTACTACTGATAAATGGGGCTCATGGATTTCTGGCTATGCACCTCTTTATGATCGCCAGGGTCAAGCCGTAGCCATTGTAGGTGTAGATTACAAAGCAAGTGAATACTTGACTGCATTGAGGCAGGTAAAAATTTTGATTTTATCCATTGGTCTCTTGTGGGGAGTATTCTTTTTATTGGTTACATCTTTATTCCTCTATTTTATTCTGATCAAGCGGCTGGGAATGATTACTACGGCTATTAGTCTTTTTTCTTCCGGAAATTTAGATGCCCGGATTAAGGCCCCCCATTGGAAAGATGAATTAGAAACCTTGGCTAATGCTTTTGATCAAATGGCGGAGAGAATCCAAAAACACCAGTTTATTTTGGAAAAGACCATTAAACAAAAAACAGCCTCTTTACAGAAGAAAACTTACTCTTTAGAAAAATCACAGAAAAAATTGCAAGAAACTCAAATAGCCCTCATGAATATCTTAGAGGATGTGGAAGAAGGAAAAAAAGCAATAGAAGAATTGAAAAGCAAATACGAATTTATCTTACAAAATATCGGCGAAGCTATTTGTGTGGTTAATCCTGCTACGCGGATCATTCTGGTGAATAAAATAGCCGAAAAATTAATCCAAATTCCTGCCTCTCGGTTGATCAACCAACCAGCAATAAAGGTCATAAAAATTGTGGATAAAAAAGGGACCCCAGTTCGGCCCTTTTATGAGCTATTAAAAACAGAAAAAAGTCAAAAATGGCCCCTTCTTTATCTAATTAATTCTCAAAAAGAAAAAATTCCTATTAATTTTACGGGATCGTTATTAAGAGATTCTCAAAATAATTTGTTGGGAGCCATTGGAATCTTTCGGGACATTTCTTATGAACAAAAACTAGATCAAATGAAAAATGAGTTTGTCTCTATCACGGCTCATGAATTGCGAACGCCGATGACGGCTATTAAGGGTTACCTTTCAATGATTTTAGAAGGCGACTTTGGGCCCATAAAGCCAGAGCTGAAAAAGGTGCTCCAAGAAACTTATACCAGTAATGAACGATTAATTAGACTCATCGGGGATGTGCTGGATGTTTCTCGCTTGGAAGAGGAAAGAATGGAAATCCGGGAGGAAGTTGTGGACATTACGACAATTATCAATTCTGTTGTTTCTGAATTGGCTCCCAAGGCTTCGGCTAAAAATCTTTATTTGAAGGTTAAACCCCTTCCGACTCATCTTCATGTCTTGGCCGATCCGGATAAACTAAAACAGGTTTTGGTAAATTTAATTGGTAATGCTATTAAATTTACTGATCAAGGGGGAGTAAAGATTGAGGTAGAACTAAGCAAAAAGGAACCCCCGGAGGTAATTGTCAATGTCATTGATACCGGAATTGGCATTGCCCGTTCTGACCAACCCTTACTCTTTCGAAAATTCCAACAATTAGAGAAAAAGTTGTTAAGGCATCCAGGAGGAACAGGATTGGGTCTTTATATTTCCAAAGAATTAATAAAAAGAATGAATGGTAAAATCTGGTTGAAAAAAAGTATTCCCGGCAAGGGCTCTACATTTAGTTTCAGTCTCCCCTTATTTAAAAAGGGAGAAAAATGATTATAATTAATAATGGTTATGGAAAAGAAAAAAATTCTTATTGTCGAAGATGAAATCACTTTATTGGAAATGTATGCCTTAAAATTGGAAAAGGAGGGTTTTTGTATACAAAAAGCTTTAAGTGGTAAGGCTGCTTGGCAATTATTAAAGACCTCTTCTTTGCCCGATTTAATTCTTTTAGACATTATTATGCCTAAAATGTCGGGTTATGAATTTTTAAAGGCAATAAAGAAAGAAAAAAGAATTAAAGAGATCCCAGTAGTTTTTTTAACCAATTTATCACCCCGACCAGAAGAAATTGCTCAAAGTAAAAAATTGGGCGTTATTGACTATTTAATAAAATCCGATTATACGCCGGGTCAATTGGCAGAAAAAATAAAAACTTATTTTAAATAATCATGGGTAAAAAGATTTTGATTATTGAAGACGATCCCTTGTTGGTGAAGATGTACCAAACCAAACTAACCCTGGAGGGTTTAGAAACAATCGCTGCTTATGACGGAGAAGAGGGCTTAGTAATGGCCAAAAGTAAAAAGCCCGATTTGATTTTGTTGGATCTGATGTTGCCCAAGATGGATGGTTTTACTTTCTTAAGAACCATTAAAAATGATTCCCGCTTAAAAAGGATTCCGGTTATTGTTTTTTCTAATTTGGCTCAATCTTCGGATATTGAAGAGGCCAAAAAACTGGGAGCAGTTGAGTATATTGTTAAGGCCCATCTTACTCCCAATGAAATTGTTAAGAGAATTAAAAACTTTATTGGTGATTGAAAGGAGGTTGAAAAATGCCTAAGATCCCCATTTCTAACAATGATTTAAAAGAGGTTGTTTTAAAATCAGGATTGGTTACAGAAAAGGAATTTAAAGAAGCAGAAGAGATCGCCGAAACCTTGGGAAAAGACTTAACCGATGTATTAATTGAAAAAAGTATGATTACCCCGGAATATTTGGGCCAGATTTTGGCTGATCACTTCAATGTGCCTTTTATTTCGTTTAAAAATAAACCTATCAATCGGGAGGTTTTGCAATTTATCCCCGAAGCCGTAGCAGAAAAATTTCAGATCGTTCCTTTTCACCAAGAAAAGGATAAACTTTTAGTGGGTATGGTGAATCCCGGAAATTTTGAAGCGATAAATTTTGTTCAAAAAACTAGTGGGCTATCGGTAGTGCCCTATTTTATTATGCCGGAAGATTTTCAACAGGTGCTGGCTGCTTATAAAAAGGATCTGCGGAAAACTTTCGAAAAGATTATCGCCCAAAATTTACCCAAAACCAAGGTGGGGAAGATGGAAATCGATTTGGAAAAGGCCGCGGGCGAGTTGTCCATTATTGAAATTTTCGATGAAATCCTCAAATATGCTGCCGCCCTTTCTGCTTCGGATATTCATTTCGAAAATTTATCCGATAAACTCTTAATAAGATTCAGAATTGATGGTATTTTGCGCGATATTATCGAATTACCTAAAGATATTGCTCCCGCTTTAACTGCCCGCGTAAAGGTTTTAGCCGGCTTAAAGATTGATGAACAACGTCTCCCCCAAGATGGAAGGTTTAAATATTCTCAAAAATATCAAGATCTTTCTTTGAGGGTATCTGTAGTGCCTGGTTTTTGGGGGGAGGATATCTCTATCAGGATTCTTTACGAATCGGTGCGGGTAATGAATCTTGCGGAATTGGGCATCCTGGGCAAGAATCTGGAATTGGTTAAAAAAAATATAGAAAAGAACAAAGGGTTAATATTGATTACGGGACCGACAGGCTGTGGGAAAACGACCACTTTATACAGCATCTTAAACATGATCAATGCTCCGCAAATAAAGATTTGTACTATTGAAGACCCTGTAGAATACACCATCCCCCGTTTAACTCAGATCCAAACCAATCCTAAAATTGGCCTCACCTTTTCTTCTGGCCTCCGTTCTCTTTTGAGACATGATCCTGATGTGATTATGGTCGGAGAAATTCGGGATAAGGAAACAGCGGAAATTGCTACCCATGCGGCCCTAACCGGACATCTGGTTTTATCTACCCTTCATACCTTGGACGCCCCCGGAGCAATGCCTCGGTTATTAGAAATGGGGGTACCACCTTATCTGATTACCTCTACTATCAATCTAGTAATTACTCAACGCTTGGCTCGACGCATTTGCCCGGCCTGTATTGAAGTGATTAAGGATGATCGTTTAATTAAAGAAAACATCATCAAGGAATTTGGTAATTCGATCGACAAAAAAGCCTTACGAGGACAAAAATTTTACCAAGGAGCAGGTTGTCCAGAATGCGGCGGCAGTGGTTATAAAGGACGCATCGGTATTTTTGAGATTATGGTGGTTGATGAAGAAATAGAAAAGATGGTTTTGGATAAAAAACCAACTTCAGAAATTCTGAAAGTGGCTATCAAAAAAGGAATGACGCCTCTGGTTCAGGATGGAATTTTTAAAGCCACCAAAGGATTAACTACCTTAGAAGAAATATTAAGAGTAACCCAAGAATAATCTTATGCCTATTTATAATTATAAAGCCGTAGATAAATATGGCGTAGTAAAGGAAGGAAGTATCTCGGCTGCTTCCGAAACAGAAGTGGCTGATTCTTTAAAAGCGCAAGACCTAACCATCATTAAAATTGGTCTCAGTGGTGAAGAATGGAGTGGAATAAAATTTTTAAGAGGTCGACGAATTAGTTCTTTAGAAATGGTTAATTTTATGGATAATCTCGCCACGATGATTCGTTCTGGTTTAACCCTTTTAGATGCCATTACCGTAATTAAAGAAGACACGCGTAACCCGCGCTTAAAAGAAATCTTAACCAGTTTAGAATACAATTTGCAAAGTGGTATCCCCCTCTCTGAAACCCTTCTAAAATATCCGGACGCCTTTGACAGTTCTATGGTCAGTTTAATCAAGGCTGGAGAGCTTTCGGGTCGGCTCGATGAAGCCTTAGAAAATTTGGCTTTTAAGTTGAAGCAAGATTTTGAATTATCACGCAATCTTAAATCTACTTTGGCTTATCCCGGAGTGGTATTTGCTATTTTAATTTTGATGGCCAGTTTTATTACCATCTTTATCCTTCCCCGTTTAGCCGATGCTTTTTCCCGCCTGAGTACCACCCTTCCGATAGGCATTCGTTTAATTATTACTGCGGGTAATATTTTAAAACATTATTACTATCTGATTATCTTGGGACTTCTCCTTATTTTTTGGTTAATTTTTAAATTTTTTAAAAGCGCTTATGGTAAAAAATTAACCAATCGGACAGTTATGCGTCTCCCTTGGCTTCGAGAAATTGCTCTTTATATTGATCTGGCTCGTTATAGTTTTTCTTTATCTATCCTTTTAAAAAGTGGCGTCCCCATTACGGAATCGTTACATATTGCCGCAGCAGCCATTTATAATGATGAATTAAGAGAAGCAACACTGCAATTCGAACGTGAAGTAACTTCTGGCTTAACCTTATCCCAAGCCTTATCTAAAACATCTTATCGCTTTCCTGCTTTTATCAAACAGATGGTTGATACAGGCGAAAGAACAGGGCATCTCGATGAGTCATTTTTAAAACTGGGTAATTTTTATCGCGAAGAAGTCAATGTCCGGTTAAAAACATTTACTTCCATCATCGAACCAATTTTAATGGTCATTATTGGCCTTTTGGTGGCCCTTTTCATTATTACTATCTTGGCTCCCATTTATCGTATCATTGGTACTTTCCAAGTTCGTTAAGTTTTAATCTTATGGTTGGGAAGAAAAAATTTACTGGTTTTACCTTAATTGAGGTTTTGGTGGTTATGGGAATAATCGCCGTTATTTTTAGCCTTTCTGTTTTGGCCGTCCTTAATATCCAAAAAGGGCAACTATTAGATAACCATACCTGGGCAGTTGTCTCTTTGTTGCGTCAAGCCCAAAACCAGGCTTTAAATGGCGTTTCGGTTGATGGGGCCAATCAAACCAATTTTGGTGTTCATTTTGATGACACTACGGGCCAGTATACTTTGTTTCGCGGCGACAGCTTTGATCCTTCGGATCCTTATAATTTTACCCAAAGTCTTCCTTCTGGTTTAAGTTTTCATTTAACTTTACCTTCCGGCAATAATGTAATTTTTAATAAAATTACTGGACGTGTGGGAAATTATAATAGCCTCAGCCATTTTATCAGAATTCGTGACAATAATACGGGAAATGAAATGACCATTGATTTCAATCAACAAGGAGTGGTCGATGTGCAATAAACCCTCGACACCATATTCTAAAAAGTATAGTTTTTCTAAAACTGAAAAAACCTTAATTAATTCACGCTTATTTATGGGTATAGGGGCTTGGTGTAAGGGTAAAAAAGGACAAATGCTTGTTGAGGTTTTAGTAGTTATGGGCGTAGGCATTATTATTATGGCCGCCGCCACCAATTTATTTATTGATGTCCAAAAATCCTCCATTATTAATCGGCAAAAAACAAAAGCCAATAATTTAGCCCAAGAAGCATTAGAAGCGGTTCGTAGCGTACGTTATAGTGGCTGGTCGAACATTGCTACTAATGGCACCTATCATCCGGTAGTAAGTGGTGGAACGTGGCAATTACAAGCAGGCAGTGAAACAATTGATGAATTTACCAGAGAAATTACCATTTCTTCAGTTTATCGCATCGCCAATCCCGCCAGCCCTGATTTTTTAAAAATCGTCTCGCCTACTACTCCTGGAGCCAAAGAAGATCGCTCGACTAAAGAAATTACGGTGCGGATTTCTTGGAGTACGCCGCGAAATCAAGAAGTTGTCCAAAAAACATATCTAACGCGTTATCTAAATAATAACCTTGTAACCCAAACCACTCAGGCTGATTTTAATGCGGGCACCAATAACAATACGCAGGTCGTGCCTGCTCCGCCTCCTCCTGCAGATAATGGTAGCGTTATTTTGGCTTCTGGCACTGGGCCACCTTCCTATTATGGCAATCGCTTTTTATTAAAATCTGTTTCAGGTATCGGCCGTTTAACCAGGTCCACTTTGCGTTGTAGTATGCGTTTTACCGCCCAAGCCAGTAAAACCGTAACTAGCATTCGGGTTTATATCCATGAAAGACAAAATCCACCAATGTATCGTTTTGGTATCCAGGCCGATTCCGGAGGGCAACCTTCCGGCACCTGGCTGGGTTATGGCGAGTCAGCTCCAGTCGGAACTGGTTGGCGAGCAGTAACTTTAACCACACCCGCCACTTTAACCGCTGGCCAAGTTTATCATTTGGTTGTGCAATACCGCGGCGGCGCCATTGGTTGGAATCGTTATATCAATATCCGGCGCTCTGCGCCTTTAAATCTGCTTTATCCTTACAATAATAATGCGGATACTGCCGCTAATACCTGTTGGTATAATGGCGCTTCTTGGTCTACACAAAACTATCAACCCATTTATTTTTTGGCTTTTTCTGACGGCACCTATGAAGGCAATCCTTATTATACCTCAGTCGCCCGAGCAATTTACCGGACATATTGTCACGGCGAACGTTTTCTTGTTTCTGGTGGCAACAAAACTGTCACCCAAATTGGTTTTTATGTGGCCCGCACCTCAGGCTTGCCCGCAGATAATCTTTATGTCCGCCTTTACGATGTTATTGGTGGTTCTTTAATTGAACAAGGTGTTTTAGCTACGCCGACAGGTGTAGGCACCACTTTTTCTTGGCAAACCTATACCTTCTCCACGCCGCGGATCTTACTAAATGGCCGCATTTATCGTATTTATCTGATTTCTCCCGGCTCTATTGCTTCTAGATATTATCGCGTTTATCGACTCTACAATACCTCGGCGGCTGATTATAACAGCATCAATTATGATGGTTTAAATTCAGTCTATTGCTACAGCACCAATTCTGGTTTAAGCTTTACCGATTATGCTTATTATGATATCGGCGGCTATCGTTTTACCGTTCCGGGCACTGGCGGTTATGTACCCAGCGGCAATTTTACTTCCTCAGTGATTGATGTAGGACAAGAGGCAGCTTTTAACACTCTTGATTTCGACGTACAAATTCCCGCCGATACCAATCTCCAATTACAGGTTGCGGTAAGCAATAACCCGGCTGGTCCCTGGAATTATGTGGGACCCGATGGCACTTCCGCTTCTTATTACACCTTAACTTCTACCAAAGCCATTCATCTTGATTATATCTTGGGTCGCTATTTCCGCTACCGGGCTTATCTTACGACTACCAATCCCTCCCGTACCCCTTCTTTAGACGCTGTTTATATTAATTATTCACCTTAACCTTATGCAATTTTTAAAAAGAAAATTAAATAGAAACGGTTTTACCTTGATTGAACTTATAATTTATATGGGCTTGGTGGCCATCATTGGCACCTTCTTAAGCGAAGGAATTTATTATCTTTCCCATTCTGATTTCTTAGCCTTTAGTCAAAATGAATCTTTACAAAATAACCGTATAGCCATGGAAATAATGACCCGCTATATTCACAAAGCCGATTCGGTAATTACCCCCGCCAGCGCAGGTGGTAGTGGAGATACTTTAGTAATATCAGTGGGAGGAACAAATATTACCTTTGCTGTTTCCGCTGATGGCCGCTTACAGATGCAGGAAGGAACGGGAACGCCAATTAATTTAACTGATAATCAAACCAGTGTTTCGGTTAATTTTACACGAATTGAAAATTTAAGCACTAAACCTACTATTAGAATCTCCTTAAAAACTGATTATCGAGGATCAATAAACCCAGGTCCTTCGCCAACTTATGAATTAAACACTACTGTAGGATTAAGATGAAAAATATTAATTTAAAAATTTATTTTCCAAATAAAGGTCAGGCCATGATTTCTATTCTTTTGGTCTTGGCTTTGGCTATTATCTTTATTACCACGGCAGCCGTCATTTATCTAACGGAAACTGATTTTTCCTTTAATAGCCGCAAATCTAATGAGATTTATTATAATGCCGAAGCCGGATTAGAAAATGCCATTTTACAAATTTTACGCCAACCCAGTTATTCCGGAGAAACCTTGACATTTGATGATTCCAGTGTAACAATTAGTGTAGGCAGCGGACCAGGACCTAATCAAGAAACAATTACTGCTTCCGGAAAATCCAATAGCAATAAATTTATTCGTAACCTCAAAGCCATTGTGGAAATTAATAACCGCATTGTAAATTTAATTTCGTGGAGAGAAAATGAATAAAAAAGTCTTTAGTTTGGTTATCCAGGACGATTACCTCAAGGTTCTTACCTTAAAAAGAAATAAGGTGAAAAGTTTTGGGTTGACCAAAACCTCTCCCGGAACAGTAATGGCTGATAAACCAGTGCGTATTCAAAGGGTTTCAGAAGAATTATTTAATCTTTTAAAGAGCACACAGCCCAAAAAAATTCGGGTCAAAGATGTTGTTTTGGGGATTCCCGATTCTTATACCTTTATCAAATACGTCAAATTTCCCGGGATAAAAAAGGAAGAAATTCCCGAAACTCTCAAGTGGCAATTAGAAAAGATTTTGCCGTTGCCTTCCCATCAACTTTATTGGGACTACACTTTAATCAAAGAAGATCGCCAGGGAGTAGAGATTTTAATTATAGCGGTAAACCGAGAGATAGTAGATGCTTATGTAAATATACTAGAGATTTTGGGCTATAATCTTTGGGCGCTCGAACCTTATTCATTATCTTTGGCTAAACTCTTATCCACCGATCATAAGCCCCTACTTATTATCAATTTAAGCCGCAGAATGTTTACCTTAATAGTGGCCAAAAATGGTTTGCCCCTTTTTAGTACAGTCCAACAAATAGATTTAAAAGGCCCTAGTCTTTTGAAAACTATTCAGCAATCCATTGATTTCTATCAAAAAGAACAAAAGGAAGAAATTAAAAATGTGGTAATTTGCGGAGAGAAAGAAGTCGATTCAGTATATCTCTTGGCAAAAAAGAATCTTCCTCGTTTGCATATAGAAAAATTACAATTAGAAATTGCCGGACCTTATACCTTTAAAAGGTATTCTCCTCGCTTTCTCATTAATATTGGTCTTTTAATTAAAGAAAGCGGTTTTAATCTACTGCCCGAAGAACTCAAAGAAAAAAGGGTGATTACCCGAATTAACAAACTAATCAATCGCTTAGCCCTTTATTATATTTTATTTATTCTTTTGATTATTGCTGCTTTTTTGGGTGCCTGGTTAAAATTAACGATCGACTTAAAAATCACCCAAGCCGAGCTAAAAACTCTTGCCCAAACCAAAAGTGGAGTTGATTTGAATCTTCTTATTAATAAGGTAAATAGCGTTAATCAAAAGGCTCAAAAAATTAAGGAATTATTTTCCCTCCCCTCTTATCACACCGCGGATCTTTTAAAAAATATCAATAACGCCGCGCCTTCTAATTTAAGAATTGAAGGAGTTGATCTAAACTATTATAAAAAGACAATAACCATTACCGGTTGGGCTAATTCGCGAGAACAAATCATTTTATTCAAACAAAATTTAGAAAAGATTAACCAAATCGCCAGTATTAATCTACCCTTATCTAATTTAGAAAAACCGACAGATATTAATTTTACCCTTAATGGCCAATTAAAATGATTTGGTCCAATCAAAAAATTAAATACGCTAATCTTTTGGCTGCCCTTTTGTTAGGCACGGCGAGTTTTTTAATCGCTGTTTATTTTATAAATTTTAAAATCAAGACTGTTTCTCAAAGATTGATTAACGCCAAAAATCAATTGATTGCTTTAGAAAACGAAGGAAAATTAACTACCGATTTGATTAACGAAAATCAATCCGTAGAAAAGGAAGTAAATGTTATCGAAAATGCTCTGCCTGATCAAGATAAGTTAGTTAATCTGGTTGAAAATTTAGAGAGTTTGGCCGCTGAAAATAATCTGAATTTTTCTTTAAAAATTATGGAAAAACCGCCTGTTGATTTAAAGAAAGAAAAAAATGTTTTGCTTTGCGACTTGTTTTTATCTGGCAAAGAAGGAGATATCTTCAATTTTCTAGAAGGGCTTAATCGTTTACCTTATTTCAGCATTATTTACCAACTACAAAAGGATAATCGCGATCCCCAGGAAACCAAAATAGAAATTAAATTAGGATTTTACACCAATGCCAATTTATAAAGAAAAAGAATCAAAAACGATTACTTATTTAACCGTGGGAGTGCTTCTGATTATCCTTATAGTAGGCGGGTTTAGTCTTAATTATTTTTGGCGAGTTTTTACTCCAATTTATCAAATAAAACGCCAAGAAATCAGAGCCGCTGTTGCTCATTTTGATATCAGCCTTATTAAAGAGGTAGCCCAAGAATTAGAAAAGAAAAATAAACCTTGATTTTTTATCCCTTTGTAGTATAATATAATCGAAAATATAAATTAATAATTAATTTAAGGAGGAGTAAATGACAAAGAGCAAAGGTTTTACCTTGATTGAGCTTTTGGTGGTTATCGGGATTATTGCCATTTTGTTTGGCATTGTCATCATTGCTGTCAACCCGGCCCGCCAATTTGCTCAATCACGCAACACTCAAAGACGCAGTGACGTGCGTACGATCTTGGATGCCTGTTGGGAGTATGCTGCGGATCACAATGGGAATATTCCTAGCGTTATTCCGGCTACTCCTACGCACATTGGTACCGGTGCCGGAAACATCGATTTGACTCCTGATCTGGTTCCTAACTATCTTACGGCTATTCCTCATGATCCTAATGGTGACGATGCGGACACATTGTATGAGATTAGTCACGACACCAACAACCGCATTACTGTCAATGCTACAGCCGCTGAATTGGGTGAAACCATTAGTGTAACAAGATAATAAGTTGTTCTTAAAATAAAACAAAACTCCTGGGCAGCTTGGAGAGTTTTATTTATCTCTTTCTAAATACTTCTTACAAAATATTTCTCACCTTCTAGCCCTACAACTTTATTACGCTTTAAATTTCTAATTTCTAATTTTCAATTTTAAATTTTTAATTTCCCACTCTCATTAACAAATAGTCACGATCATGAAATATTGTTAATAGGCATTTTCGCTTTTCATTCTGCATTTTGATTTTTCCTAATGTCGATTGGTGATCAGTGATTGGTGATTGGTGATCGGTGATTGGTGATCGGTGATTGGTGATCGGTGGGTTTTACGTTTAACGTAACCATCAACGTAACCGTCTAACCTTTAACGAAACCCTCAACGTAACCCTAAAACACTCTACAATTTACCATCAACTTTGAATTTTGCATTGTAATTTTAAATTTTGAATTGTAATTTTGAATTTTTCATTTTTCATTTTTAATTATTCCCTTCTTCTCCAAACTTCGCCGTTCTTTCTTCTAAATCATATTTCTTTTTGGAATTTGATTTTTGAATCATTTTTTAGGCCAATTAGGTTAATTAGGTAATTAGGTTAATTAGGTCAATTAGGTCAATTTTTAATTTTTCATTTTGCATTTATTCTACCCATATCTTAATTTCCCCAAACAAGATGGACAATTTTTACGCGATCGCTTGATTTTTGTACCAGTTTCTTAATTAAGATTTTTAGAGCCGGAAATAAAAAAAACTCTTGTCAAATATTTTTTTTGTGTTATCATAAGAAAAGAATAAAGATATTTTTAAGACTCTACTTAAAGGTTTTCATTTCCAATGCTAACTAAAGAGAAGAAAGCCAAAGTAATTAATGAATACCAAAATAAAAAAGAAGACACCGGTTCGCCAGAAGTTCAGGTGGCTCTTTTAACCGAACAAATTAAACGATTAACCGAACACTTAAAAACTCACAAAAAGGATAAATCTTCTCAACGCGGTTTATTAAAAAGAGTGGGTCAAAGGAATCGTCTTTTAAAATATCTAAAACGCAAAGATAAAGAAAAATATCAAAAGTTGATTAAAAAATTAGGACTGCGTAAATAAAATACTAAGTCATAAATTCAAAATTCTAAATTATAAATAATAAGCTTTTAGAATTTGAAAAATTAATAAATTAGAAATTTAATAATTGTGCGCTAGGAGTTAGAGCTTTGGGATTAAGGTTTACTTATCCCTTATCTCTAACCCCTAGTGCTTAAACTAGAGAGGGAAAATGGACTTAAAAGAAACAATTCCGAAAGCGGAACTAGTTACCGAAATTGCTGGAGAAAAATTAATTATTAAAACAGGAAATTGGGCTTATCAAGCCTCAGGCGCAGTTACTGTTTCTTATGGAGACACCGTCGTTTTGGCCACGGCAGTGATGAGCAAAATGCCGCGGGAAGGAGTTAATTTTTTACCTTTATTGGTAGATTATGAAGAAAGGCTTTATGCGGCAGGAAAAATTTCTTCTTCTCGTTTTATTAAAAGAGAAGGCCGACCTTCGGATAATGCTATTTTAGTCGGAAGATTGGTGGATCGCTCATTTCGCCCCCTCTTCCCCGCTGGTCTTTATAACGACATCCAAGTTATTTTAACTGTGCTTTCTGTTGATCAAAAAAACGATCCCGATATTCCTTCTATTATTGCTACCTCTATGGCCTTAGCCCTCTCTAATATCCCCTGCGAAGGACCTGTAGGTGCTGTACGTATTGGTAAAGTTGACCAAGAATGGATTATTAATCCTTCTTACGAAGCTAGGAAAAAAAGCGTTCTTGATTTGGTTGTTTCCGGAACAGAAGAAGCTATCTGTATGGTGGAAGCAGCGGCTGTTGAAGTTAGTGAAGAAGAAATAATCAAAGCCATCATCTTTGCTCATAAACATATCAAAAAGGTAATCGCTGCTGAAAAAGAAATCATCGAAAAGATTAATAGCCAAAGGAAAATTGAAAAGGAAAAAGTCAATAAGTCAGAAAATCCTCAGTTAGTTCAGAAAGTAAAAAAGATTACTGATCCTGAACTGGACCAAACATTGGTAGAAGACAAATTAATTCGTGATAGAAAATTACGTCTTTTGAAAGAAAAGGTCCTACAAGAATTTGCCGGAAAAGAAGAAAACCTCTTACAAGAAGTAGAAGAAATATTTTCTCAAGAAATAAAGGAAAATATTCGGCAGAAAATTTTAAAAGAAGAAAGACGCATTGATGGTCGGCGTTTAGATGAAGTAAGACCTATTGATTGCCAAGTGGGAGTTTTGCCACGTACCCATGGATCGGGACTCTTTACCCGTGGTTATACTCAAATTCTTTCTATCCTTACTTTGGGCTCCTCAGGTGCTGAGCAATTGATTGAAGGCATCGAACCAGAAGTGAAAAAACGTTTTATGCATCATTATAATTTTCCGCCATTTTCTGTAGGAGAAGTTTCACCTTTACGTTATGTCTCGAGAAGAGAAGTCGGTCACGGTGCTTTGGCTGAAAGAGCCTTATTACCTGTCATTCCTCCCAAAGAATCTTTTCCTTACACTATTCGAATTGTCTCCGAAGTCTTATCTTCCGATGGCTCTACCTCCATGGGTTCAGTTTGTGGCTCCAGTTTAGCCTTGATGGATGCTGGTGTGCCTATTAAAAAACCGGTTGCTGGTGTGGCGATGGGGCTGATTAAGGAAGGAGAAAATTATAAAATTCTCACCGACATTACTGGTTTAGAAGATGCTTGTGGTGATATGGATTTTAAGGTGGCGGGCACAGCTGATGGTATTACTGCTTTACAAATGGATATCAAAATCAGTGGTATTAGTGAAGAAATTTTGACCCAAGCCCTTAATCAGGCCAAACGAGCACTTAAAGAGATTCTCCAAAAAATTATCCAAACTATTTCTGGACCACGGCCAGAGCTTTCTCCTTTTGCTCCTCGCTTGGCTACCTTAAAAGTAAATCCCGAAAAGATTCGAGAAATTATTGGCCCAGGCGGGAAGACGATTAATAAAATTATTGAAGAAACGGGAGTAGAAATCGACATTGAACCAGAGGGAATTGTCCGTGTTTTTTCTCCCGAAGCAGAACAAGTAAAAAGGGCGGTGGCCAAAATCAAAGAAATCGCCTGGGAGCCGGAAATTGGTAAAATTTATCAAGGAAAAGTAACCCGCATTACTGATTTTGGTGCCTTTGTCGAAATTGCCCCGGGCGTCGAAGGGCTTGTTCATATTTCCCAGTTGGATCACAGAAGAATAAGAAAGGTGGAAGATGTGGTTAAGGTAGGCGATGTCATTCCAGTGATGGTTATTGGTATCGATGAACAAGGCCGCATCAATTTATCTCATAAACTTACATTGAAAAAAAGAAAACATTTATAATCTTAAAATTACCCTTTTGTTACTTCTTATCTAATTATTAATATTGTGGAAAATAGATTTAAGCCCTCTCAAAAATTAAGTTACAGCGACAAGAAAGTCTTAAGAGTTGTCCCTTTAGGCGGTTTGGGAGAAATCGGTCGGAATATGACAATTTTGGAATACGGAAACGATTTAATTATTATCGATGCCGGCCTCATGTTTCCTACGGAAGAAATGTTGGGAATTGATTTTGTTATTCCTGATATCAGTTATATCCAAAGGCGCCGACAAAAACTGCGCGGTCTTATTGTTACCCATGCCCACGAAGATCATTTCGGAGGCATCCCTTACCTTTGGCCCAAGATCTCCTGTCCTATTTATACGGCAAGATTTACTGCGGCTATGATCGAAGCGCGATTTAAAGAATTCAATCTTAAGAAGCCACAAATCCGCCACATTAAACCGTTCCAAAAATTCCGTTTAGGAATCTTTGAAATCGAACCCTTCCCCTTAAGCCATACCGTGCCTGATGAATTAGGTTTAATTATCAATACTCCCTTAGGAAAATTGGCTTATGTAGCTGATTTTCGTTTCGATTATGAAAATCCTCAGGAAAAAAAGATCTTTGCTTATCTTGCTCAAAAGGGACAAGAGAAAATATTCTGTCTTTTTTCTGATAGTACCAATGCAGAAATTGAGGGGCAATCAGTCTCGGAAGTAAAAATTAAAGAAACAATCGATTCGATTATTAAAAAAGCGCCTGGTCGAGTCATTGTCACTTCCTTTGCCTCATCGCTCCCCCGTATCCAATCGGTCTTCGATGCCGCCCAAAGATATAATCGTAGAATAGCCATCTCCGGAAGGAGTATGAAACATACGGTAGATATTGGCTTGCGGTTGGGATACTTAAAAATTCCTCCGTATTTTTTAATCCGCAACATCCGCGAAATCAATAAATTAGACAAAAGGAAAATAATTATTCTTTGCACCGGCAGCCAAGGAGAAGAATATGCGGCTTTGGTGAGAATGGCTGCCGGCGAACATAAACAAGTAAAAATTGAACCTGGAGATATTGTAATTATTTCCGCTTCGGCCGTGCCCGGCAATGAACGAGCTATTGCCAAAACCATCGATAACCTTTTTAGGGAAGGGGCAGAAGTAATCTATGGAGGCGAGGAAGCGGAAATCCATGCCTCGGGTCACGCTAAAAGTGAGGATTTAAAACTGATGATTAATCTTTTAAAACCCCGTTATTTCATTCCTATTCATGGCGAATATCGTCACTTGGTGCGCCACTCTCAATTAGCCTCCTCTATGGGAGTACCCCATAAAAATATCTTTGTGATTGAAAATGGAGAAATTGTTGAATTCGATAAAAATGGAGGTCGCATCATTAAAGAAAAAGCGCCCGCCGGCTATGTTTTGGTTGATGGTTTAGGTGTAGGAGATGTGGGTAATATTGTCTTGCGCGATCGTCATGTAATGGCTTCTGATGGTATTTTTATCGTCATTTTAACTGTAGATGCCAAAACAGGAAAAGTGCTTACAAGCCCTGATATCATTTCTCGTGGCTTTGTTTATATGCGAGAATCTGAAGAACTCATCCAACGTACTCGCGAGGAAGCATTAAAATGTTTAGAAGCCCGTGACAAAAAATATCCCGCCAATTGGAACTTTATTAAAAATAAAATTCGCGACCACATCGGAGAATTCCTCTATAAACAAACTCAACGCCGGCCCATGGTTATTCCGGTCATTATTGAAGTTTAAAGCAAAATAGTTTAGAATGAGTAACAAATAAAAAGAAGATTATCATCCCACTTATTGCTTTTGCTCTCAAATTTTTAAACTTCGATTCTTACTATGCCTAGAAGAAAAAAGAAAAAAAAGACCAATAAAAATAATAAAAGAAAACAATCCAAGGTTTATTCAGCTGGTTGGAATCCTGATTTAGAACTACCTATTTCTCAGGAAGCTTTATATGAAATTATCGCTATCTTTTTGGCTCTTTTAGGTATTTTTACTTTATTAAGCCTTCTGGGCGTAGCGGCCAAATTAGGAAACATTTGGGCACATCTTTTAAAAATAAGCATTGGTTGGACGCGCCTGTTTCTACCTATAATCTTTTTATCTTTATCCTTTATTCTTTTCTATCATCGAAAATATAAGATTAAATTAATCAACCTTATTGGCCTTTTCGCTTTTATTATCTCTTTATCAAGTCTCTTTCATCTTAGTCTTATTGCGCCACAAGATTATTACCAAGCAGGCCTCAAAGGTCAAGGAGGAGGATTTTTAGGTTATTTATTAATTAACTCTGCTTATAAACTTGTTGGTGTAGTAGCCCTCTTTGTTTTCTTTGTGGCTATCTTATTAGTCTCTATTCTTTTAATTTTTAATACCTCATTGAAAGAAATTATTAGCATTCTTAAAAAGAAATTTTCATCTACTAAGGAAGGAACTATTCCCTCACCAGTTACTCAATCGTTTAGAAAAGAAAAAATATCATTTCCGGAGACCCCCGATCAAAAATCAGTGAAAGAAAGAATCTGGGACCGCGTAAAGGCCAAACCAGTAAAAGAAGAAAAAATTACTACTTCAACGCTTAAAGATGAGGGTTGGCAATTACCTCCCGTAAATCTACTTAAGGAAAGCTCTTTAGAAGCCGAAAGTGGAGATATAAAAAGGAATATAGAAATAATCCAAAAAACATTGGCTCATTTTGGGATTATGGTGGAGATGGGCGAAGTAAATATCGGTCCTACAGTTACCCAATACACTTTAAAACCAGCTACCGGAATCAAATTAAGCCGTATAACAGCCTTGGCTAATGATTTGGCTTTGGCTTTGGCTGCTCACCCTATTCGAATTGAAGCGCCTATTCCCGGAAGATCATTAGTGGGCGTAGAAGTACCTAACAAATCACCTGCTTTGGTTTCATTACGGGGAATTATTGAATCCCCAGAATTTCAAAAATCGTCTTCTAATCTAACTATCGCTATTGGCCGAGATGTTGCCGGAAAACCCATAGTTGATGATTTGGCTAAAATGCCTCATCTTTTAATTGCCGGCGCCACGGGTTCGGGAAAAACCGTTTGTATTAACTCTATCATTACGAGTTTACTTTATAAAAATTCACCCGAAAAACTTAAATTAATTTTGATTGATCCCAAAAGAGTAGAACTTACTTACTATAATGAGATTCCTCATCTTATTACCCCGGTAGTAACAGACCCCATTAAAACCATCAGCGCCTTAAAATGGGCTTTGGCGGAAATGGATCGACGTTATAAAATCTTTGAAGAATGTGGCAAACAAAACATTATTACTTATAATAAAACCTTTAAAGATAAAAAACTGCCTTATATTATCACCATTATCGATGAATTGGCTGATTTAATGATGATCTCGCCTCAGGAAGTAGAAACAGCCATTGTTAGACTTTCTCAAATGGCCCGGGCTACAGGCATCCATTTAATCATTTCTACTCAACGACCATCAGTCAATGTAATCACAGGTTTAATTAAAGCCAATATCACTTATCGTATTGCCTTTGCTACTGCTTCGCAGGTCGATTCTCGAACAATTTTGGATATGGCCGGCGCAGAAAAACTTTTGGGTTCCGGCGATATGCTTTATTTAGCCGGCAATACCGCCAAGCCCCGTCGTCTACAAGGCGCCTTTATTAGTGAAGAAGAAATTAAAAGGGTAAGTGAATTTTTACGAAAGCAAGGTAAACCAGAATATAACGAAGAAGTGACCAAAATGGAAGTGAAAGGTAAAGATATCCTTGGCCAAACTCCGGAGGATGAACTGTTTGAACAGGCAGCAGAAATGGTTATTAAAACAGGAAAAGCCTCGGCCTCTTTTCTCCAAAGACGATTAAAAGTAGGTTACGCTCGTGCCGCTCGCTTAATTGATCTTTTAGAAGAAAGAGGAATTGTAGGGCCAGCCGAAGGAAGCAAGCCCCGGGAAATACTGGTAGAAAGTCTCGAGGAAGTTTTAGAAAAAGAAAACGAAGATAATTTCCCAGAAAAAGAAATGGATAACCAGGAACTAGAAAATCGCTTAAAGGATTACGATGCTTAAATTTACTCAAAAAGAAATTACTCCCGAAGAAACTTTGGGAGATTTTTTAAAAAAGGTTCGAGAGAAACAAAAGATTACTCTTGATGAATTGTCCCGAAAAACTAAAATCAGAAAAATTTATTTAGAAGCATTAGAAAAAGACGATTTTAATACTCTACCTTATGATCCTTATGGCAAAGGTATTTTAAAAAAATACCTTACCAGTTTGGGTATCGATCAAGAATATCCTTTAAAACTCTATGAAAGGCAAAAGAATATAGAACGCTATGTTAATGGCAAGGAACCCAAGAAACATCTTCCTCCTTTAAAACAACATCGTGTTATTACTCCTAAAATACTGTTTATTACTTTAATGGGCGGAATATTTATTTTAATACTTTCTTATATCATCTATCAATTTTATAATTTTGCCGCTCCTCCGCAATTGGTAATTAATTATCCTCCTGATAATATCACTGTACAAACAGACTCTCTTACTGTGGAGGGAGAAGTTAACCACCAAATAGACCTTCTGATCAATAATCAATCTATACCAGTAGAAAATGACGGCCACTTTAAAACAATAATAAATTTACAAAATGGTGTGAATTTCATTAAAATCGCGGCGAAAAATAGAATGAATAAAGAAACGGTTGTTAATCGAAAGGTACTGGCTAAAATCCCGCCTATGGTAAATAAAAAAGAAAGCCCGCCTGCTTATTTATTAGAACTGACTGTACAAATAGGTCCTAACTCCGCCTGGCTTTATATCGAAACAGATGGCCAACAAGTTTACCAAGGAGTAATGTTGCCGGGCGCTTATCAAACGTTTAAGGCCCAAAATTACTTTACTCTCACTACTCGTAATGCGGGCTCTGTAGAAGTAATCTTTAATGGGAAAAATATAGGAAAACTGGGTCAGGAAGGAGAATCAGTTAAAAATCTTAGATTTGATAAAAATATGAAAATAGAATAAACTAATTAATAAGGAGTCATTATGCAGAAGGACAAAGAGCAAAAGGAAAAAATTAAGGCAGTTGATTTGGCCCTTGAACAAATCGAAAGACAATTTGGCAAAGGAGCTATCATGAAATTGGGCGAAGCGCGCAAGGTGGATGTCGATATTATCCCCACTGGTTCTTTATCTCTTGATTTAGCCTTAGGTGTAGGAGGAATTCCCCGTGGTCGGGTTATTGAAATCTTTGGCCCAGAATCGAGCGGAAAAACCACCTTAGCCCTTCACATTATTGCGGAAGCCCAAAAGAAAGGCGGCCAAGCGGCCTTTATTGATGCTGAACACGCCCTCGATCCTGATTATGCTAAAAAGATTGGTGTAAAGGTGGATGATTTATTAATTTCTCAACCAGATACGGGTGAACAAGCCTTAGAAATTGCCGAAACTTTGGTTCGCTCTAATGCCTTGGATATTATTGTGATTGATTCCGTAGCCGCCTTAACTCCCAGAGCAGAAATCGAAGGAGAAATGGGCGATGCCCATTTGGGATTGCAAGCTCGTTTGATGTCACAAGCTTTAAGAAAATTAACAGCTGCAGTAGCCAAGTCCAAAACCACAGTAATTTTTACTAATCAAATTAGAATGAAAATCGGGGTAATGTTTGGTAATCCTGAAACCACTCCCGGTGGTCAAGCTTTAAAATTTTATTCCTCGGTAAGACTAGATATTAGAAGAATTGGTCAACTTAAAGAAGGCGAAAAGATAATTGGTAGCCGTACCAGAGTTAAGGTAGTAAAAAACAAAGTAGCCCCTCCTTTTAAAACTGCTGAATTTGATATTATTTATCCAGAAGGGATATCTCGAGAAGGAGAAATCCTTGATTTAGGCGAAAAATACGGATTAATCAAAAAATCGGGCACCAGTTATAATTATGGCCAAATTAATTTAGGTCGGGGCAGGAAAAATGCCTTAGCCTTCTTAAAAGAAAACAAAAAGATTGCTCAAGAAATAGAAAAACAAATAAAAAAGCAAGCCCAAGAAGAATAAGGAGGTGATCGAGTTGGTTGGACAAAGAATATTGGAAGTGGGAAATGTACTACTTACGGTAATCGTCGTAATCTTTGTACTGATAGCTGATTGTTTATTTAAAATAACTAGCAGACTAATCGGCGAAAAAAGTACGGTAAAGTTTTTGGACAGATTGATTGAAATTACATTTTCAGGAATAGAAAAGACACTAGAATGGTTAAAAGAAAAATAATACCTTCCATAGTGGGCAGTTAGCCATAAAAATTAAGGCTACTGCCTTTTTATTTTTTAGAGATTTGTTTTAAAATAGAGATGCAAAATAAGATAAACAATATGATATCTATTATTACAACTGGGAGACAATTCTCCAAATACCATTAATCTTAATTAGCATTGTTGCATATTAGCATCATGGGCATTTCATTTGCCTAACATTGGCTTATTCCCATGAAAATTACCAAAATTGAGCCACAAAAAAAGCACCCTGATCGTTATAATATCTTTATCGACGATCGATTTGCCTGCGGGCTTTCAGAAAGAACAATTATTGAGGCTGGTTTGAAAATTAACCAAGAAATAACTTTAAAAGAAATCGAACGCCTGGTAGAAAAGGACCAATTAGCCAAGGCTTTAGATAAAGCCATCAGGTTTTTGAGTTTTCGACCACGGAGCGAAAAAGAAGTATTTGATAAACTTTTAGAAAAAGAATTCGATGAAAAGGTAATTAAGAAAACAATAAAAAAATTAAAGGAAATGGGCTATTTATCTAATCAAGCATTTATTGAATCGTGGGTTAAGGATCGGCTGGCTACTAAACCTTCCGGCAAAAAATTGTTAAGATTAGAACTTCAACAAAGAGGTATAAGTAGAGAAGAAGCCGAAAAGGCATTAAAAAAATTGGTGAATGAAAAAACAGAAAAGGCAATGGCCCAAAAAGCCTTAGCCAAAGCGCAAAAAAAATATAAAAGTTTAAGAGGACGTGAAAAGGAACAAAAGATCATTAATTATCTCCTCCGCCGCGGCTTTGAATGGGATTTAATAAAAACATTAATAAAAAGATGAGCTATCTATTTTAATACCACTAATTTAGTATTCGCCTGTTCGTACGAAGAGCCCTGGCTTATTTATGTGTTATTTCCAAAACTTTACTTCTTAAAGAATAATCGACAGTGACAAAAACCTTGTTTCTCTATCTCTTTTTTGTGCCAAAAGCAAGGACAGATTTTTTTCTTATCTTCTTCGGGATCGCCGCTTAAAGGACGACAAGGACAGTACTCTGCCCCTTTTTCTTTTTTATTCCTTGCTAATCCACTGATGAGAAAATCAAGAATGCGCTTATCCCTATTCAATCGATAATTATTCTTTCGAGCATACTTTATTTTATTTTTTAAAATTTCTGCTTTTAATTTGTCTAATTCCATAATATGTTACTTAATGACTAATTTACATCACTACTGGTTGACCTACAACTTCTTCTTCCTCATCCGTCTCTTCCAATAAAGCTTCCTCCCGCACAATAATCTTTTTGGGTTTTATGGCGATTATGCGATTGGCCGGAATAATTAACAAATCGCCAAAATAGGTCTTTAGACCTGGCTTTTCTACGTAAATTTTTACCAAAATACCCAGATCAGTATTGATAACAAAGTCAACAACTTTGCCTAATTTTTTTTCGTTTTCGGTCACCACCTTGCTTCCAATGATGGAAATTTTCTCTTCAACAATCTTTTTAATGCGAACCAAATCATCAATGTTGGTTATTGCCTCATCATCGCGAACCATAATTCCTTGAGGAGTCCAATCATAAATATCATTAAAAGAAACAGCTTTCTTTTTGCCTAAAATACCGGCATTAACTAAAAGGCCCAAAATTTTACCGTTTTCTGGATCAATAATAATTTCATTCAATGTTCCTAAAATACGGTTAGAATCAAGACTGATAATTGCCAAATTAGATAAAGATTTTACTTCGTAAAACATATCCCGTCAAAATTTTAATAAGAAGATAATTTAATAGCCATCCATATTATAGTAATTTACTTTACGCGCTCCAAATATTTACCGCTACGCGTATCGATCTTAATTATTTCTCCTTCTTGAATGAATAAAGGCACAGATAATGTAAAACCTGTTTCGATGGTGGCTTTTTTTGTCGCTTTAGAAACAGTATCACCGCGGGTCGCGGGTTCTGTTTTTATCACTTTAAAATCCATCTTAATAGGCAGTTTAATATTAATCGGTTTGTTTTCGTAAAAGACAATATCATACTCGGCTCCTTCCCGTAAAAAATTTTTGGTTTTACCCAACTGATTTTCTTCTAAATAAATCTGTTCAAAATTTTCCATTTCCATAAAGACGTAACGATCCTTTTCTCGATAAAGAAACTGATACTTTTTTTGTTCAATAGA
>Ga0315298_1001478_pt1 | contig 42871 bp, 42 predicted proteins | sample WHS_1_MG_FD_203077 | JGI IMG/M metagenome (GOLD analysis project Ga0315298, IMG submission 203077) | Extremophilic microbial mat communities from Washburn Hot Springs, YNP, Wyoming, USA - WHS_1_MG | ecosystem: Environmental > Aquatic > Thermal springs > Hot (42-90C) | place: USA: Wyoming... | reverse complement strand
AATGGCACACCCATCCGACGTTTATCGAAGACGTGATGCGCTTCCTCGATAATGTGTTGCAGACCTTTATCGACAATGCTCCGGATACGATGGCAAAGGCCAAATATTCGGCCATGCGTGAGCGGTCGATCGGCCTTGGCGTGATGGGGTTCCATTCTTTCTTGCAGGATAATGGCCTTCCATTTGAATCCGCCATGGCAAAGTCATGGAATATCCGCATGTTCAAGCATATCCGTGCTCAGGCCGATGCGGCTTCCAGGCTCTTGGCTGACGAGAAGGGAGCTTGTCCTGACGCTGCTGAATACAGCATCAACGAGCGCTTCAGCAACAAGCTATCGATTGCTCCGACAGCTTCCATTTCGATCATTGCCGGTAATGCCAGCCCTGGCATCGAACCGATTGCAGCCAATGTATTCTTGCAGAAGACCCTTTCGGGAAGCTTCGCTGTAAAAAACAGGGCGCTGAAGAAGCTTCTGGCTTCCAAGGGGTATGATGACGACAAAACATGGTCGGAAATCACGCTGCACAAGGGATCTGTTCAGCATCTTGATTTCCTCACCGATGATGAAAAAGCCGTCTTCAAGACCGCTTTTGAAATCGATCAGCGCTGGGTTATCGAGCACGCAGCGGACCGCACCCCGTATATCTGCCAGAGCCAGTCGGTCAACCTGTTCTTGCCTGCCAATATCCACAAACGCGATCTCCATATGCTGCATTTCCAGGCTTGGAAAAAGGGCTTGAAGTCGCTCTATTACTGCCGCTCACTGTCAATCCAACGTGCCGAAAGCCGCCTGACAGAGCAGCAGCAGAAGGCGGCACAGGATATGCCGATCGCCAATACTCGCGTTGATTACGAAGAGTGCCTGGCTTGCCAGTGATAGGCTAGCCAGCGTCTTCCGCAGACGCGCTATATAATAGAATAGACACAACAGAAGGAGACCGGCACAGTGAGACAAGTGATCGACATAAACTCCAGGAACAGCGAAGGGAGGTGATCCAGCATCTTCGGGTGCCGGTCCAATCCCAGCCCCGGTCAGGCGGCCCCGTTTCGGCGGGGCTGCTAAATTTCTGGATCACAATAAAAAATGGATCAGACGAGGATAGAAAAGCTTCGAGAAGCTTTAGCTCTCACAAATGAGCGAAATGCAGCTAGAGAGCGAAAACTGGCGAACTTGATATACATTGCATCAGCCGTTGCATTGCTTTGTGTTGCAGGTATCGCTATCAACAAATCCGGCATTTTCATCAACGTCACAGCGTCGATGCCAGTCGGATTTTATGAAAAACATGCGCTACCGGGAACGATAACCCCCGGCTTGACCGTCCTGCTTTGCCCGCCATCACCGGAAGCCAGCCCGGCGATCAGGCAGGCTATCAAAGACAACTGGCTTATCAAATCAAATAATGCACCATGTAAAAACCATCTCGTCCCATTTCTAAAAAATATAGCCGCCGTGCCAGGCCAAAAAATAACGATAAATATGTCAGGTATATATGTTGACGGAAACAAACTTGGTAAAACCAAAATTCAGCCGGTTGCAAAAAATGGTGAAGCTATCGTGCATTATCCGCTCGGGACATACACCGTTAAGCCAGGCGAGGTATGGGTCTGGGACAACTCATCGAAATGGGCTTACGATTCGAGGTATTGGGGACCGATATCTGTTGGCAACCTGATCGCATCGGCCAGCCCGGTGCTGACATGGTGATATGGAGACAAATATGACGAGATACACACTTGAAGATTTGAGGAAAGCCGAGGCGGAACGGGATGCCATCGAAGAGAGATGGTCGCGGTATGAGGGGAACAACCCTGGCAAGTATGAAGCCGACCGTCGCGCCGCACGCGATACTGTTCGTGTCATAAAAGAAAGTTTGAAAGCGAACGGCATTATCGAGATGTCTGACGCGGAGAAGCTGAACGCCAGACTCGACAACGAATTTCCGAATGCGAAAAGCAAGGAAGTTGTCGAACTTGACGGCGTAAAATATCGACGCCGCTTTTTCCCCGCCGAGAAATCCAGGTCTGGTAAAACCGTGACGCGCTGGGAGCGCACATGGGAGAAATTGTCATGATCCTCGCCGGTCCGGCCTTGGCGGCGATGATATCGCGTTGTGCGCCGGGGGTGCGGCCTTCGACGATCGAGGCGATCATACGCGTAGAATCGGGCGGGCAAAAATATGCTTTGAACGACAACACATCTGGTCGCCGGTATTTCCCGGCCACCGCTGATGATGCTGTAGCACTACTCACAAAGCTGGTTGACCAAGGACACAAAGTCGATGCCGGTCTGATGCAGATCGACACTGAGAATTTTGCGAAATACGGCTTGACACCAGCAACCGTTTTTAACGTTTGCACAAATATCAAAACCGGGGCGGCTATTTTTAGGGATGGATATGTAAGAGCTAAAAATGCCGGATTTTCCGGACAACCAGCCGTTTTCCACGCTTTTGAAGCTTACAACTCTGGGCGGCTATTCGGTGATGCTGGATATGCAAACACCGTCTTCCGGGAAGCTGGTTTGCCGGTGCAGATTTCGTCCGGTGTCTACAAGATTATATATCATCATCTGCCGAAAAAATCCTGGTCCGGCTCACCATTCTCGGCAGAATGGAATCCCGGTGCGGGAGGGTCTGATAATAAGAAGCGCGAAATGTTCGCGACGAGCTGGCATGTGAAATGAGTAGCAATATAAAAAAGGTTGTATTTGTCTCTGCTGGTCTATCCTGGCTCACCCCCTGGTGGTTGGTCGGCCCGATTTTCTCTCTCATACTCCCCATTTTTGGGCCTCTCACAAAATCTAAGCGCGACCGTTTCGTGCTGGTCACTCTTTATTTTTTGTCAGCGAGCGTAGGATTGGTGCCGGGTGCCGGGGTTTTCTTCGGTCACGGCGCGACATCGTATATCCTTGGCCTCGCACTGTGGCTTGGGTCATCTTTAATCCTGGCTGCACCGTGGATGTTGGCCGACACTGAAAAGCCGTGGACGATCATCGTCGCGCTAGTCATTGACGCTGTGCCGCCGATCGGCCTGTTCGGGTGGGTGTCGCCGATTGCTGCTGCGGGGATTCTATTTCCCGGATCGGGCGTCATCGGGATTATGCTGTTTTTTGCCGGTATTGTGTCTCTCCACTGGTATCTCAACGATGCTGGTTCACGCACTTATCAAGCTATTTTAATTGCTAGCCTGGTACTTAATATCAGCACAAGTCTCAACAAAAATATAACACCGCTACATTTTTCAGCGGTGGATACCCATCTCGGACCGCAGCCAGAAAATCCGGTCGAGGTGATATCGAGAAATGGTAGCGTCATCGCGGCAGCACGGGCGGACAAGACTAAAATTGTCGTCCTGCCGGAAACGGTCGCGACCTGGTTGCCGGGGACGGCGGCTCAATATGCGGCATCCGTCCCGACTGGTCAGGAATGGCTGGTTGGAGCGACAACACGGAAGAACGGGTTGCTTTGGGATAGTGTCGTTGAGGTAAGACATGGCAAGCCAAGCCGCACCATTTTCAGCGCTGCATTCCCCGTGCCGGTCAGCATGTTGCACCCGTGGAAATCCGGCGGGTACGGCGCGACATGGAGTGAACCGGTCAAGACCATCGATGGCGTCAAGGTCGCGTCTGTGATCTGCTATGACCAGCTTCTGGTGTGGCCGTGGCTGGAGGTGATGGCTGGCAATACTCAACTCGTCATCACCACGCGCAACGACTGGTGGGCAAGGGGGACAGGGATTCCGAGGATACAGAGAAATACGTCTATAGCTTTCTCGCGCTTGATCGGCGCGCGGGATATTACCGCGACAAATTGGTAATTCTTGTATTTTTTTTGTTTGAAAAATTCTTAAATGATAATCTTTTATGTGTTGGTAGGATAATGATGTTATTTTTGATTATATTAGTATCTTTGTTATTTTCTGTTATTTTAATTTCCCCGTTTTTAATTTTATCAAGATAAACTGGTAATTGGTCATTCATTTCTAAAAGTGTCGCAAACGGTATTTCTTTTCTAGCTGTAAAATGTCTTTTCTTATGTCTTGCTTTTCCAACAATTTTTAAATGTGCGTATTTTTTATGGAAATCGGAAAAGCTTTCTTTTAATTCACTGGACGTGAATTTGCGGCCCGGTGATGGATAAACACTCTCCGTTTTTAATGAGAACGGATCTATTTTATTCCTGATCAACCACGATGCGGCTATGATAGAGAAAGGAATTCCATCATGATCGACATGACAATTTCTCTCGTCTATCCATTCCAGAGTCTCGGTGCACCACATCATGCCGGGCTGTCCAGCCGCCATGGCGGCCTTCCTGGCGATGACGCGGGTGTCCTCGACCTGGTGGTAAACCGCATTTCTCATCGCTTTATACACCGCTGACAGTCTGACCCACCCGGCGTCCGGGTTGACCATCGCACCCACGGCCAGCCGCGTGTCCAGGTCGTCTTCTGTGAGATCGACACGCCGGAATTTTATGACATTCCAGCCGGTGTATGGATTCGGCGCTCTGAAAAAATAGGAAACCCCCGGACCGATTTTCTCGGCAGCGCGGGGGTGATAACTTAATACTTCGAAAAACAAGTCTTGTATTTTTTTATCAAATTTTATCTGATAATCTTTTGTATTTGCTGCATCATTTAACAGTTTGACCGCTACATCTATCTGTCTCGGTATTTCTATTCTACCATCATCTACATCTACAGCATCCGGGTTCGGATCAAAAATCTTCCGACGATCTAGTCGCCGGAAGATAGAGTTTGCTGGTTTGATCAAGTTCGTCATACTTATAGTACATCTGCGGAAGCTGGTATCCCCCCCCCGGTTTACAAAGAGATACCAGCCTCACGTCTAGCTTTCTTTGCAGCATGTAGTTTTACTGCTCTCTCCCTCGTTTTCATTCTCTCTCTGATTCGAGATTCGTTTAGCTGTTCTTGTGAAGTTTTGTTGCGATGTTTCTCGACAAGCTTCTCTGTCGGTGTGCCAATTCTCGTCTGAATTTTAGCATTCAACTTCGATAAAGATGACGAATCTTGTGATAGTTTGATTTTTATACTGTCTTTACTTGCACTCACTTTTTCTAAGACACTCTTTGCGTATTCACGCCCTTGGCGCAGAGAAACACTCATTTTATCTGCGATCAGCTTGCCGGGTGTATTATCTCTTTCATCACCGGACATGGTGATCTCACTGCGATCGAAGTGTATCAAGTGAGCGTTGTCGCGGATAAGACGATAAGCTGTATACTCTTTGTCTGTCAGCAAAGCAGCAGCGATCTTGTCTGCTTTAGCGAGTTTACCGTCCAGCTTTGCTTCCCGCTCTTCTCGCTCTTTCAACTCCTGCTGCCGGTCAAAACCGTGCGATGCAACCGCGATCTTCGTCTCGATCGTCTGACCACCTTCATCAACCGGATCGAGCGAAGAATTCTTCATATGCCCGGCTTCAAAGCGCCGGTCGGACTTCACAATCTCTACGAAAGACTGCGCAGCTTTAGTTTTGTCGCCCTCGAACTGGACAATCAAGTCAACAGTTGCTGCCCGGATATCCCGGTCATTCCAACCGAGACGCTTTTTCGCAATACGGACGGCGGCACCATATTTTTTATCAACATCATCATTTTCCATACCTGCAAGCAATTTGCCCGCCTCGATCGCCTCGTTGCGAATTTCGCGGGCAAATTTTAACGCTGCCAACCGGTCGATCTTCGGGTCGTCCTGGCCCCGCTGCTTTGCTATTTCTCTGTGTGCTTTCTCAAGCTTATCAGCCAAGCCATAACCATCAAGCCGCATAACCTGCACACCGATGGCTAACCCTTTAACGAATTTCTTTCTATCTTCGTCGTTCATCCCCGCTGGGATGACATCATCGAACATTTTTTCGATCTGATCTGTTTCTGGCGCTTTTGAGAGCGTTTCGAGACCGATTTTTTTGTCCTGAGAAACAAATCTCTTGTCAGCGCCGAGTTTTATCGTCTTTGTCCGTGCCATGGGCTTGTCTCCTTGCGAAGCATATCATACAGCTAATATAGCATCTAAACCGGCGCGCGGCACGCAATTTTTGATCTCTTTGAACCCATTTAGCGGTCCACCCGCGCATATCAGAAAGTCCGTTTCGCCGGGGCAATCCACAGCGCTGTTGAGCAAAACCGTCTGTGTCTTTCCGCGCTCTGGTATTTCACTGCGATAGAAAATTGGTCGATCAGTCCAGATTTCGGCGATCAAGGCTGCTGTGACATTCCGCGTCCACGCTCTTGAATCCGTCCTGATCAGGATCGACGCTTCTGGCTTGAGTAGCCCTGCCGCGCGATGAAGAACGGCATCCAGCATGGCTATATACGGCCTTTTTTCAGCATATTTCTGTGCTGTATCACCGAGGTCTGGAAGCGCATTGTCACCGAGCATCCATAGCCGAATCCAGTTGTCCAATCTATAGTTTGTCACACCAAGATATGGCGGTGATGTGATTAGCAGGTCGAACCGCTCATCTGTTGTTGCAGGATCTGGAAGGACATCCTGTGCCGGTCCGAGCCTGATATCACATGGCTTGCCACACGGAATTCCATGGCGGTAGCGATACTGTATTTTACAGATTAAGAAATCGACCGGATCTATTTCGGGTGGCTTCATGCCACGGCTGGACCACCAGCGGATCGAATACTCTGGCGATGTTGGTCTCGACCCGCTCATCTGGTTGCTCAACCCGTACCCAGATTTAGCGTGAATGTAGAGCAGGATGATCGCCATCAGTGTCCGATCGGCCCTGCTCCCTCGCCAGTCTAAACAACGCCTGGCGGAGCGTAGAAAGCCGAGGACGCGGGGCGACCAGCACAAAGCTTGGAACTCATTTTCCGGTTGTGTATCCACATCATGGATGCCAGCCTCTATGTCGGCTAGCCGATCGACCAGGCGCATCATGTCCGGCTCTGGATCGCATTTTGTAGCTGTCCAGAGCCACGCAATCGGTGACACGTCACAACCAAGTCCGGTCCTGCCGCTATTTCTTGCGGCAAAGATAGTTGTGCCGCGCCCCACAAATGGGTCAAGCACAGCACCACCTAGCGGGCACAATTCGTCGATCATCTGTGATGCCCATTCGGCTGGCATCATAGCAAAATACGGCCCCACGCTAGACCAAAAACCAAAAGCGTTCGGTTTCGGTGTTGGCATTACGCGCCGGTCTCGACCGGACCGTCAGCTTCCGCTTCTTTCTCAGCAGCACGTTCGGCAGCGAGTCCGATGATGAAGTTGACATCGCTCTCATCGAGATTTTTGAGCCATTCACCGAATCCGTGGAAATATGCGCGATTCAGGTCGGCAAAATCCTCGGCATTTTTGGCCATTCCTCCGGTGATGCCGGCCATCGCGTCGTAAACTTCCATCGCTACCGCGAGGTATGAAGTCGACAAAAACTCTTTGTCGAACCGTGCCAGATGGTCGGTATCCGTGGTTTTGGTTTGTTCAGTCATTGTATTACCTTTCTATACTCCCGGCACAACATATGCCGGGAGTATGGTTAATATAGCGCGTTAAGCCGACACTATATTTTCGATCTTTGTCACCGGGCGACCGCGTTTCGGACGTTGAACGTTCGAGCGGTGAAGCGAATTAGCGATCGTCGTGACCGAAACGTTGATAGACTGTGCAATATCATCAACGCTCTTTCCGTTTTTGAAAAGCACGGCAATTAGTCTATCATGCTTTTCATCCAGCATTTTTGGTCTCATCATATTTCTCCATTTCTTGCGTCAGAGAAAACCATGTTTCTCCACTATATGTACATCTGCGGAAGCGTTTCAGAAAAGTGAGCTTATTTGCGCTTTGTCTTGACTCTTATGATGTGATTCTTCGCCCGGCTTGAACGTGTCTTTACTCTGCTGAACTCTATCCGCAACCTGCTTGCCCGCCTCGATACCAGCCTCATCAAGCAGTACGGCAGCTTGTGCGTCCGTCATCTCTGTCTCGACCGGTTCATCGTTTTCCGAACCGTCCGGTGGTAGTTCATCATCTGGTGGTAAGCTGTCATCGAAATCGTCGGCTTCCGCACCAATCGACACACCGAGATCGTCCAGTTCGGCTTGCTCCGCTTGGTCAACATCGATCACAGGTTTAACCGTTTCTGGTTGTGCTGCCGGTTCAACAACGTTGATAACCGGATCCTCTCGGGTTTCAACAATCTGTTTGCCGCCAGGATTCTCAGACCTTGTTTTCAGATAATCGCCCACTTCCGGCGCTGGCATCTTCGCGCGGCGCGAGAAAACGGGGTCAAAAAAGTAGAGAATCTGTGTGCCACGAATAGGGGCCGAACCGGATGGGACGATTACCATCTCACCAGCAGCTACGATGTCGCCATTTTTGTTCTTCTTCGGACCACGCATACGGCCAACCTCGTCCGGCGTCATCAACTCACGCGCTTGATGTTGAATCGCACTGGATGACCCACTCTGATATGGCATGAAAGCGCCAGCATAGCTGACCGAATGCGATTCAGATGTAATTGTCATTTTACCAAGCTGATCGCTTACATATTTTGCAGTATCCTGCTGGTTCGTCGCGTAGTAAATGCGGACGTGACAGTTCGACATGACAGACTCATAATTAGAGTATGCCGCCTGCAACTGAATTCTGTCCTGGCAAATAAGGTAAGCTTTTATGCCATAACCGGCAATATAAGCCAGGGCTTCTTCAACGATCTGGATTTTACCGAGTGATGGGAATTCGTCGATCAAAAGCAACAAGCGGTGCTTGTAGCTTGCAACACTCCGCCCGTCCTTGAAGTCCATTTTTTCGGTCAACCGTCTGATGATCTGGCTGATCATCAAGCGTATGAGCGGCTTCAAACGGTCTTTGTCAGCCGGGGGAGGGACGATGTATAAGCTGTACGGATGTTCATCGTTCATTAAATCTGTGATGTGAAAATCGGATTTGCTTACAACAGAAGCGACCATCGGGTCGCGATAAAGCGAAAGAAAAGACATAGCTGTTGAAATAACGCCAGACTTTTCATTTGACGCTTTGTTCAACATTTCTTGTGCTGATTCGGCAATAACTCTGTGTGTGTTTGTAATAGTGCCGTCCGGCATTTTGTATTTTAGATATTTTGGTGGATTATGATCATACTCCATCATTTCTTTGAAAACCGCATCGACACCGGACAGATTCGGTCCAGATTCAGAGTCGCCCCCTTCCTCCTCCTCATCATCATCGTCGATGGCGGGCCGGGAGAGGAGTGATGCAACTGACGCCAGGGTTTTCTCTTCGATTTCGCGACAATATAAAACATGAAGAATTACGCCAACCAGCAGCGCGTAGCCGGTCTTCGCCCAATGGTCAGCCATCCCTTTGCCATCCGGATCAACGATCATCGTCGCGATATTCTGCGCGTCACTGATCTCGCGTTGTGTCCCCTTGCGGATTTCCAGAAGCGGATTGAAGTGACAACTACGCCAAGGTTCGGTCGGACTAAAACGTAGAGTGCGCTGTCCGACACTTGCACGCCATCCGGCAGTTAACTCAAAGTTCTCACCCTTCACGTCATAAACAACCGCCGATCCTCGCCAGGCCAGCAGAGTCGGGATGACAAGACCGACACCTTTACCCGATCGGGTGGGGGCTAGACCGATGATGTGCTCCGGCCCGGAATGCTGAAGGTAGGTCATCTTCTTGGATTTCGGATCGACCCACCCGCCAACATAGCAGACATGCCGGTTGTCACCATTCGGATCAGGCAACAACGCTGCTTTTTCAATCTCATCGCGGTTTGCCCAATGCGCCGAGCCGTGGATGTCGCTTTTGTATATCTTGTCTTTTGCTCTCTTTGCTTTACGTAAGCCGAGGGCGAACATCGGGAGTGTGCAAGCAGCAAAAGTGGCACCGGCAGCCATGACGGCTTGCATCGCGCCGGGGGATGCACTGTGCTTCAAAGCCGTCGTGATGACCGGTGCAACTGTGTAGATCGGAATACCTACCGCGTTTGCGGGAAGGAACGGCTTGCCAAACCACCAGGGGTTGTCCAGCATTAGACCGGCGATTGTGCCAGAGACAAAATTGCCGAAAATTGCACCGAAAGTGAGTGAAAACACGATGTCTCTACCGCTATTGCGGTAAGCCCGCATCGCTTGGACATCTGGTAGAATCGGACCGCTTTGCTGCGCTTGCGACATTTTAGATCATGAGCACGAGTTGAGTATGCTACCGCGAAAATAGACGCCGTGGCAGTCGTTCACACCTTCGGTCCGGTAACCGCCTTGGTAGCCATATCCGCCATTCGGATAGCCCGGCTGGTAATTTGGCTGATACCCATACCCGCCTTGATAGCCCGGCTGCTGATATCTGGGTGATGGCGACCCTTCAGGTGCGATCGCACCACCAAGAGCACCGGCACCGGCACCGATGGCCGCACCGACAGCGGCATTTCCGGTCAATGCGCCGATGATCGCCCCACCTGCACCGCCGATCAGCGCACCACCGACGAGGTTACTGTCTCGGCGCTGGTTGCGGCATTGCGTCGGATGAGGGGTATCACGACAAGCAACACCCGCAGGCGGTTGAGCACAACCGGCGAGCAGGGCGACCCCGGCGAGGCAGGTCAGCAATTTTGTTTTTTTCATCATTTTCTAGTCTCCTTCACACATATTATATAGCATACAGCACGCCACAAATTACGCCGCGCGGCTTGGTCTGGCCGGGTGGGCGAGGGGATCGACCTGTCGTGTCTCGATGAAGCGGATCACGTCTCTTGTATGCCAGGCTGACGCCCGCTTACCGATTTTCACCGGTTGCGCCAGTTCGCCGCGCTGGACGAGGCGATACACTTGATCGCGGCTTCGTAAACCGGTCATCCGCATCACATCGTCGATTCGGAGCAGAGCGACGGTTGATATGAGTGTGTCGATGTCATGCCGATTGTTTGTCATGCAAATAATATAGCGTGGTGCATGCAACGGCGGGGCTGGTTGTTCAACACTGAAACCCAAGTGAAACCCAGAATCGCAAGGTTGGCCGTTCGATGATCCTAAAATAGCAATAAGATACTGAAAAACAATAATAAAATATCGACCATAGATTTTACGATAGCTGACTCTTAATCAGCGGGTCCAAGGTTCGAGTCCTTGTGCGCCCACCATTCCTTTTTGTTTTCCTACAACGATTTTTTGTCAGGAAACAAAGCAAAATCAAAACCTTAGTCTGATATCTCCCTTCCTCCAGCCCGGATCAGCGATGCAGGACGTTGCTGGACGTAGCCTGATGTCGCACTATCGCTGAAACCCCGGTGAAACCCAGAACCGTCCGGGGTTTCAGCGAGGTGGCTTGAAATGGCATCGATCAGACTGACCGACACCGCGATACGGAAAGCGATACAAGAAGCTTGTGACGCCGGAACACGCATCGAGTTGACCGACATCACAACCCCCGGACTTCGAATTCGAGTGAATCGTGACGGTGGCGCGGCCTGGTCCGTCATGACCCGAGACAAGACCGGACGAAACAGACGGTTCAGCCTCGGTGAGTTTCCCACCGTCGGAATCTCACAAGCCAGGGAACAGGCTGGCATCACAAAACACAAAGTCCGCCACGACGGCGTGGATCCCGTTGCGGAGAAGCGGGCGGCCCGGCAACAGGCCGAAGCGGAGAAAAATGCGGAACCGGAAATGACGATGATCGACCTCGTTCGGCTGTGGGGCCAGCAGACCGGATCGGACAAGCGGCGGGCGTGGATCGACCGGCACAGGCGAATTTCCGACGTTTTCAAAACCCTGGCCGACCAGCCCGCAAAGGGGTTGACCAGCGAGCAAATACAGATCGTTGCCGATGGCTGGCAATCCCCATCGTCGGCAGCGGCTGCTGTCAGATATCTACGTCCAATTTTGAAATGGGGAGCCAGACGGAAATACGTTTCAGCCGAAGCGGCCTTGATCGAGCCGACAAGGAAGCCGGAGAAGCGGGGAAGATATCTGTCAAAACCGGAATTGGCGGTGGTCGTTCCATATCTCCGGCAAAATGCAGAGCGATCGACCCATGCCGCCGTGATGTTGCTCTTATTATATACGGCAACTCGTCTCAACGAGGCGGTGCAGGCGGTATGGGCCGAATTCGATCTCGATGCCGTCCAGCCAACATGGACGATCCCCGGTGAGAGGATAAAGAACACCAGGCCGGGGAAACAAAAGAGTGATCATGTCATCCCACTTCCCCGGCAGACCGCCGAATTTCTCCGGTCGATCCGGAAGGGGCGGACAACGGGATTGGTGTTCGCCGGGCCGAAGGGTGGATTACCCTCTAAATGGGACTGGTTCAGCAAGAAAGTTATGTCAGAGACTGGAACCAGCGGATGGACCAGACATGACCTGCGGCGGACAGCGTCGACGTGGATGGGGAATTTGGGAACCCCGCCGTACGTCACCGAAGCGGCCTTGAATCATGCCGATATCCACTCGTCATTATCGGGAGTCTACAATCGTGCGAGATATATGAAAGAAGTCGGCGAGGCGTTGCAGGCATGGGCGGATTTTTTAGATCGGGTTTGAGAAAATCACAGCTTCTCAACCAGCGCTTTGATGCGCCGTTCAACGTCATAGCCGGTTGTCACAGTTCTGCGGCTACGGGTCGGCAGGTCATCCGATTCGATCAAGCCGTCGAGCAACCCAGCCAGTATTTCCGCTTTGTGCGCGGGCAGGTCGATCGAGACGGTGACCAGCCGTTGCTCTGGATCGGACGCGCTGAATGCGTTGTAGAAATCTGCGTATGCCGGTGAACCGAGCTTATGTGCGTAGCTGATTGGAAATTCGTCAGACTGATCGAGTCTGATGAGGTAAGCCGCATCACTCTCACCAGCCAGCCGGGCAGGGGGCGTCAACCTGGCTTTAATGCGGTCACCGCGCGTCTTGAGCAACCGTTCTCGGACATCAAACGGCGGCAGGTCTTCGTCACCACCATCCGATGTCTGACGTTCAGCTTCTTCTAGTGTCGCATCATCGTCGGAGCTTCGAAAATCTCTCTCAATTGCCGAATCCCCCTCGGCGGCATATCTCTCCGCGTCAACAATAGCTATTTGAATATCCCGCTTTTCAACAGACTTCCGCTCTGCCTCGCGCAACCTTTTTATCGCCTGTAGCCGCTCCGCTTCGGCTCTCTCCCGCGCCAATTCGGCTTCTCGTCTAGCTTCGCGGGCTTTCCGCTCTTCCTCTTGCAGGCGGTCTATCTCTGCCAAGCGGACAACATCGTTCTCCGCGCGCTTACGTGCTTCATAAGCTTCCATCTCTTGACGAAGCATACTTCTCGAAAACGGCTCACCAGAATCGATTCTGGCGATCACAGCATCACAGATTTTCCGCCTGTTCCGGTCACGCGGATCGTTTTTTAGTGCGATAAAACGTCGCACGTCATACCATGATCCAGCGCCGAGGCGAGCCATCACAGTTCGACCCTCCTCGGAACCGGCGCAAAGCAAATCTCGGATTCGCTCGATCGATACGCCGAGACGCCTGGCCAGATCGGCTTGGGTCATCGGCTCACCCGAATCGTCGCGCAGACGTGTCACAGCGCGACCGATATCCTCATCGCGCATGTCGTGTCGCTGGATATTCTCGACAAGCTGAACGGCTAGCCGCTCTTGATCGCCGGAAACCTCGATGATGCGCGCCGGGATCGTCTCGTAGTCATACCCTGGCTTTGTATCAGCCTCACCCTGCCTCACCCGGTCGCGCGCCACACAGGCGGCCCGCCAGCGTCTTTCACCGGCAATGATCTTGTAGCGACCGTTCCCGAGCGGTTCGACCAGGATCGGCTGGAGCACGCCCTGGCTCAAAATCGAATCCGACAGTGATTGTGCCGGACCACCACTCTCGTCATCACCGGCAGCAGTAGAGCGGTTGAGCGGTGCAAGTAAAGGCATACCGCCGAACTGGTCATCAACAAGCCGATTTCTCGGCTGCGACATGTCCGGTTCGATCATATCGAGTTGGATAAAAGAAAAAGTATTGGACTCTTCAGACATGACATATAACCTTAAAAAATTTGGCCGATCTATTTCTTTTTCCCACCAGCCGGTGATTTTTTAGCTTGTGTGGATTTTGGTTTTGCTTTTGATGATAATTTAGCTGGTTTTTTATTTTCAGTATTTTCTTTTTTAGTCGTGTTTTTCGGTGCGGATTTTTTTGCCGGGATTTTCTGGGTTTCGCTAATATTTAATTCTTGTTGACCAATTTCCGGTTGTTCAACCGAACTTACTTTTTTTGTCACAGCTTTTCTTGCCGCCGAATTTCTCTTTATTTCAATCAGTGTCTTGTTTACCGCAACGCCGATCTCTTCCCGCTCTGGTAATTTTTCTGGAATTCCAGCGCTGCGGCGTTCTTCAATGACGGATTGTGGAGGATATAGAAGATTACCCCACCAGTACGCGGCGGTGTATAGAAATGACGCGACGCTCGTAGCGTTCAGATCGGCCTCGTGATCGACGGCTTCGGCCTGCCATGGCAGCAGCTTCATATTCACTTGCCGCCAACCGGAATCTATCTTCTCACGACCGATATTCGCTTGCGTCGATTTCGTCATCATGAACGCCAGACCGTCTCTGTGCCATGGCCTGGCTTCCAGAAATGCGCTTATGATGACGATATATAACGTTTCAAGATTCCCGAACCGGGATGCCGATAGCCGTTTCAAATACAGCCGAAGCGGCTCCGGCATATACGTCGTCCGCTGGACGCGCCCGTCTTTTAGATTTGCCATGTATGAAATTTCCCGTAGTATGTGCTACGGGAAAAATGCTACAAAAATCGTCGGGCGACAAGAGCAGATAAAGAAAATCTGCGGCCAGATTTTTTACAAAAATCGCGTGCAGACTGGATTTTCAACACAATGTCGTCCGTCACACGAAACGCGGCGCAAACCTGGTCGCGCGGGCTGGCATTTTTACGAAAGACCTCTCCCGCATCTGTCATCTCATCAAGATCGGCATCGGCTAAAACATCAGCCAGCCGGTTCGACCTCGATGAGATGGGAATCCGGGATACCTGCCGAGGCACCCGGATTGTGATATACCCCGCCATTCGGTCAGCCTTTCGCCGGATATGGGTTGAACTCCGTTGCCGGGGCGATCCCGGACGGGGCGGACGGACCGCGATATGCCGAGCCAGCGCCGCGACGATACGGGCCGGGGAATATCACGTCTTTTGTCACAGCGACGTTAAGCTGATATCCAGCACGAATCGTCAGAGTCGGCGCGATATTCGTGTAGCGCTGCAAGATATTTGCTTCTGCTTGACCGAAAGTCTGCATCAGGCTTGCCTCACCCTGCTGCGCCGGGCTTACTGCGCTCTGACCATATCCACCAGCGCTGCCATAGCCTGGCTGGCTGACCGAGATTCCTAGATCAACAATCGACATCAGGAGAGCGTTTTTGAAGATCTCCCAAGTATGATCGTTCACTTCATCATGCAAGCCGTCTTTTCCAGATGGACCAGCGCCCGGCATGGTGCCAAGGTTGATATAAGCGCCGTCCGGCATGATGATCCTGGTCCAGTCAACGCCAACGCGAGTCTGCCCGGCGATGATCTTGTTGCTGTAATAGCCAACCAGCTTAGCTCCTGCCGGAATGAGCAGATAAGCCCCGGACTCGCTATCGAAGATGTTCCGGCTGACCTGCGCTGTAATCTGGCCGGGCAGATCGGACTGGATCGATGTCGTCAGCACGGCGGGGATGACCGATCCAGCCATGATTTCATACGGTGACGCCGGGCGATGCTCAATATGAGTGTCATACACAGCCGCACCGGTCTCGCCGTCATTTTTTGATTTTCCAGCACCACCGGCTGCACCAGGATTGGTGTTCACTTGCTTTCCGTTTTGTCCCCAAGCACCACTGCTGCTTACCAGCATTTGCTGCTGGAAAGCGGTTTGTTCCGCCTTTTCCTGCGCCGTCTCACCGGTATTCGTCTGCGCTGTTTTACTTGTGTCACCATTTTTATGAGATGCAACCTTTTTCGGGGTTTTCTTCGTTGATGTTGCCTGGTCTGGCCAGGTCGGCGGCTTGGGCGGCGGTGATGGTGGTAAAGCAACATCGACCGCATGGCCTGGCGTGATATTGTCTGCCCCGCCAATCTTCACCTTTTGATGACCGATCATCTCCATGCCGCCCCATGCCCCGGCTGCAACCAGCGCGATAATTGCGGCAGCAAATACCAGCGGCTTCTTGTTGAGTGTCGTCGCTCCTTTCCCCCCGTCTGGCTTACTGTTCAAACCGGACGGGGCGTGACTGTCATCATCATGTTGATCGTTCGAATTCGGGCGTCCCGCACCGATTCCGAAATTCTTCTTGAAATTGTCGATCAAGCTCATTGATCACCGGCTTTCATGTGTGATGACAGTGACGCGACCGGACGAGCCGACACCGGCGATCAGCTTGATCTGCTGCGGAACGCCATCGAGGATGTAGTAGCCGTCTTTGACGCGGTAGTTAATCACGGCGGGTTTACCAGCCGTATTAGTCGCCAGCACGGTCGGTAAACCGCTGGTGTTCGCGGCATTTCCGGTCATCTGGATGTACGTGTGAACGCCATCATCGAACACGCGCGCGGGGCGGATCGATGAGCAATTGCTGGATGAGAACCAGCCACCACCGCCACACCTGATTTTCCAGTTGAAATCCAGGTCTGACGCATTCAAGCCAGGGAGAGACGCTACTGTAGAGTTTGCCGTCTCGTTTCGGCTCGCCGTCCATTGTTCTTCGATCTGGCCGGGAAAATACCAGCCGACACGCGGGACGTATTTCGCCTTGTCGCTGACGAGGTTGACGTAATAAACGCGGGGTTTTCCGTCAGCACTCGTTGCAGTTATCATCAGATTTGTATGAAGTCCCGCAAACCGTGGGCTGACCGCAAGAATTGGCACGTTACCAGCCATGGCTTGCGTAATTCTCCACTCACCCGGCTGGCCGAGGACAACCTGGCCAGGCTTGTCGCCCGGCGCAAGCTGAATGACCGCCACATGAAGAGGGCTGGCAACGACGGTCGGCCAGGACTGCCCGTATGGATACAAGATCGACCCATCGCTACCGGCGATCGGCGGAAGATCACTGATTGTCCCCGCTTTCTGTGCGGCAACAAGAGCATGGATTGCGCTCTGCCTTGTCTGGAAAGATTCGTGAGCCTGGGGCGGGGCTTTCACGAGATTCGACCATTCCTGGGTTGATCCAGCAGCGCTGGCTGGCAGCACATATGCAGCGGCTATCAAAGATGCGGCTGCCAGGATTTTCGTTCTGATTTTCATATCATGTGTCTCCGTTTTCTTTCAGTTAGCTCTGATCCGGCTGGCCAGCAGCTCGATATAAGTCTTGCACGCGACAACTTGCACAACAGCAAAAATGGCGGCCATCACTGTACCGGTCAGCAACGGATTCTGGTGTAGAAACATGCATCTGATGTCCATCGAAACAAACATCAGCGACAATCCGGTGATGAGCGGCCAGTTTTTCTGGAAAACTCTCATCGCTGAAGTGACGAAAACCGCCGCATAATAGAACGCCAGAAAATCAGCCTGTGACTGGTATTTTGTGGCCAGCCACGCGACCGGGATGTATGACGCGATATTCAATCCGATCGCGACACGCCGGACAATGCGAGTCCGGGCTTCCGATGCGAGGATGGTCGAACCGACGAGAATGGCATCAAGTGCTGTTGTGGCAAGCATCATAACGTCTTGTTCCAGCTAAATGACGTTATGTAGATGCCAAACGGGTTGCCGATTGCTTGCTTTGCACTCTTCACCGGCAGATTCGCGTATGTGATAACGCCTTGCCAATTCTGAACGCCCACGATTCTACCGTGCAGATTATACTGTTTCTCCGTCCAGTCGATCTGGTATGAGCCACCTTTCGCGGTTGGCGTGCCAAGTGGAATGGCTGACGTGATCGTAACCGAACGATTCCCATCGTCTCTCCCTGAAAACGGTGTGTGCCGCTTGTAATATCGAGAGAGCGCAATTTCTGCATTCTGATCGACATATTTGTATGCCGACTCAATGTAATCCCGCTGTGCCAGCGGATCGGTCAACCGCGAGCGGACTTTTGAAACCCAGGCCGTCAGGACGTGGCGGACAACCGGCTGATTCAGTGAGCCAGATCGAACGGCTTGTGCAAGGCGAACTGTCTGACCTAGATGATCGACTTCGACGACATACGGAACAATGTGTGTCCTGCCGCCTTCGTATGCCGCACCAGCAACGCCGATAGCGGCAACAACGATCGCACCGAAACAGGCGGCTCGCCAATTCCGGGCTTGTGCGATGTAGCTACCGTAGCGCTCCATCCATTCTGCCTTGGCGGCCATGTAATCGGGTGTCGGATCACCGCTGATTGGTTTGTCAGTCATTCTCTGTGCCTCGTTTCATAGTGATTATATAGCATGTTCTGGTTTCCAACCGCCCGCCGCGTGTCATACGTCATTGCCGTGGCTGAAGTTTGCATGACTTGCCGACACGCCGGATGTTGACCCATGCCCACCAGCGGCTTTGCCGATCATGTTGCTCATACCCTGGGCAACGCGCATGTTGCGCGCAAACCGCTCCGACATCGACATTTTCTGCGCAGGGGCAGCCTGGCCGGATTGTGCTGCGGCAGGTGTAGTTGAACCACCGGGGGCGGGGTTATTCTCCGGCAGTGAAGTGTCACCAGAAGTAGAACCGGTCGATCCGGATCCAGTTTGCGTCGCACCACCAGTTGTGGGTGACGGTTTAGCCGTAGGTGTGCCAGGTGAACCGATATTGCCCGGTCCTGGCGGGACCGATATTCCCGAAGTGGATGAGGTTGGCGAAGATGTGGTTGAAGAACCTGATATGGAAGAACCAGCAGATTGTGGCTGGTCGGCATATTGAGCGCCGTCTTCTTCAGAGTCGTATGCGTCCGGGTTCGCGATCGGACGACCGTTGCTCATCTTTTTCGGCTCGCTAGTTGCTGGCTGGGGTGCCGTTTGTGTAGAGCCGGACGAAGACGGTTGAGCACCGGCACCCGGTTTCGGCGCGGATACACCAGATCCACCAGCACCAGTGGATACACCACCACCTGGCGCGGTTGCCGCAGCTATAGTTGCCCCACCACCAGGAGCGGCAGACCAAGCGGCTCCGGCGACGGCAGGGGCGGCTACACCGGCAGCACCGGAAGATGCAGCAACACCACCCGCTCCGGCAGCACCGGCAACACCGGCGGCACCGGCACCAGCGCTGGTAGCGGCACCGGCAGCAGCGGCTGTAGCACCGCTGGCAAGGACCGCAGCACCACCTGTTGCCACCGCAGCAGCAGCGGTTCCACCGATCATCGCCGCGCGGCCAACCTCCGCACCGAATGCGCCAGCGGTCAGATTGCTCGCACCGCCGAGCAGCGCACCGGCATGCTCGGGTATTTTCTTTGCGAGCAACGCGGCGGCCATAGCGGTCACGGCGGTTGTCAAAACGGCACCGACATTCAGATGTGTCGAAATGCTGTTCAGTTGTGCGTTAATCTCGGGGATGACCGTCGTATACAGACCACCGACAATCAGATAGATGACAAAAAGCTTGGTTCCAATCGAGATCGCGTAGTTGATGTAGCTATTCACATATCGTGCGGTCCACCTTGACCCGCCGAACCCGAGGAATAAGACGCCTGCACCTATAATGAGATACGATTCTATGAGTAAAATCAGCATCTCGAAGGCGATCAGGAAAAACGACAGGAAGATCATCACCGCGAGGATGACCCGTTCAACGAGTTCGACAAAGAACCCGGCCATCCGACCGATATCGGAACCTATATTCAAAAAGGAGAACCAGCCACCGCTATGGGCAACCGTCATCTGTCCACCGTTCAAGATGCGGAGCGCGGCGGCTACACCATAACTGACGATCGTCGACGGAGATAATGCGCTAACCCCAGCAGCGGTCGCACCAGCCGTCTGAAAGCCGTTGATAATATCTGTAATCCAGGTATTCGCGTTGATTAGAATCGCATAGAAAAGGCCAATTACCATAACTTTTCGCAAAAGACCTGGAACGATTTCTTCAAAACCACGGCTTGCAAGAAGAGATGATAGTCCAAACCACGCAATTTCGATTACAACGAGTATACTGAAAATCTGACGCGCATCTGTTGAAAGCGTATTAAACCATGTTGGCTCAAGACTTTTAAAATCGTTCGTCACACTATCGAGAATACCAGCGGCATGAGCCGTCCCGGTCATGATGGCGATGACCGGAAGGACGGCTAAAATAGCTGGTATTATCTTACTCTTTTTCATCGCCAGGTCTTTCTGTGTGTGACAAACAATATAGAATTAGAACCGATCAGGGCTGTGAGAACGCGCCATAACTCTGACCCTGTGCCGGGGGGAGAGTGTAGGTGTTCCAGTTCTGCCAGGCTTGGCTGCCTGCCTGTTCCTGTTGTGCTTGCTGTGTCTGCTGCTGCTTGATCCACGCAAGCTGAGCGTCACTGTTTGCACTTTGTAGCTGCTGTAGTTGCTGTAGCTGTGTGACTTCCATCGCCGCGATCTGGTTTCCAGCCTGCAAAACCTGCATCCGACCCGTCGCGCTCTGGCTCGCTTGTTCTATTGCATTCAGTGCCGACTGCTGAGTTGCAAACTGATCTGCGTTGAACCCCTGCGCTTGTAAAGCGGCGGCAACAGAGTTCGATGTTGTCTGACTCCATTGCTGATAAAGCTGATTATAGTTTTCACTTGAACTATATGATGGATACTGACTCTGAAATTCAGAATTCACGTTCTGCATCGCGTAGCTAAGACCGTTCGCTTGACTCATGATATTCGTCAAGCTGCTTAGATCACCGTATGTCTGACTCCACAAATTCTGCGGCAAGGTGGCCAGATTCTGGACTTGATAGCGAATCTGTTGAAGCTGATTCGAGACTTCCTGCGCTTGCCGAGCAAGCTGGCTTACTGAAGTGGATTCTTGGATAATCTGTTCTGGCAGTGTTGCGCCAGCAATACCACCGAATCCACCACCACCGGCATAGGCGGCAACGGGAGCAAAGACGACAGAAGCGACGAAGGCAATTCTACGTAAAGTGTTCATACGCATTATATAGCACCATAAGCTGTTATCGCCCGGATGGCCCCCGGACGACTTAGTGGAAGATCAGGCGGGCCACGCCACGGAACATCTTGAAAGCCGTGCGAAAAACCGCACGGACGAAGAAGAAGCCGAGCACGGCAAGGATGGCGGCGATGAAATACATCGCGGCGTGATTTCCGAAGAAATGGTCGATACCGACAACGCCAGCGATAGCAGCAAAGAGAAGCAGCCAGCTTGCCACTTCCGCGCCGTTCAAGTTAATCGGCTCCGGCACGTATGCCATCTTGTACTCGCCGTCGATCATCACCATCCTGTAAGCCATGACACTTCTCCTATGTCATTCGGTCCTCGCCATTCGAGATTACCTAACTATAGAGCTTCTGCGGAGGGTTTATTTTATTGAAGCAACTGTAGGGTTCTGGTTTACCTAAGCTTTTCAAGGATTTCCACCCATTTTTTTTCGAGCAGCGTCAAATTCTGCAAAGACCGTTTCAGCGTAGCCGATCCAGTCGTGACGGTCATACGTCAAGCGCAGGCGCAACCATTCGATCGGCCAGCGGTCACCGAACTGGTCGATCAAGCCTCGCACTTGGTTGATCGATTCTTTATCCGACACACTCACAAACGCCAGGGCGACCGGGCCGAGCGCGAGCGTTATTCTCCGGCGACCCTCGGGTGTCACGATGTAATAGTCGCTCTTTGGGATAGCAGTCTGTAGTAGTCTGACCTGCCAGTCGTTCAACCCGAGATCGTGGTAAAGCGGTCTAATCTGGTCACCCATCGCTTCGCGGTTCGGCAACAGAATCTTGGTCGGGCAAGATTCAAGAATGACCGGTCGGAGCGGCGAATTGCGTAAATCGGCTAGTGACTGCGTTGCAAAAACAACAGCAGCGTTCGCTTTACGTAGCGTTTTCAACCATTCCCTGATCTTCGCGGAGAAGATCGGATGGTCAAGCATCACCCACGCCTCGTCCAGCAGAATCAGGCTTGGAGCACCAGTCAATGACCGTTCGATGCGATGGAAGAGGTAGAGCAAGACGGGGACGGAGATCAGCTTTGATGCCTCACCGGCTTGTAGCAAGTGGTCAAGTTCAAAAGTGGTGAACCTGGAATCCAGGTCGAGACTGTCAGTTGTTGCATCAAGCAACATCCCAGCGCGACCCGTCATTGTGTAGAAAGATAACGCCGCGCGAACTTCTTCATCTTGAACGATGTTTGTGAAATTCGTGATCGACTTGTCACCATCGCTGGCGGCCAAAGACTCGATTGCTTCATGTATCCTTTTGCGGCGGGCAGCATCGATCGGGACGTTGTGCATGACACACAACTCTTCGATGTAGCCTTCCGCCCAGGCCCGCTCTGCCGGTCCTTCGGTGACTCTGCACAAGGGAGCGAAGTGCAGAGATGAAGTGTCAGCGCCCGGCTCGTAGTGAGCGCCACCTGTCGCGCGGGTCAGTGCGAACATCGACATGCCTTTATCGAAGCTGAATACGCGACTGCCGGCATAGCGAAGATGCTGTGCGGCAATCAGAGCCAGAAGCGTCGATTTACCAGCGCCGGTCGGCCCAGCGATCAAGCTGTGACCAACATCCCCGACGTGAAGGGAAAAGCGGAACGGCGTGTTGCCGCTGGTGGCACCGTAGAGCAACGGCGGGGCAAACTCACCGGTCTCTGGATCGCGCTGGAACGGGTTTGGATTCCTTGCAGAGCCAGCCCAGATTGATGTTGTTGTCATAATGTCAGCTAAATTTAAGCTGTTCATCAGCGGTCGGCGGATATTCTCAAAAGTTTGTCCGGGGATTGTGCCGAGCCACGCTTCGAGAGCGTTAACCGTCTCTATGCGTGTGACAAAGCCGAGATTGTCGATGTGCTGCCGAACCTGTCGAACACGATCATTAGCCGTTTTCGCGTCTTGTGCGATGATGACAACATTTGCTGTCATCAAGCCGTACCTGACGACGCCGGATGACGCCTCGGCAATAGCGGCATCTGCGTCTGCTGCCATATGAATCGCGTCGGTATTTACAAAAGAAGACCCCTCGCCTCCCATCGCCTGGCTGATCTGTGACCCGACACTGTGTCTTTTCTGGAACCAGTTGCGACGGTGAACCGTCAGCATTTTCTGTGCTTCCGGTGGATCCAGGAAGAGAAAGCGGATGTTGTATCGTAGCGGGAATGGGAGATTAGACAAAGACTCCAGAATTTCGGGTCTCGTCTCATGCGGCCATCCACCGAAATTGACGATGCGAATTGCGTTCCCGTCGATTTTTGGCTCGAATCCACCTACGAGATCATGCGCGCCAATCACAGAATCGAGGAAAGCCGGGATACAGGGGACACCAATTTTATGATAATCACCGGTTATCGCGCCGTGGATGTGCGTCAAAAGTTCAGACGCAGACATGACAGTGACGCGGGATGAGCCTCGGAAGACACTGACGATAGATTCAATTTCTGTTGCAAACCGTGAGATGTGCTCATTCAACCCATCCGTACGCTGGCTTGAATTTGAGATAACAGCTTTCACCAGCTTTGATTCAGCGTCAGATGGTAGTGTGAAGCCGAAGACGATTGCGTATCTGCTTATAAAGTGTGACCCCTCGCGCTCATGCTGGCCGCGACGCTCATCGTCGATCAACATAGAGACCGGCTCTGTAAAGCCGCACTCATCGACGGACGGGTAATCGACAGTCGGTTCCCGAATCATGTCGATCCAGCACGCCCAGCCGCTGCCGAGCCGGTTCATGGCGTGGTTGATCTGTGCTGACAGAACTTCCAAATCACTTGGACCGGACGACTCAAGATCGGGACCGGCATAACTAAATCCGCCGATCAGCGCACTTGATTTTGTCAAACCGACAGCCATCGGCTGGCCGTGGACGTTCGGTGAACCGACGATGAAAGCGAGATTCAGGAGGTCCGGAAGACCTTTTGCAGCAGACTGATATTCTTTGAGATTCAACATTATTCAGACTCGCCGTTTCTTATAAGTGTGATCGTCATATTGTTCGGATCGACCCGGACAGTCATCGCATGACCCACAACGCGACCGATTGCCAGAAGATCGGCAATCGCGGGAGCACCATCGGGAACGCCGGATATCCATGACACACCGGCATTCCTCGGGATGACGACGTTTGAACCGGGGGCGTCATTGATAAAAGTGTAACCAGTCTGCCGGGCGATCATCGCCAGGGCGGCGGCCACATCTTTCTGCCGGTGATATGACAAATAAACCGTTTTACGCAAAGCTGCCGGGACAGCATGTGCAGGTATGACCACTGGCACTTGCTGATAAGCAGCGACGGCGGGTGTCACCCGGCTTTGCACAAGCTTCTCATGCGGTGCGACCGGGATTTCTGTTTTATATATAATCTCGGGAGCCGGTGCTGGTGGTGGGGCTGGCGTGAAAGCCGGGGTGAACCATGGCATTGTGATTATCCTCTTTTAGACGCGTGGCTCACGTCTGATCGCGTGCAGCCAGGCTTGCGCCGGATAGAACCTCTTGTGGTGTATGTGCCGCTTGTACGTGTCAAACATCTGCGGATCACGCTTAGCCATCATCACAAGTATTGTCTGTACAAGTATAAAAACAACGATACCGGTTAAAATGGCTGGTATCGTCTCAACACCGAAGATCAGTACAGCTGCAAAAGTCGCGTTTAACATCGTAAGCGCTCTCTCTCCACCGGCAAGAAGGTGGGGCCGGAGGAGAGATGAGTGAATCGGTATTCGACGTGTTTGCTCTCTCTGTATCATGCAACATCATCTTCGGAGACTTTGTGCAGTACTTTTAAGAACATGAGAGAAAGCACTGCAATTGAAGACGCAACGAATAATAGTGTTGCAATTCCAGGTCCGGTCGAACCAATCGTCGCACCTGAACCCATCGACAAGCCGGTGATTAAAGAAGCCGCACCGAGCGCCATCGAACCACCGGCAGCAATACCAGCTACTTTTCTCATCGATGTTCCGTGATCGCCGAAGGACCACAGCAAACCGGTCGTAGCAATCGCGATAATGATGAAGACGTGAGCGACAGTTCCTGTGATGTCCTGCTCTAAAGCCTGAAGCGGGCCATCCCACGGCAGATTACCACCACCAGTGCTGGCCATGGCAGCACTGGTTGAGAGAAGAAGCGCGGCTGGGACAGCAGCGATTCGCTTTAGTGTCGATATCATGTCGCGCATATCGCGCTCCTTTCGCTTTCGACCAGATACCATATCTGATCTTCCATATTATATAGCACAGTCAGTCACACTTTACGCGCAACAGATCTGTTATGCGTCGACCAGACCGCGCGGTTGCATCACGCGCAATCTGAATGACGATATCCACAGCTTCTCTTATCAAGTCTTGCTGCGGTGGAACCCCGGCTTCCTGGCATAGCTGATCGAGACGTAATAAAGCCGCGTGGGGGTTGTTCGCATGTAGTGTAGCCGCTCCACCAGGATGACCAGTATTCCAGGCTTTCAACAAAGCCAGAGCAGCACCATCGCGGACCTCACCGACGATGATCCGATCTGGCCGAAGTCGCAGAGTTGCTTTCAGCAACACAGTCATGTCGATCTTCGCAGCGCTACTTGTCAAAAGCTGAACGACATTACGCGCATCACATTTCAATTCGCTTGTATCTTCGATCATGACAATGCGCTGATCGAGACCGGTTATACCCGCAATCTCGGCGAGGATTGCATTCAACAATGTTGTTTTACCGCTACCTGTGCCGCCAGATACGAGGATATTTTGGCGATCCCTCACCGCCTGGCGAATCTGATCCGCCTGGTCTGGAGTCATAATCTCGCGCTCAACATAGTCATCGAGAGAGTGAACAGTTCGCGGGCGCAACCTGATCGCGAATGTTGTCTCTGTCACAAGAGGTGGAACCAGACCTTCAAACCTGGCGCGGTCGAATTCTGCTGGCAGCGCGCCTTCGACGATCGGTCGATCGGTGTTGACGATCGTCTCAAGTGAAGCTGCCGCCAAGTTGACGATATTCCTCGCTTGGTGCGGCGTTAAGCTACCGACCTCTTCAATACCACGTCCATGTCGCTCAACCAGGATTTTACCATCAGGGTTCAACATGATCTCAACGACGGCATGATCGCTGAAAAGCGGCATCACCGTGGAGCCGAACGTCCTGCGTAGCTGCTCAACCAGACGAGCATGTTTTTCTTGTTCCGGAGTCATGTATCAAGCCGCCCTGTTGCGTGCCACATCATAGTTGTCATGAGGATTCACCGAACCCTAACCCCAGACCCAATTCTCGACCGGAACCGACGCTGTTTGACCGGCTCTTGCGTTGTTTTTGCTTCTTCTTACGCTGTTCAGGCTTATCACTTTCTGATCCGGATTCACCGGTTGCCTCAATCCCGGCTTTAACGATCGCGGCGACTGGCAGGGCGTCAACCGCGACATGTTTGACAACTTCACCGACGATCTCTTTTCCAGCAGGCTTGTATCCCAAGGTGACCGCCAGGTTTTTGATTCGTCGTTGTCGGGCTTCGGCAATCTGTCGTTGTGCCGTGCCAGGCTCCAAGGCGGATGGCTGCGGAAGCTTTCTGTCAGCTTCAACTTGTCTGACGAGTGAGCGAAGAAGGATTTTACGAGTCCGTCTCTGACCACTTGAATCCTGTGGTCCGATTTCTTCTGTAGCCCACCCCTCGATGTCATCCAGATCAAGCTGCATGTCGGATCTCCGCGAGTCTTTTGAGCGCCAAGTTTGCTTGATGGGCCATATCTGGGAATTCCTCCTGGACTTCTGGCCCAGCCAGGGTTTCCATTGCTGACAAGATTTGGCCCGTGGCCCGCTGGCTGGTCCATGGTTGGGCGGAAGAAGAACAATGAGTCTGCGGCCCGTGCTTCGGTCGCCTGGCCCAATCTTCGTCGCGAAGATACAGCACGTATCTGTGCGTGCTCCTCGACCCGCCGCACGTCGAATAAAGACCGGCACGCGTCGTAATCGCGGATTTCGTGAATCCAGCTTTGATGAGAGTCGATACCAGTTCGACCCACCCGAGCCAGATCGACCGCATCTCTTCGCGTGAATACAAAGCTGTCGGTCCGCGCGGCATGGTTGTTTTCCCATGCTTGCGGTGTCGAACCGGCGATTGGTATGGCCCAGCTTCGAGATGCTGTTCTTCTACGTGTATTGTCATGCTTAACAATATAGCACGTCCTGCCGCTATAAGCCGCCAATCTACGCTGGGTAGCCGAACGACGCGCGGTGGTGGCAAATCTCGACTGTGCCAACCTCGCCATTGCGGTGCGCGCAACACCACGGGCCGCCCGTCCCGGCGCATGGATGACCTGAACCTCATCGGCCAGGCCACCTTCGATGACGGTGAACGACGAGCGGGCATCCAGGACATCCTGCCTGTCACGGTCATCAAATTCGGCGACGGTGAACTCACATTCAGCAAAGCCATCGGCGTATGTCTGGTTGATATTCTCGGCAGATACGATCGATTTCGAGATGTGCGTCAAAGTCAGCACAGCATCATCATCTCCCTGCCGCCTCGCTACTTCGACGCATTGCTCGATCATAGATTTGATTTTGAAGCGTGATGCGCTGGTTGCAATATCATGTGCTTTTTTAGCGAGCATGTCAGCGAGGTAACTGACATCGTAACCGGCGAACATCTCTGCATCGATCAACATCGATTCCGGCGTGACATCCGACCTGACCTGTTGAGACTCGTCGATATCCGTGGAGCCACAAAAAACGGTCTGTTCTTTATCTTTACCTGCCTCACGCTGCGCGACCAGCATCTCTCTTTTGACCGGCAGGCCAGCCGTCATGCAGCCGGACAAGCTTCGTAGATGGGACATCGCAAAAGCTTTTGCGTCCGGACACAGCCGCAAGATCGGCTTGCTAGTGAAATCGTAGCTTAACGCTCTCAAGCGGATGTAGTAGTCCGCGAGAGCGATTTGCCAGCCGAGATCAGATTTGCAATCACCGTGTTCCGTTAAAACGATCTGACATGTCTTCGAATTGTGAATCAGTTTTGAACCGAGCAAGCGTTTCACCCGGATTTCTTCATCAGCAGAAACGGGGATGTGGTCGGGCAAAATATCCGTGTTTAGCCCGCGATCTTTCAGTGCGTGTCGATATACGATTGCCGACAAAATTTTATCGTTAAGTGTGATATTATCTGTAATAGCCGTATTTTTAGTTTTTACAAATTTGTTTTTTGCCGACCCGCAAACTGATTCGGCAAGCTTTGTGAATCCGACATAAAGAGATGGCCGGTTGCCGAATCTCTCTCCACGCCAATTTTTAGAGTGCGTTGCAGCCGCCTCGGCCATGGCATGATGTGGGATGGACATAAAGCGATCGACCGGAACGCCGGACTCAAAAACGGCGTCCAAAATCGGATCATATTCGTCAAAAATCTGGTTGGCCGCGCAGGTCGTATCAGACCGGTCAAGATCGATAGCTCGCAAAACAAAGCTGGAATAGTTCAGCCATGCTTTTGTTGCGTTGAATTGTGTTTTTTTAGTCGATCTGGTCATATCGGTCGTCCTGCTTGCCGGGGGCGGTCTATGTGTGTGTTGGTCAGCCAGGGTTTGGTGAGTTGGCCTTTTTTGAGTTGGTCAGCCAGCACCGTAGATGTTATCTTGCACTATCTATTCTATAATATAAGAAAAAGAAACTATCAAGCGTCATGATTCGATCATGACGGGCCTGGTTGACCAGATTTAGTAGATTCCGAAAGGGTTTATGACGGAAAACCAAATAAAATAATGGGTTTCCGATGGTTGTGTTATATAATATTAAATGTAGTTAATGTAATGTAAGGTGGTGTCCGGCAATGACCCTGGCCGGACGCAGGGAGAGTTCAATGCCGATCAGTTCGCGTTCGAGAGCGAAGTTGCAACGGTATTGAAGATGTTCGACAAGTCTTTGCCGACCAGGGTGACGGCAGCGATGATGACGACGGCAATCAGAGCGGCGATCAAACCATACTCGATAGCGGTCACACCAGATTCGTCGGCGATGAAAGCGTTGATGGATTTCTGAAGCATGTTGTAGGAGTCCTCTTTTTTGCAGTTACCAGTTTCACGCTATGCGCGCATTTTTTTATATAGAGCACATAGTATGGAAAACGTAGCACAATTTTAACCTTTTGTCCACTTTTTTACCTGTCCGGCCATTTTGTTCCAAAACTCTTACCATCCTTGCCGGGCCACCAGGCTCCGTGGTCGGCACAACGGAAATACGGCTTACCCGTCTTCGTTTTGAGTTCAAGCACCGGCTTTTTGCAGGTCGGGCAGGCAGGACCGGTCCCTGTTCTAGCTTCGCGCGCTTCACCTGGTTGACCAAGCCGCGCGCCTGGCTTTCCATCTTTCTCACGGAAGAACCCGGCTTTGCATGATTCGCTCGTGCAAGCGTAGAATCTGAAGCCTTTTTTGGATTTCCGGTCGGCTAGCGGTGACTGGCAAACCGGGCATTTGAACTTACTCACACTCGTCATGCCCGCGATGGGCGCGGCATCACGAATAGCAGACACAAGCTTTTCGACTTGTTTCTGTTGTGCTGCCATGAAATCCGCTGCGGTCATTTTACCAGTAGCAACAGATGATAGAGCGTCTTCCCATATCGCTGTAACACCTGGATCGGCTGCGGCGGGATAAAGTTGTCTGATGGCTGAAATCAGCGACTTACCTTTATCCGTTGCTTTGATGTCTTTGCCTTTCCGCTCGGCATACCCGCGCGAGATAAGCGTCTCGATGATGCCCGCTCTAGTCGCTTCTGTGCCGAGACCAGATGTCTCTTTCAACCGTGCTTTCAGCTTCGGGTCATCGATCAGACTGTGAACGCGAGTCATCGCGGCGATCAAAGTGCCGTCTGTGTAGTGCCGAGGCGGTTTCGTCTCCTTAGCTTCCACCTGGCCGGACTCACACATTCTGGTTTCGCCATGTATCAAATCCGGAACTTTAGAACCGGCTGTGGCTTGCCCTGTAATATCTGGTTCTGCGCCATCATCATCGTCTGAACCGATAGCGGTCCAGCCTGGCGTGATGGTCGTCCTCGATTTTGCGATGAAACACAGCCCGTCGATGTCGAAAACGGCTTCGGGGGTCTCGAAAGATTCAGGCGGATAGAACAAGCGGATGAAGGCTTCACAAATTAGCTTGTAAACCTTCGCTGTTTTGCCGCCATCATCCGAAAACGGCTTACCGGTCGGCACGATTGCATGGTGAGCTTCAACTTTCTTTGTGTCCCACGCGGCGTGTTTCAGCCCGACATCTGCTTGTGTAGCCCCGGTGATACCGTAGCTGGCAAGCTGGCTAATGACCTCACCAGCGCTGGAGAATTGTTCATCGGGAAGATACTGGCAGTCTGTGCGAGGGTATGTTGTCACACCGTTTTCATAGAGTGACTGTGCTGCTGAAAGAACGTCTTTAGCTGATATACCAAAACGCGCTGATGCGGCTTTCTGTAGAGAAGATAGGCAATGCGGTAACGGTGCTGCTCTAGTGCCTTGTTTCACCGAGAAATTTTTGACGATCGCAGGTTTGCCGGTGATCCTCGATGCAGTCTGATCGGCCACATTTTTATCGAGCAACAAGCCATCTTCAGATAGCCCATCCAGATCATCGGGCATTTTCCACTTTGCTATGATGCCGGGCGATACTGTAGCTGAAACGAGGTAGTGGTGGCGCTTCGAGAAGCCTGAAATCTCACTATCGCGGCGGACAATGAGGGCGAGGGTCGGCGTCTGAACACGGCCCAGCGATAAAGATTCGTTGCCACCAACGGCTTGGATTTTACGAGATAGAGCGATCGACCCGTTCATGCCGACCAGCCAGTCCGCCTGCGACCGGCATTCCGCCGATGCAGACAGGTCGGCCATTTCGTCATTGTTTTTCAGAGAATCCAGGGCTTTTCTGATTGACGCTGGGTCAACCGCCGATAGCCATAGCCGCTTCGTCGGGCCGGCCCACCGCGAATGGTCTAGAATTTCGTCGATGAGTAGTTGACCTTCGCGGTCCGGATCGCCCGCATGAATCACCAGGTCGGCTTTCTCAATCAGCTTCGTCACAATGCCAAGCTGCTTTGCAGAATCCTTGTCTCGCGCCGATTTTCTGAAAGTTTCCGGGATAAGCGGTAGGTCGGACATATCGAGATGACCGCCTTTGTAGTCCTCCGGCTTATCAAGAGAAAGCAGGTGACCGAACGCCCAGGTCAACACAAGATCGGGGCATTCTATAAAACCATCGCCCGACCTGCCGGATCCAATCACAGCAGCGATAGACCTGGCTACAGAAGGTTTTTCAGCGATTAAGAGTCGCATATGGGCATCCTTTTCTAGTGTGTCATGCGTTATATAGCACAAACCCCGGAAGCCAACACTTCCGGGGTTTGGTTTAGTCGATGTCTGGTCAGTCAACTGTCGAGAAGTCGACATTCAGTCTTTTGCCGCACACGACCTCGAAGCGGCCTTCACCACCGATCGGCTTGTGTTGTCCGGGGGTGTGGTCGATCTCTACGAGTCCGTCGAGCCAGTGTCGACCCGACTCTTCGTCGATATAAGCCCACCCGTCGACGCGGACCTTGTGACTCTTGCGGAAAGTGTACTTGTAGTCTTTTCCGTCGATTTTCTTAGCGCTGCGCGGTATCGACCGCACTGGCACTAAAGCAACGTCGCCCTGGCGGATGATCGTGTCCAGCCGCGCGACGGGGACGCGGAAGATTTTAGATTCTGCCCAGCGCACGATTTCCTCCGGTGTAGCATCATCGACATTCGGATTTCTTCTGAAAGACGTGTCAATTACGTGAGAGAAAATCTGGCCGTCATCGATCCCGACGAGGGCATACCACTTCGAAGTGTTTAGCCAGTCGGACTCTCTCCGCTTCCAGCTATGTCGGAGCTGTATCGCGGCGAGTTTCCGCTTTACGTCGTAGCCGTAAACGTCGCAGTTGAAAGCGTCGAAACCGCCTCGTCTGTTGCGACTTGTAACGCCCTCTTCGAAGCTGATTTCTTTGAGAACTCTCTCGATGAGAGATGAAATCTCGGCGGGGATTTTTGATGTGATCTCACCGAATCTGCCACGATAGAACTCATCAACGTCGGTGACGGTTTTGGCGGCGATTGTGTTTTCTGTGATAGCGTTCATGTCGATCTCCAGGATCTCTTGTAGAGCCAGCCAGCCCGGCTCTCATACTATATGTACATCTGCGGAGGCGTTTGGGCGATAGTCTATATAATATAGCACAAAATCGCAAAAAATGGTCGCCACGCGCGTCTTTCAGAAAGCCGCTTCCGCAGATGCAATAGTATATAGACACGACGCACAATACGTAATTTGTGCTATATCTGAAAATGGAAAGCCCCCGCTGGAGACCGATCCAGCGAGGGCGGGAGACACACAAAGCGGCCTGGCACCGCAACAGGAGACTAATTATGACTGAAATTTTACCGGGGGTAGCGGCCTGCGCTGATACAGATAATACAATACAAAACTCGAAAATCAAGCCCGAAACTGGCGCGCTCGAAAGTTTTTTATCTGAATCGGGGCTTAGCTGTGACGATGTGCCTGGCTGGAAGCACGTCACGAACGCGGAGTTGAACATCGCCCTGGGGCGGACCGGTGCCGCGCGGGTAGCCGGATCGGCTATCGAGATCCCGTATTTCGATATGAACGGCGATCCGATCGTCGATCGTGATCAGCCTTTCCGCCGATTCAGGTTGCTCTCACCGACAGCGGGTGGACCGAAATATCTGTCTCGTGCTGGCAGTGTTGCACATGTCTATGTGCCTCAGGGTTTGAAAAAACTTATTGCCATGGACGACCGTCTTCCGGAAGATGTCGTTGAAAATGATAGACTTTTGGTTATTTGTGAGGGTGAAAAAAAGGCGGAGAGGCTGATCAAGCTTGGTATCCCAACCGTAGCAATCGCCGGGGTTCACATGTGGTCTGATAGTGAGACCCGAGAATCGGAGAAAGCAAAATCGGAATTGGCTGGGGAGAAAGCGCCGAGGTTGACACGGAAATCGCCAGTCGCGCGTGATCTGGTTGAGATCATACGTGCTCTTGCGATCACAAAGATAGTTATCGTCTTCGATAGCGATGGTCGCCCCGTCGATCCCGGTTTGCCGGGCGTGACAGAGAGATTCAAATCGCTGCCGGATGGAAAAATGTGCTTGAATCCAGCCGTTTTTTGGGCTGGTGTCACATTCTCCGCGGCTTTGATGCGCTCATGCCCCGGTGTTGCCGCTATAGCCGGTTTTACCCCGCACAGCGTTGATAAAAATGGGAATTTTGGCCGACAAGGCATCGATGACTGGTCTTTAAGTGCTGATAAAACAGATATTGAAGCTTTCATCAAAGACCTTGCCGGGCGGGCAAGAGCGATGTCGGCATCACAAATCGAAGCCGAGGAAGACCGCGCTGAAAAGGCAGCCAGGCGAGAAAAAATCGAGGCGGAGCAAGGGTTTGTGCCGCTTGGATATTCAAGCAGCGGAGAAGGGACGACGTATTACGTCTGGTCAAAACACCTTGAAGTTGTAAAACACTTTACATCTTCATCCTTAACAAGAAAACCAGACTTTTACGGGTCGTTCGGCATTGAATATTGTGATGAAATTCTCGGGAAAGCGGTTGTCATACAAAAAGAAGATGAAAAAAAAGGAATTCCGGAGATCGTCGAAAACCGGTTTGACCTCGATCTCGGGCAAAGGGTTGTCACATCTGCATGTCAACGCGCGGGGAGATGGTCGCCAGACGCATCGGTGCGTGGAGCGGGGGTGTGGCGCGACACAGAAACGGGTGGTTTGATCATCAACAATTCTGACTGCATCAAGTTGATAAAGCTGAACGGCGATGTTGAAAAAATCGACCGTGTGCGCGGCAGACATATCTATGAATCGACCGACCGAGGGGGCTGGTCTGACGAAATCGCATCGATCGATGATGTACGGAAGATCATTGAGACGGTTGAATCAGCCTGGGCGTGGCGGACCGAGGCGGAAGGTGTGCTTTTCGCCGGATGGCTTTTCGCACAGGCGTATACAGGTGCTCTGAAAGCCCGGCCAGGCGTGATGCTGAACGGCGAATCCGGGTGTGGTAAGTCGTATTTGGAGGAGTGGTGCAAGCGTTTCATCGGCCCCTGGGGTGTCCGCATTGAAGAGACGCGCGGGACGAGCCTGGCGGGTATTTCACAGCTTATTAAACGCGATTCTGTAACACTCTTTCTCGACGAGATCGAGCCGAAATCTGGGGCGTCGATCGAAGAAGCGTCGCGCGTCAATCGCGTAATCGACTCGATCAGACAGATGCTCCGCGCGGCATATAGCCGTTCGGACGATGCTGGAAGCTACGGCGCGGTCAAGGGGACGGCTCACCAGGAAGCCGTGGCGCGCGAGGTGAGGGTGATGGCGCTGATGGCGTCAATCGCGGAACACGATGTTGAACAAGCTGATCGGAACAGAAATCTCCGCCTCGGGTTGAACCGTATTGCGGATATCGGTCATCCAGCACCGGCATTGCCGGACAGCAAGATCGGGCTTTCTATTTTCCGGCTGATGTGGGGCCGGTGGGCTAAATTCAATGAATCGGTCGAACAAATCGAGAAACTGATCGACCATCGGGAGCCGAGGATGAGAATGACGCTAGCAGTGCCAATTTCGGCACTGCTGACTGCGCTTGATGTAGATGCAACATCACAAATCGGCTCATCAGTGATCAACATGATCAACGCAGAGTGCGGCGGTGATAAAGCCGCTGATGATGCGCCGCGTGATCAGGATCGGGCATTACAGCGTCTCCTGGCTGCCGTCATCGACGTGAACGGCATCAAGAAGAGTATCGCAGACGCCGTGAGCGCCGCCCTGGCTGCCGGTCTGGGCCGTGCCGGGCGAGGGGCGGGCGGGCCAGATGGGGATGCGCTGCGCTTGACCGGTCTGACCGCGCGCCGGAACGGCGACGGAACGATCAGCTTGTTCGTTGCGGCTGGCCACCAGGGCGTAGAGGCTCTCGGGCGGCAAATAGGTGTCCCAGCCCTGGCTGGCCTACTGCGCGCCGTGGAAGGGGCGGAGGTGGCCGGAAATGGCCGTGGAGCAGATGAGAGGGTTAAACTTTCAGAGCAGAAATGGCGGGGCGTTTGGGTGCCGACACCGCTATATTTTGTTGGCCTGGTCGATCAACAGGAAGATAACGCGGCACCGGAGATCAACCAGGCCGCCCCGTACTAAGACCATCACACAATCAGCTTTGATAGAAGAGAGCCGGGTTTTCCCGGCTTTTTTCATGACGGATTCCTAGATGAGAGCAACCCGATTAAAATATACAACCTTAAATCGAAAAAGTATAAAAAGTCACGAGATTTAATTGTCCCCTACAGGATTCTGGTAGGGACTATTTTGGGGACTTTGTAGGGACTATTGTAGGGACTATTGTAGGGACTATTTAGGTATAGGAAAATAAAGGGTTTTTTAGGAATTTTAGAATCTTTCCCTACCGACTGAAAACATAGACCATAAGGACGGTTTACCACCCCGGCCTGGCTACCACCCGAATTTTCACTACACAGACTATCTATGTTTTTCGCCGTAGGGACTATTTCTGAAAATCGACAAAAGCCTTTACCACAAAGGATTTTTTGAAAAAGAAATAGTCCCTACGGCCCGTAGGGACTATTTAATCCAGATCACAAGCCATACCTGAAACGCATACGTATAGGCCACTAAACCAAAATCACGCATAGCTAAATAGGCCCCACAATCTCGGCGATCGGCTCACCTGTCGGTTGTATCTCCATGCTTCCGCAGATGTGCATCTTATAGAGAATGAACGACCTGAAGCCGGGTTGGTCGGTCGGTGCGCTATATCATCGGCATGTTGGCAAGACGAAGACGGAGATTGTGATGGGTGCAATATCGAGGTTGATGGGGTGGAACACAGATGATGTTATGCCCCCCATTTCCGTCATCGAGCATGACGAACTGGACGACCGGGATGGTTGCTCGGCTGATCACGCTGATGAGATGTCGGATGATGCGGATCCGGTTGCTACCCTATCTAGCGGTGCTGAACCGGAATCTCTCGTGGGTCATTTCGACGGGCCGGAAGACCTGGACCGCATTTGTGCTGTTTTAGAAGAAGCTACAGAAATAAGCATAGACTTGGAAAGCACCCACCTGACGCCTTGGTCTGCCCCATTACCGGCTGGAAAATCAACAAAATTGGGGACCGGCGAGACTCTATCAAAATATGTCAACGTCAGACCGGGCTGCATCGTAACAGAGCGTCCCCGCGTCAGAATCGTGGCGCTGGAGACGGATAACGGGCTTGTCGCGGCGGTTGACCTCGATTTGCTTGATAAGCCAGCCCAGGAGCGTCTAATCCGTGCTACAGCCCATCCTGGTGCGGTCTGGGTGGGTCACAATCTCGGTTTTGACCTCGCATGGTTGAATCACATATGCCCTGGTGTCCGGCCAAGCCGGATCATCGACACGATGTTGATGACGACAGCGTTGAAATCGGACATCGAGTACGACGTGATCCAGCGCGTGACAGACTCCCCCGGTGAAGCCGGAGTGATCGAAGACATGCGGAAATCTGTCATGAAGCGTGTAACCCGGTCGGCGGGGACCGGCACAGATGACGCCGGGGCGGTCAGTCTCGATCTGCTCGCACTGCATTATCTCGATCAAAAACTGGATAAAGCTTTTCAAAAGCCGATAAACTGGATGCCCAGCATCTTGTCACCGGGGCATAAAAATTACGTCCTCGGTGACATCAAGTCGCCTCGCTTGATCGCCAGGCGGATGCTTGGCTTGCCAGATAATACAAGGATTTCCGACGTAATAAGTGCGATCGACGGGCATCCTGGTGGGGCGGCATACAAGATTTTTGAAGCCGCTCTACCACGACTCGTTCAGATGCAAGCCCAGGGTATCCGGATCGACCCGGTTGCGGCTGGTGATTACCGAAGCAAGCTTGTCGATCAGCTTGAATCGGCGGTCACGGAATTGGTAACGCTTGCGCCAAATCTCATTGAATATAAAGACATTTTACTCGACCCATCACGGGGTTTGACCGCCGAACTCAAGGCAGCGGTCGGCCTAGCTTTTGAAACAGCTACCGGTAAGCCACCGGAACAGACAAAAAATGGTGATGCGAAACTTTCAGCTAAAGACTTAAAAATTCACTATGGGGATGCCCCGGTTGTGGCGGCCTGGTTGAAAGCGCAAGCGCCGGGAAAGACAATTGCAATGCTCGACGAGTATGTTGCCCGGCGCGACGAGAATGACCGGCTACACTCGCTCACGTCGATCAGCACACTCACCGGTCGAACATCTTCACAAGAGCCGAATCTTCAAAATATGCCGCGCGACCCGGAATTCCGCGCTGTATTCCGCGCGGTCAGAGATGCGATCGATGAAGCGTTGGGTATCAAAACGAAAATTCTGGCAATCGACTTTTCAGCGGTTGAGATGCGTATCGCAGCATGTCTCGCGCTAAGAGCATATTCAGCAGTTGTGCGTTCGAATTTCCAGTTGCCGAAATGGGTTCTCAAATCCGCCCCTGGTGCAGTTCATGATATTCTTTCAGCCATCCGTGCCGGTCGCCCCGCGATGCCGCTCGTCCCGCCGTCATGGCCTTTGCCGGAGCCTTGTCATGGCGAGGCCGGTCCGGAGGCATATGGAGCTTGGTATGCAAGCCGGTTTGCCATTGTGCTCGCCAGGCTTCAAGCGGCGGGCTGTTCACTCAAGCCGGACGCAGCATCGCTACTAGCCGACCGGCACAAAATGGCCCTGGCCGGGGCATTCCATCGCGGTCTCGACCCACACCTGATCACTGGAATACAGACCGAAGCCAGGGCGGGTAGATTCGATCTTGATGGCAAAATCAACGCGCTTGCGTTCGTTGAATCGATCAGCCCGGATGAGCGTAAAAAGCTTAAATCGGAGATGAAAAAGCCGAGGACATCGGCCAAGGCCCTGAATTTTGGTTTGCTTTACGGCATGTCAGCCGGTGGCCTACATGCTCACGGGATTGTCAATTACGGCCTTGACTGGACTCTTGATGAAGCCGCCTTGGCGCGGGCGGCCTGGTTTGAGTTGTATCCCGAGATCGAACTCTGGCATATTTATTTGAAATTGTATGAAAAAAACGAAAAAAGGCCGGTCAAAAAAATGGGAAAAATAACGGCTGAAGGGGGTGCAAAATTATATCGTCATTCGACCCTTTCCGGTCGGCCCGTGTGCGGCCCGGAGATGAGAAATGCTGGGAATTACGCCGACCAGGGGACCGGCGCGGAAATAGCGCTGTCGGCGATCAACGATCTTTCTGAAAAAGCTATGCGCTATCTCGTCAATTTTGTTCATGACGAAATTGTCTTTGAAGTGCCGGAAGACGAGGCGGAAGCTGTGGCAGCCGAGGTTGAGGCTGTGATGAACAACGCAGCCGATCGATATTTTTCGAAATATGGTGTGCCGAGCGAAGTTGAGGCAGCCATAGGCGATTTCTGGATTCACTAAAAATGCTAGAAAATACAAGCTATTAAAAGGTTTTCAGCTAAACCTTCCGCAGATGTACATATAGTATGAGCCAGCGTGTTCTGGCTAACCAAATGAGGGGTTTCTAAAATGAACGCAATCAATCAAACAATCTCTGAAATTGCCGGTGACTTTGAGTCGGTCAAGAAACATGCGGGTAAACTCATAGGAGAAATACTGAAAAAGCAGTGGGAATTTGAGGATATCATAATCGACGGTATTACAGTTAAGCCTGACTTCAAACGTCTCGGTAATTTAGAAACTCTTATTACTTTTATTCTCGATGGTTTTAGTGATGATGAAATTTTATCTATGTTTGCTTTACCGTCTCATTACTTTGTTACCGGACAGGGTTCTGCAAAAGCGCCGACCGCAGAAGAGGCGGCTGAGAAAGCTAAAAAGAAAATCGAAAAGCTAAAAGCTATGGCATTCGAAAACGCTTGAGAGCAAGAAATAACCAACCCAGGCTCTGGCCATCCGGAGCCTGGGAAACCATAGAAAAATGGAATAAGACGATGAAAAAGCAAACAAGACAGAAAAATGTCAAAGCAATAAGATCGGGCTACCTTGCCGCGCTTTGGTCTGCCCGGAGAGATGGTCTAACCAGCGAATCTATGGCGGAAGAAATATGCAATATCTTGAACAATATCAAAGAGTTGCAAGCCAGCTTGATTGAAGACCAGTTCGAGCGGCTAGACTTTATGTCCGGCGCGACCAGCGCTGTTGCTGATATCTTGAGAAATGTGGTCATGCCGCGCGTCAATATCGCTCTAGATGACGACCTGGCGTATTCCGCCGATATTTTTGTGAAAAGCATCACAGATAAAGCAAACCGTAGCAGCCGGTCGGCTACTGGGTGATGCTATATAATCGACTATAGCGCCGACCTTCCGCAGAAGCGCTATAAGTATAAGCCGGGCTGATCCGGCTGGAGACAGGAGACAGACCAATGCTTGATATTTTTGAAAGAATCCACGACGACCCGATCACCTTCCTGAACCACGTCATCGCGGTTCTTGGCGGCATCACGATCTTGCTCGTCCTTCTTGCCGCCGCGTGATCGTCATGAGCAGGAAAGGCATTCCAACGGCGGCTGACTTGGAAATACAGGCTGGCGCTTTAATGATGCGCGCCGAGGCTCGCAGGATCGTCGAAGCCGGTCATGCTGGCCTTATCAGAGACGCTAGACTCGCTAAAAATATCGGTAGCATCATCACCCGGCAAATTCAGGCACGCATAGCCAAGGACGAGGAAATAAAGCGCTCCAGGGCGGAACGGTCAGCCCGGCTTGAGCAGCGCGCCGCCGCGAGAAAGGCCGCCCAGAAGGCTCTGGAGGCCCGCCAGCAGGTTTGGAGAGACCGGTATGACGGCGCTTACTTTGAGAAGATGTTTGGCTATGAAAAATGATGATCAGAGCAATGATAAGCTGGATACCATCATTTCACGGTTTATCACAGCATTTCTAGTGCTCGGCTTTTTCTATATGATCATCCATGTCTAGCATCTGGCCAGCCACAGACCGGGCGGCGATCATCGCACCAGGTCCGCACCGCTCATATCTGGACGGTCCAACGATTGCGCTGGCTACACCAAAGCCGATTCTTTTCGCCGTAACCCCAGATTTTGCACTCCACCCCGTCTGGCGGCCAATTCTCCTCATGATCGGCCAGGTCAGGGGTTGCTCGATGATACCAATAAAGGTCGGACAATCTGCCGGGGTGAGAGCACTTTTAAAGCATGTAAACCGAGGCGGTTGGGTCTGCGTTTTTCCAGATGGTGGTCTAAACAGTGATATAGAACACCCTGGCGTGGCATGGCTTTCACAAAAATCTGGCGCTCCGATTCACCGATTGTCGCTTAAACATATGCCCGGTTTGAAGAAAATCGCACCGGTCACAAGCATAAAACGGGCGGATGGTGCTATATTATCTACAACAGCGAAAGGAGGCGCATCATAGAAATAGTTTGTCAATAAAATAGCGGCTGGCTTTTCCACATATCTCCTGAAACACCTCTATCTCCCCGGCCAGCCGCTATTTTTCAGGAGATAAAAATACAAGGATTTTCACATATGAGCAGTTCAAAAGATGTTTTTGTTTCAGCGCCTAATGGCTGGCACAAGAAAATGATCGGCGGGGCAGATTCTGTAGGTCAAGCTATGATGCTAGTCCGCCGCATGGGTTACCGTGTCGAGAAAAATACGGAGCCGAAATACGAGGAAAATGCCGGTGAGATAACGATTTTTGCCCGCCCAATTCCAGGTTTGGTCAGCCATACCTCCGCAGATGCACAATAGATATAGGTAAACAGAATCCTGGATGGGTAATCCAATGAAAAGAACTCTCGAACTAAAGCTTGTTAACGGTCTAGTTTCGTCATTTTGGAATTCAAAACACATCGTTGTTAAAATACCGGCGAGGTGGCTTTCAAATAATAACGATATTGAAGTCCTGTTTGGATTTTCCAATGATGAAGATTTTTACAAAAAATCTTATGATTTTGCCGACAAACTCTCACAGATTTTCGGACTTTCCGTTTCAGAGCGCTTTATCGAAAGCCCTGAGAATAGAAAAAGCAAAACGGGCAAACCGATATCGGTCGCTAAGATCATCCAGGTTCCATATAATGGCAGGGATGAGATGTATATCGTCGGCACAGAGAGCGATATCAAAGCACTCTTTGAAGTCATCGAAAATGATAAGAGAGCAAAAAATGTAATGTTTGATTCTACTTTTGATGCTATCCAAAGATAAAACCAGGGGATCAACCGTCCCCTGGGGTGAATCACCACATCAGCGCGCCACCAAAATCACCGGTTGATACCACATCAGCCGGTTTTTCATTTTTATGTGTAGGTTCAACATTTTTTACCGGTTTAACCAATTCACTTTTTTGTTGAACCGGTATTTTAACGGCTGGCTTTCTCACCGGCTTTGGCTGCACTTTTATCTCTTTGACAACCTCAACCGGTGGCCGACCAACTTCAACAGATCGCCCCGCCTCGATCATGGCCAGACCATCGGCAAAGATCGACCGGAGCAGCGATGAGCGCACCCTCGGCGGTAGAGTGGCTTGTAGTCTCTTGTAAGCCGCCAGAATCTCGGCATCACCTGGATCCGCTTCGTCTAGCCAGATCCAGATGCGGCGGGCCGTCGTTGAACGGCCCTTCCTTATCGTCACGGCTCACCCCCGCGCTCTCGCGTATTTCAGCAAACCGCGCGCATTGGCGAATTCCGGATCAGCAGGGATTTCCACACCGCGCCAGTTTTTGACAACATCGCGGAACAAACCAGCGCCACCGCCGACGAAAATCACCGCGTCCATCGTGGCCGCATTACCGATTTTCCGCTCGACCTCTCGCATGATCTGGCTACCGACATCCGCAACAGCTTCACGCAAAATGTCAGAGACATCCTTTTCTTCTCTGAACAACACAATTTTACCGGTGCGAACAGCCCGATCCATGGCTGCCGGTGACAGGCGGGGGGTGAAACCAAGCTGCTTTGTCAGCCCGGCAAGGAATGCCGCATGGACATCGAGGACACCCCTCCGTAGAGCGCCGGACGATCCCTGGTCGATCGTCTTGCCGCGCAGGACAACCGCGATATCCGTCGTTGACCCGCCGATATCAACGACAGCTACAGAATCCGGTGCAACCCCGATTCGGGAATTGCCTTCCTCGGTGAGCGTATAGTCAAAGAAAGCCGCGATTGCCTGGCAACCAACCCTGGCTTCTGAAACAACCGGCATGTTGGCCGACCCGCCGATGATGGACACCCCGCGCCGCAGGTTATCCATCTTTCTCTCTATGCGCGCCCGGTTGACCTGTCCGCTCACAAAATACTCATCGACCGGCAACGCGGTGAGCAGTTCAACCAAGTCAGTGCTAGTATAACCCGCTTCAATCAGTGTGTGACGTGTCAGAACGCGGTCAATCTGCGAGACATGGAAATCCGGATGACGGGTTTCCTCACCCGGCAGGTCAGCCGAGCACACAAAGCGTGATCCTTCTTCTGTCTCATACATACCCACCAGATCACCCGACAGGTCGATCACCCCGCCAGAACTGGCTGACCTGATCGCGGTGGGGATTTTCATAGTCTTGATAGACCCGTCCTGCATCTCGCCGACCAGCTTCATCTGAGCCAGCCCGTCATCGATGGCCACTCGTAGAACGCGGTTTGCCGGAATAGGGGGGATATTAAGGTCATTATCGGTTTTCATAGCTACGCTCATTGTGTCTCTCCGGTTTTGAAAACATATTACGCATAATATAGCATGATATTTGCCGGTCAACCCGTTTTGC
>Ga0315298_1001477_pt1 | contig 42883 bp, 52 predicted proteins | sample WHS_1_MG_FD_203077 | JGI IMG/M metagenome (GOLD analysis project Ga0315298, IMG submission 203077) | Extremophilic microbial mat communities from Washburn Hot Springs, YNP, Wyoming, USA - WHS_1_MG | ecosystem: Environmental > Aquatic > Thermal springs > Hot (42-90C) | place: USA: Wyoming... | reverse complement strand
ATCTTAATTGCAACAACACGGTTCAAAGCGGTGTCTCTAGCCTTATACACAATGCCTTTCCCGCCTTCGCCTAATTTTTTGAGAGTAACGTATCTACCGCTTTGTAGAGATTCACGAGAGGACAAAAGTTTCCCCCTAAGACTACCACATTTTAGCTTTAACTAGCCTTAAAAAGTTACCCATATAAAGGAAAATGTTTCAAGCCGATACTTAATAAACTAGGGAACTTTCATCCCAAAATTTGAGAAGTCTCTCACATTCCGCTTTTATCTTGTTTTCTCGGGTTTTCTCTTTTAACACTTTAAGAAAATCCATTCGTACTTCAACAGAACGTTTTTCAGCCATGCCACCATAGTAAAGTTTACCTTCAAGATATTCTCGCATGTGATGCGCTTTCTGCACAAATAGACTTGCAGCATCCACAGGGTTTTCAACTGCATACTTATTTGCCCAAATGGACGCTTCTGACTCCCGAAGCTGTGTTAAACCATCAATCTCCATTATAAGGCGGATATACGTTCTTAAAAAGTCATAGTAGCCAGCTGTTTTAACGAGCTTAAGGGCTTGGCGAACTTTCTCTTTGAAAACAGTGTTTCCTTTAATTCTTAAACGATGTTTATAGCCTTCATCAATGAGCTCCTTAGCTTTTTTAACCTCTTCATGGGTGTATATTCTTTCTGGAAACTTTTCCATTAAGATTCCAAACTCCAACCAGCCCAATAAAAGAATCAAGTGGAAAGAGAAAACAAACTAAGAGTTTAGCCTATTGGCTTGTATATTTTGATGTTATGGCTTCCAGAGACCAGTTGAACTACGCCCTCATCCTCCAACTGCTCCAAGAAATCTTTCGCTGCGCTTATTCGTAAATTAAAGCGGGAAGCGACAGCATAAGGCGTTAAAACGCCCATTTTCTTCAATTCGCCCACTATTTTTTCGTTTTTTGGGTCTGGCGGAACTATTGTGGAGGGCTTTTTCTCCTTAGGTGCTGCTGCTTTTTCCTTTTTCTTTTTCTCTTCCTCATCCTTCTTAAGCTGCATACGCTCCATTTGCTTTAAGCTAAGCTTCTTTTTGCCACCCATTCCTATCAGCTTCCATTAACTGAAAGAGTTTTTCGTGGTTCTTTAGGTTTTCTAAGCTTAGGCGTACTGGGTTATTTCAACTTTATGCTTGTTCTGCCACTCTTTAATTGACATTCCAAGTTTCTTCTCAATTTCTGGACGGTGAATTGAATTCAATGTACAGAAGGGAATTATGCGTCCATCTGGAATTGCATAATGGATTACGCAGCGTTGGACTCGTTCTAAATCAAAGTTATATGGATCCATAAAATGCATTGATGAAAGCAGTATCGATTTTCTCTGCAAATCTCCTAAAGCTTCGTAGCTTCCTTCCTTTAGCACGCCCCAAACATGCTTTCTTAAGAAACTGAACTTAATGTGACGCAAAGCTCCAACCAAGCGCAGTTTTGCCTTGTTTTTGTTTCCCTTTGAAGCATCCTCATATACTTTCTGCATTGTTTTAATGAAATTATCCACGTTTCCATAATGGGTTATTGGTACAATCTCGCCGTTTTCAACAAATATGTATGTTGCCATCCCACAGTGTGGATGCGCAGTGAACTCCACATATCTTTTGTCTTTTAATGCTCCAACGGCTTTCGAAACAGGCACAACTGTTGGCACCGGATAGAAGTCTGACATTTTTATTTTGCCGTTCGTTTGCTCCTGCACCAACCGCATGAAGTCTGGGATTGTTATGCGCATTTTCTCCCGCTCTGTTTGGGGAAGTCTTCCACAAAGGGAAACTGGTTGAACATTTATGCAACGCACAACATCGAAGTTTTGCACTGCAAAACGTATGATGTCGCCAAGTTGATTGTCATTTACGCCTTTGATTAGTGTGACTACCAAAACTATGCTGTCAATTCCGGCTTTGCGACAATTTTCAATAGCCTTCATTTTAATGTCCAACAAGTCTATTCCACGAATAAACTTGTAAACTTCAGAGGTTAATCCATCAAACTGCAGATAAACTGTACTCATTCCAGCTTCTTTCAAGCCTTTACAATAATCAACGCTTTGGGCAAGTCGAAGCCCATTCGTATTAACTTCAACATGGCGAAAACCAAGCTCCTTAGCCATTCGAATAAGTTCGAAAAGGTCATTACGTACGGTTGGTTCGCCACCAGAAAACTGAAGAGCAGTGGCTGGTACAGGGTCATTCTTGCGTAAATTTTCCAGCATGCCTCGAATTTCTTCTTTTGTTGGTTCGTAAACGTATCCTGCAGCTGCAGCGTTGGCAAAACAGACAGGACATTTGAGGTTGCATCGGTTTGTTACATCAATTATTGCTAGAGCTGTATGGGATTTGTGTTGAGGGCATATGCCACAGTCGTATGGACAGCCGTTAACAGTTTTTGTTCTCGGATTGTTTAAGCCCTCGCCGTCATATCTGAATTTTTCAGCTCGCAAATACTGTTCATAATCAGACCAGTAAACTTCTTGGAAAAAACCGTGTTGCGGGCATTCTTTTTTGATGTAAACTTTGCCGTCTTCCTCGAAGATTGTAGCCTTTATTACTTTTAGGCATTCTGGGCATAAACTTTCTGTTTCTTTAATGAATTTCATGTGTTCACCGCACTTTTAATTGATGTTTTGAAGATTTTAAGGAAGGATATAATAAGGTTTCCAAACTTTTCATAAGGTGATTGAGGGGTTCAAGTTGCAAATGAGTGGGGATAGTAAACAGATTTTACGGGAAATGGGGTTAAACACATACGAGGTTGAAGCCTATTTTGCTCTGTTAGAAGGTGGACAATTGACAGCCATGGAAATAAGCAAGAAGGCAAAAGTGCCCTACTCAAAAATCTATGAAGTTCTAAACTCTCTCAAGGAAAAGGGATGGATTAAAATTGTAGAAAGCCGCCCAAACCAATACTATCCATTACCGCCCCTCGAAGCCTTAGCGGCAGCAAAAATCAAACTGGAAGACAAATACAAAAGTTGGGAACAAACAATCGCCAGTGAATTACAACCATTATACGAGAAAAGAGAGCTTGTGGAACATCCAGACATACTAATATTGCACGGTCAACAAGCAGTTATGGCTAAGCTCGAAGAAACCATAAGAAAAGCAGCAAAAGAAATAATGATAGCCGCACCAAAATTCGCCAAAAACACACTTGCTTTAACAACTCTTTCCTTAGAAACCCTTCAGAAAGCTCACTTGAACATCAAACTTATGGTTGCTGGAAAACCCGAAGAATGGAATAATCTTAAAAAGTTTAGAGGCTTAGCCGAATTGCGAGTTAGAGACAAAATGTTTGGCGGTGGAATAATTGTGGATGGAAAAGAGGCTATGTTGTTTTTAGGCGAGGAAAAACCAAGCCTCGTGATATGGAGCAACCATGTTGGTTTAGTACAGTTTGCAAGAGATTACTTCCAGTTTCTATGGGATTCTTCACAAAGCATATTATGAAATGGTTTTAGCCTTTGAAAAAGAAAGGAGATACTTGTAAAAGAAAGTTATCGACTCATAACTTTTTTTGCAGCAATTTCAATGTCTTCTGCTTTTATGGTTTTTCTTCCAGCATGCATCGCAAAATCTAAGGCTTCTTTGGCGATTTTCACGCCGATTTCCTCCAATGCTTTAGCAAGTTCCTTGGCTGCTGCTTCGCTTACTCTGTCCGCTCCAGCCTTTTTGCATATTCTGTGCATGGGAGCCACAGCTAATTCTAAATCAGCCATAAACACTCCTCCGAGCCTCTTTTTCTATTTAAATCGATATTTAACGTTTATTGTTCCTTATTTTCTGAAAACAAAGCAGCATAGAAATTTCTCTGAAGGAAAAGGAAATTTTAAAAGTAAAATTTGAACACTCTAATAAAGCCGCGGATTCCAAATGAAGTTCGTGGACGCCCACATTCACCTCTCAGACGAGGAATACTCAGAACACACCGATGAGGTTATAGCTGAGGCTAAACGCTCAAATGTTGTTGCTTTAGTCTCAAATTCCATGAACCTGGAAACAAGCATTAGAAGCCTCAAACTTGCTGAACAATATGGCGGGATTGTTTATGCTGCATTGGGCATCCACCCATGGAATGTGAATGACTTAACAGAAAGTGAACTTCAAAAAACAGTTGACCTAATTTGTGAACAAAGAAACAATAGGGCGTTAATTGCCATCGGAGAGGTGGGGTTAGATTACAAGTACACAAAAATTTGGGATAAACAGCTAATGGTTTTTAACGAAATGCTACATCTGGCTGAAAAACTTGACTTGCCAGTTATAATTCATTCCCGTGGCACAACATCGCAAATTGTTGAAATGCTCCCATCCTACAAAATTAAGAAAATCTTGCTGCACTGGTTCAGCAACCCAATCAGCCTATTAACTAAAGTTGTGGAAAATGGATACTACATTACAGAAGGTCCACCCACTGCTTACTCTAACGGTATACGTGAAGTTGTCAGAAAAATACCATTAACTAATTTGTTGACGGAAACAGATGGTCCAGTGCGTTATTTTAAGGACCCTTTCAACGGTAGAATTCCAATGCCCGCTTTCATCCCAACAGTGGTCAAAGCAATAGCTGAAATTAAAAATATGGATGTGGCGGTTGTCGCCGAGCAAATAATAAAAAACTTTGAAGATTTTTTCAGAGTAAAGTTGAATTGAATAAACTTCTCAATTATGTACTAAAGCATTCGAAGACACGAAGAAGTTAAACAAATTTACGATAAAATAGGATTGAAATCCATAATGATTGTGCTTTAAGCAACTCGACTCTTTCGTAAACAGGTTTTTCCCATAGTTTAACATTCATTTTTAAATTCATGGAACCTCCCAGAAACATTATCGTATATCTTAATAAATCAGCTCTTTCTGATGCGGACATATATCGAATTTCGATATAAAAATAAGCCTGCGTAATAATTGGAGTGGTTGAATCACCTCATTCTTAAGTTAGGTTGAGAAAGGTTAAATTGTCCTTTTCTTTAATGAAGGTTTACTTCAGTGCATGTTTACATGCGAGGATAATGGTGAGCTTGGGGGAAACTAAAAGTTGGGAAATGTGCGAACAGAACAAATTAAACGATTAGCCAAGGAACTTATTCGACGCTTTCCTGACAAATTCTCTAACAATTTTGAAAACAACAAACGCATGGTCGATATGCTGACAAAGGGAGCAACTACAAAAGTGAGAAATCAGATTGCAGGATACATAACCCACGCTTTCGCTGGAACCCCAGCAGCGCCTTCCTCAAACGAAACTTCAGAAGAAGAGTAACCTTATAAAACACTTTCAATCCTTTTAAGAAACACAAGGAGAAAAGACGAAAATGATGGATGAATACAGAAGAGGATGGGCGCATCGGTACTTGCGAGAGGCTAAGGCAGAGCTTGAAGCGGCAAGAAAATTGCCCTACATGGCTCCAACTTTAATTTTAGAAGCAGTCAGAAAAGCTCGAAACGCCATTTATTATAGCCTTGGAGAACCAGCATTCGTAGAAATTGCCATAAGAGAAGCCACAGAAAAACCCCAATCAATAAGCGACCCCGTATTAAAATTCTTGGTGCAAATCGAAGAAATGATGCAGCAACTCGCCCAAATGGGAGAAGTAAACGGAGAAATAACTATGAAAAGGGCAGACAATTTAGTCCAATTAGCCTCAGACATAGTTGAAACTTTAACCGGAGAAAAAATAGAGAATTAAAGAAATTATCGTTTTTCAAGAGCCTTAGATATCCGGTCTAAAGCCTTTTTAATATTCTCAATAGAGTTGGCAAAGGACAAACGCAAATAGCCTTCGCCGTATTTTCCGAAGGATGTGCCTGGTAAAACAGCCACACCAGCTTCATTGAGCAAGTAATCTCCAAGTTCGCGACAGTCCATCCCTGTTCCTTTTATGTTGGGAAATACGTAAAAGGCTCCATGCGGCTTCTTACATGTTATGCCCTTAATCTTGTTTAAACCAGAAACTATGACTTCCCTTCTTTTTCTAAATTCGGAAACCATCTTTTCTACTTCATTTTGGGGTCCTTTCAAAGCTTCAATGCCAGCCATCTGGATGAAAGTGCATGTGCAAGAGTTGGAGTTGGTCATGAGTTGGGCGAATTTTTGAGCCAAGTCTTTTCGCATTACACCATAGCCAAGTCTCCAACCAGTCATGGCATAGGTTTTCGAAAAACCATCAAGGATAATCGTTTTCTCTTTCATTCCCGGAAGCGAAGCGATGCTTTCATGCTCACCCTCATAAATTATTCTGCTATAAATCTCGTCGGAAAGCACAAGCACATCATCTCTATTTGAAATGCAATCAGCTATAACTTTCAAGTCTTCCTTAGTCAAAATGCCGCCAGTTGGGTTTTCCGGAGAGTTCAGAATAATCATTTTAGTCTTTTTTGTTATCTTCCTCTTGACATATTCATGGTCCATTCTAAAATCATTTTCCTCCAAAAGCGGTATGGGCACAGGTTTGGCTCCAACAAAATTTATGACAGACTCGTAAATTGGAAAGCCTGGGTTTGGATACAAAACCTCTTCGCCCGGATTCACGCATGCAAGAATGGCGAAAAACATTATTGGTTTTGCGCCTGGTGTTACAACAACCTCTTCAGGTTCAACCTTTATTCTTCTGGTTTTAGAAATGTATTCGGCAATTGTTTCTCTTAGCTCTGGAATTCCAGCGGATGGAACATAATGGGTGTACCCTTCATAGAGGGCTTTCACAGCGGCTTCTTTAATGTTCTTAGGCGTGTCAAAATCTGGTTCGCCTATTTCAAGATGTACAATTTCTTTCCCTTGTTTTTCCAAGGCTTTCGCTTTTGCAAGCACTTCAAAGGCTGTTTCTGTTCCTAAAGTTTCCATTCTCTTTGCAAAGATAGAACTCACTCAAATCACCTTTTGTTTTTGAAGAGAAAAAGAAAGGTAAAAACAAGGGATATTTAACTATTGCACTAAAATTGACCCTAAATCCATGTTAAAATTGCTTTTGTAATGGTCTAACTTTCATTACTTCTGGGTTAACCAAGTTTGGCGGTTTTTTCCCTTCAAAGAATGCCACTAAATTTTCTGCAACCATTTCAGCCATTCTAGAGCGAGTTTCATAGCTTGCACTAGATATGTGAGGAGCAACAACCACATTGTCAAGTTTTAGTAAAGGATTATCCATGGGTGTTGGTTCCTGTTCAAAAACGTCAAGGGCGGCGCCAGCTATTCTACCTTCTTTAAGCGCTTTATACAATGCTTTTTCATCCACAACTGGTCCACGAGAATTGTTTATTAGATAAGCGGTTTTCTTCATAAGTTTAAGCTTCTCTTCATTTATCAGATGGTAAGTTTCTTTCATCAGCGGAACATGGATGGTGATGAAATCTGATTCTCTTAGAAGGGTGTCCATGTCAACCTTTTTTGCGCCTAATTGTTCCATTTCTGGTCTGGGTACAACATCGTAAAAGAGGATTTTCATATCAAAACCTGTGGCTCTTTTTGCAACCGCAAAGCCTATTCTTCCAGCACCAACAACGCCTAATGTTGCGCCGTGAACGTCTCTGCCCTGCATCATCATGGGATGCCAACCAACCTTCCACTGTCCACTGCGAACATACTTGTCTGCTTCAACAACCCGTCTAGCCACAGCCAATAACAAAGCCCAAGCGAAATCTGCCGTTGTGTCGGTTAAAACCTCAGGGGTATTCGTTACGTATATTCCTCTTTTTGTGGCTTCTGGAATGTCTATGTTGTCAAAGCCAACAGCCATCTGAGCAACAATCTTTAGCTTGGGCGCAGCATCAAAAACCTCAGTGTCTATTTTATCAGACAAAAGCGTGGCAAGGGCGTCAACCTTTCTAGCTTTTTCGATTATCACCTTTTTTGGCGGTGGAGCATATTCTGGCCAAACTTCAGCGTCAAAACGCTCCTTAATTATTTTTAAGCCTCTTTCTGGAAGTTCACGTGTAACATAAACTTTTGGTTTTGGCATATGAACTCACCAAGCAAAGATTTGTGGAATTCTTTATTAATATTAGCTTATTACAATTACGCAGTTAACCATAAAAAATCAATGTTAGGGCAATCAAATGATAACAATAAAGAATAAAGAAAAACTGATAATGAATGGCGAAACGCAACTTAACAGAAAAGCCAGAGAACTTGCACTAAAAAGTCTCGAATCTGCGTTGAATGCGGCTGACCCAAAACAGATAATAAAATCAAAGGTTTTATTGAAAAACTCAACCCTTCACGTGGATAAATATTCCTTTGATTTGAAGAAGTTCAGAAACGTTTACGTTATAGGCGGTGGCAAGGCAAGCGGTTCAATGGCTGAAGCTTTAGAGCAAGTTTTAGGACGCCTAATAAGGATGGGGTTAGTTAACGTTCCTTACGGCAGTAAACACAAAACAGAAATTATAGAGCTTCATGAAGCAAGCCACCCAATTCCAGATGATTCAGGTGTGGAAGGAACTCGGCGCATGCTAGAAATAGCAGAAAAAGCAGGAGAAAACGATTTAATTATTTGTTTAATTTCTGGCGGGGGTTCAAGCCTCATGCCCTTGCCCCGTGGCGAAATAACAATCACTGATAAGAAAGAAATAACAAACGCTTTGCTCAAGTGCGGTGCAACAATAAATGAAATTAACACTGTCAGAAAGCACATATCAGATTTTAAGGGAGGCTGGTTGGCAAAAAAGGCTTATCCTGCCACCATTTTAAACCTCATTCTCTCAGATGTTGTTGGCGACCCATTAGATTTTATCGCATCAGGCCCAACAGTTCCAGACTCCACAACCTTCAGCGATGCAATAAAAGTTTTGAAAAAATACGGATTGTTGGATAAGGTTCCGACATCAATCAGAAAAGTTCTTTTAGAAGGAGAGAAAGGCACAATTCCGGAAACACCAAAAGCCAATGATGAAGCGTTCAAGAAAGTCTTTAACGTAATTATTGGAAACAATAGGCTTGCCAGCAAAACAGCCCAAGAATGCCTAAAATCTGAAGGACTAAACACGCTTTTGCTGACAGCAACATTAGAAGGCGAAGCCAGACACGTTGGAACCATGCTTGCCTCAATAGCCCATGAAGTTTCTGTTTCCGGAAACCCAATTCCAAAACCAGCAGGCATAATCGCTGGAGGAGAAACAACAGTAACCATTACTGGAAAGGGTAAAGGAGGAAGAAATCAAGAAATAGCCTTGGCAGCTGTATTAAAAATAAATGGAATGGATGGAGCAGTTTTGGCTTCAATAAGCACAGACGGCATAGATGGTCCAACAGATGCTGCAGGGGCAATTGTTGATGGAAAAACATTAGTGAAAGCAGTGAAGAAGGGGTTAACTCCAGAGGAATATCTTGCTGAAAACAACTCCTACAATTTCTTCTCCAAACTTGAAGACCTAATTTTTACTGGTCAAACAGGCACAAACGTGAATGACATTTCGGTCATAATAGTCCTCTAAAATGGGGAAACGATATGGCTGCAACTGTGAACTTTATTGGAGTTTTCCGCACTATCTCAAACAGAAACAAAATAGACATCAAAATTGAAGATGCAGTTCCTCTAAGGGAAGTTATAAAGAAAATAGTTGAAAAGTTTCCAACCCTCAAGCGGACGCTGGTTGACCCCGAACTTGAAGATCCTAGACCAAATGCGCTAATACTTGTAAATGGAAAGGAAATCAGCGTCTTAAACGGTTTAGAAACCCTTCTTAAGGACGGAGACGAAGTTGTTCTTATTCCAGTCATTCATGGAGGATAAGCATTATGAGGCTTTATGCCGTCAAAATGAGAGTAATAGGGCATAATGATGATTTGACTGAGGTCATCATTGAAGCCATAAAGGAACAAGGCTTAAAGCTTGAAGACAATGACATACTGGCTTTAACTTCAAAAGTTATTGCTCACGTGGAAAACCGACTAATAAAATTGAGCGAAGTTAAACCTTCAAGGAAAGCGAAGGAGTCGGCAAAACACTTTTCCCTACAGCCAGCATTCGCAGAGTTAATTTTACGAGAAGCAGACAAAATTTATGGAGGAGTCGAAAAGGCTGTTTTGACGCTCAAAAATGGAATTTTAACCGCAAACGCTGGAATAGACAATAAAAACGCTCCCATCGATTATGCAGCATTATGGCCAACCGACCCTAAAAAATGGGCAAAACGCCTAAGAGATGAAATTAAAAATAGGGCAGGTAAGCGGGTTGCTGTTTTAATTGTTGACAGTGGCTTAGTACCGCTTAGAAAGGGCACAATTGGTTTGGCTCTGGCTGTGGCTGGTTTCAAACCCATAAAAGACAGAAGAGGAGAGAAGGATATTTATGGAAAGCCAATAATCATCACACAACATGCCGTTGCAGATAATTTGGCTTCTGCAGCACATTTTCTAATGGGTGAAGCGGCGGAGAAAACTCCCCTAGTGATTATTAAGGGTGCTAGTGTGGATTTTGATGAGGGCGTTTATGGTTCCGAGGATATGGCTATGCCTCAGAAAGAATGCATTTTCATGGGCACTTTTCTTGCTGAGCATCGGTATTAAGAAGCGTTAAATTTGCAGACTTCAAAATTTTGTGTAAAGTTGTTCCGATAAACGTTCCCATTAATGCAATGATTACTCTTTCAGCAGGATAAATGAATGTTAAAAATTGCCATGTAGCCCTCCAACCATTTATATCAGCCATAAAAACAGGCCACGCAAGAACCTCGAAAACTAAGGACCCAGCAATTTGTCCAGCTAAAGTAGATGTAAGGAATACTGTGAAAAAAGCTTGAAAAAGTTTTGAAACACTTTCAGAGTTCAAATCTCTAATCGCTTTGGACTGCAATGGCGAGATGAGAACGAGAAAACCAACTATTTGAAACCACATTAATGGCGGATAAAGCCAAAAAGGACCAACAAAAGGGTAAAAACCGAAAAGAAACAATAGCGAAAAATAAGCGAAAATGCAAAGGCTCCGCTTGCGAAGGTAAAGCATACCAGCACAGAAAGCTGTAACTACGCCGGAAACCAAACTTGGCGGAGAAAAAGCACCAGCAAAAGAAGCGATTGTTCCGCCCAAAATTGTAGATAATGCACCTATATATGGTCCAAGCATTATGCCTAAAACGGGAGCCATTATTGCAGCAGCTGTTATGGTTTTACCTGGCAAACCAATTATTGGAGATATAGGTATGAAACAAAAAACCGTGTATAGGGCTGTGAAGCAAACGCTTAAAGCCACATTCTTCGCTGAAAGTTTTTTGTTAATTACCACCTTACGAAACTTCCTTAGTTTGTGCAAAGATAACTATTTTTAATTGTTAACGTTATAAAGAACGTTATGCCCCGCACAATAATTACTTTGACAACGGATTTTGGTTTGAAAGACCCTTATGTGGCGGAAATGAAAGCGGTAATTCTAAGCATAAGCTCAGACGCCATAATTGTTGACATAACCCATGACATAGAAAAGTTCAATGTGCGAATGGGCGCATATGTTTTGGCTTCCGCCGCCCCATATTTTCCAAAAGACACAATTCACGTTGCCGTTATTGACCCCGGTGTTGGAACAGAAAGGCGACCAATACTTATACAGACAAAACGGGCATTTTACATCGGACCAGACAATGGAGTATTGACTTTAGCCGCAGAAAATCAAGGAATAGAACATGTTTACGAGATAAAAAATAAGAAACGTATGATGCCAAAAATTTCCAACACATTTCATGGAAGAGACATATTCGCGCCAGCAGCCGCCCACCTAGCAAAGGGAACCCAACCAGCGGAGTATGGACCTGAAATCCGCGAAATTGTAACTCCAAAATTTGCGAAAGTCATTCGGCAGGATGACGCATTTGTTGGTGAAGCTTTGCATGTAGATAGTTTTGGAAATATAATTACAAATTTTCGAGAAAAAGAACTTGAAGCATTGAGTGCTAAAGATGCGATTCATGCGGAAATTAAAGGAGCCAGATTAAAGTTGAAGCTTTGCAAAGCCTATGCAGAAGCTGAAGCCCACAAGCCGTTAGCCATTATTGGAAGCCACAACTTTTTGGAAATTTCAATAAATCAGGGAAATGCCGCCAAAACCTTCAAAGCAAAAGTTGGGGATAAGATTAAACTTTATCGGTCTTAGTTAAATCCCGAAGTCTGTTGATTCCGTCAATCTCCTTTATGAAAGCGGCAACACTTTTTGGAACAAGCTTCTCCCAACTCTCGTCTTTCAGCATTCTTGCCCTAATTTCGGTTGATGAATAAAGCTTTCTTTCATGAAAACGTATGGCTTTAACCTTATAGTTGGCTTCCAAGAAGAGTCGGCGAGTTAAAGGCTCATTGGAATAAACTACGCTGAAAGGGGGAGTATAACCTTCTACTGCCGCAACCCACATCATATGCAAATGCACATCGGGAACTGGCACAATCCAAACTCGTGAATAGTCTATTTTGGCTTCTTCCAAAGCCTTGCGAATCATAATCAGCCTTTCTCCAGCAGTAAATGGGTTGTCAATGCGGTGGCTGTATTGAGCACTGCCAATAACAATAACCAACTCGTCAACCTCCCTCAAAATGTCTTTTATTGCGCCGAGATGCCCCAAATGGAAAGGCTGAAAGCGCCCAACATAAAGTCCACGCTTAACCATTAAATCCCTCGCTTTTTGGTGTATCCACCCCACATTTATCATTTACGATTAAACCATGACCACACATAAAAGCAAAACATATATTCCAATCGTGAAGCTAGGCTTAAACGGTATCGCAAATGACAAAAAATTCCACATCAAAATTGTTAAACATATTTTTCAACAGAATAAGCATCAGAAGATTCAGTTCCAAATTGGTTCCAGAAGAAATTGTGCAGAAAATTATTGAAACCGAGGTGAGGGTTTCTAAACTTGGTTTTGGAACATTCGATTTTGGGGTTCCATCACTTCACATAGGAATCGAAGAAGGCTTTTACTTAATTCTTTCTAACACAAACTCCACTGGAAATAGAAGCAGTTTTCTTCCGTTTATAGAAATTTCTTTTTTAGAAGAATAACCTCTCCTTTCCCGCCTTAAGATTTGAAGTTTAACGTTTAAACCGCCCCCATACCCACCTAAGGTAAAGTCCGAACGGACAACCCTATGACATGGAACGAGTGGCGCAAAAGGGTTCATAGCCATAACATTACCAACAGCCCTTGGACTTCCACCCACCGCTTTAGCAATGGCTCCATAAGAGGTTACATACCCAATTGGAATTAAGAGTGTAGCTTGTATAACCTTTCTTGTATAGTTTGGCAAATGTTTTGTCGCCAAAGAGAAGTTGGTTGAAATATTTTTTCCATCGTACACATCCTTTAAAACAGTCATAGCATACTCAGCAAAATCCGATGGCTTTTCTAACTGTTGAAAGGGAACATTAAATGGGATACTCCTCAAAAGACTTCGCAGAGCCTTTTGTCGGCTAAAGGCAAAGGTTGTAGCAAAAATCTCTTCGCCGTCAAGGGCAACTCCAAACCAGACATTTTCCATTTCTTTGATGTAAAGGTTTATCATTTCACTCAAGCCTTAAAGTATTATTAGATTAGTGAGTATTTTAGCTCTGGGTGTCGCAGATGGAAGGTGATATTGAAAGGAAAATTACATATTTTCGATATTGCGGTGAAGTGAACACAGAAAAAGTTTTGCATGCAGCAAAATTGCGATGCGAAGAAAAAGGATTAAACAAAGTAGTTATAGCCTCTGAAACTGGAAGAAGCGCCATAAAAGCGCTTAACATATTTAAAGGAACAAAAATAAAACTGATTGTTGTAACACATTATCCAGCAACAACATGGGGTCCGAAAGGGGATATACCAATAGGGTTAAAGCGAAAAGAATATGCGAAAACGCTGAAGAAACTGGAGGAGAACGGAGTGAAAATCGTCCAAGGAACAAGACCCTTTGCGCCGCCCACCCGCTCAATAAACTGGGAATTTCCAACCCCAGAAGGCATAATCGATAAAACCCTTGAAATATTTGGGGCAGGAACAAAAATAGCCATAGAAGCTGCTGTCATGGCAACAGACGCAGGAGAAGTGGACGCTGGCGAAGAAATTGTCTCTTGTGCTGGCACCTATAAAGGTTTAGATGCAGCCTTAGTCGTGAAGACAGCATATAGCGGGGGCTTCTTTAAAGAGTTCGAGGTTAGGGAGATAATAGCCAAGCCCATCTGCCGCGTGAAGGCGCTTCCAGAATATAAGTATGAGAATTGGAAAGGCAACTTGGACCAATATTACCTATAGCTGAAAACATCAGTTTGGTAAATTGTTGCCATGCTTTCCAGAGTGCGACTTTTGTTTTTATTTAGAAAAATTCTTATTAAAGGCTCACTAACATTTTGTGGCGACAAATATGGGTATGGCTTCATACGAACTTTTAAAATGCGACCACTGTGGAAAAACCTTAGGATATATACGAGTAGATGTTAAAGTTTATCCTCCAAAATTCTTGACGCAGCTTATTACTGGTGGCCCACTGATAAAAGTAGAAAAACACGTTTTATGTCAAGAATGTTTTAAAGGTTCACAATGAGCAAAATCAAGTTTCACTTTGTTAAAAAGAGGAAATAAGAGTGCATTTTACAGAGCCCCTTAAAATATTTCCAGTCTTGGCCTGTAGAAAGGGTCAAGTTGAAGAAAATTTTATGGAAAAAAGGATGGAGCAGTTAAGAGAAAATTTGAAAATTAACGTCCAAATCTTAGAGCATGTTGCTATTAACGATGAAAAGGATGTTCCGATTTTAAAGGAATCTTTGGCAAAGGTGGACTGCATCCTCCTCTACAAGCCTCATTTAGGCTTGGGTGATTGCATAATGAAAATTTCGGATTACGGTGTCCCGATAATTCTTTTCAATGATGAGGGGATGGTTAACAATCCCTTGGATGCTCTGGAATACGTTTATCCTAAAGAAAAGGTTTGGGTTGCCGTTGACTATGAAGATATAAACAACTATTTAGGAGTTCTTTCGCAAAGAAAAGGATGGAGCAGACGAAAATACTGGTTTTAAATGCTGAATATCCCCATTGGCAAAGATTCATATGCCGTGTTCGCGGAGGCGTCGAAGCCATTAAAGAAAAGCTTGGGGTAACGCTGGAATACGTGGAAAGCGGAGAGGTCATAAGAAGATGGCAAAACATGGACGAGGAACGTGTTAAGCCATTAGTGAAGAAATGGATGAAAGATGCAGAAAAGATTGTTGAACCGGAAGAAAAGGACTTGGTTAGTGTTGCAAAACTTTATCTTGTCATGAAGGATTTGCTGAAGGAGAAAAATGCGCAAGCATTAACTATGGCTTATGGAGACAATCCATTACCAGTTCCATGCTTCGCATACACCAACTTGAGAGATGAGGGGGTTCCAGCAGCATGCGAAGCAGACATAATCTCCCTCCTATCAATGGTGATTCTCCATTATTTGACGGACAAACCGTGTTTCATGGGTAACACCTTCGTTGACAACAAAGACAACACGCTAATCCTAAGCCACTGTGTATGCCCCAGAAAAATGGAAGGATACAAAGCAAACGCAGAGCCCTATACACTGAGACGATATCACAGAGAAAAATTTACTGGCAGTCTAACAGCCTTTGTTGAAATGAAGAAGGGACAAGAGGTTACTATATGCCGTTTAAGTGGAGACTTGAGAAGTATGATGATTGCGAGGGGAATAATTGTAGACTGCGCAGACATGGATGCTGAGGAATATTGTAGAGTAACTGTTAAAGTGAAAGTTGCAAATCCAAGGGATTTTATCCATAAAACTTCAGGAAATCATCATGTCATGGTTTATGGCGATTATAAGGACCAATTGAAAGAACTGAACAATATTTTAGGCATAACAACAATAAAGGTGTGAAAAGTTTTAAGATTAAGTTTAATAAGTTGCTTGCGTATATGACGGAAAAGGTGAGAGTATGGAAGGACAAGCACAGGGAGGCGAATATCTTTGGGTTCCAGGCGCAACAACCGTTGGTGTTGTTTGTTCAGACGGTGTTATTTTAGCCTCTGAAAAACGTGTTTCTTATGGTTATTTGGTTGTAAGTAAAGGCGGCAAAAAAGTTTTCAAAATAACAGACCACATAGGTGCAGCATGCGCAGGACTGGTTTCTGACATGCAAATCCTCGTTAGGGAAGTGGAAGCCTATGCAAACCTTTTTGGCTTAGACTTTAACAGACCAATATCTGTGAGGTCAACAGCCAAACTTATGTCAAATTTGCTTTTCGCCAGAAGATTAGCACCACTAATCACACAAACAATCGTCGGCGGAATAGACGATGAAGGCGCATCACTTTATGTTTTAGACGTTTTAGGCTCAGTGATTCCAGATAAGTATGCAGTTGTTGGTTCTGGAACAGAAATTGCCATGGGAGTGTTGGAAGAGGGATATAAAGAAAACATGACGGTGGAAGAGGCAAGAGAATTAGTCGTAAGAGCAATAAAATCCGCCATTAGCAGAGACATCATGAGCGGCGACGGCATAGATTTCCTATTCATAACCAAAGATGGAACAAAAGAAGAATCAATTAAATTTTAAACTTTCAATATAGCATCATGAAAGCTTAAAACCTTTAATCACACAACAGAATATTCATCAAACAACTGGGGAAAAACTAATTGTCATTTGAGCTTAACTTGAAAGAAGGAAAATTCTTAGTTGAACTTGCACGCAAATCTGTAGAAGAATATTTACAGGACAGAAGGCGCATCAATACTCCAGAAAATACTCCGGAAAAACTTTTACAACCATGCGGAGTTTTCGTCACAATAAACAGCATAAGCGATGGAGAAAAAGAGCTGCGAGGCTGCATTGGATATCCATACCCAACAAACCCGCTGGTTGAGGCAGTTATTGATTCAGCCATAAGCTCGGCAACTCAAGACCCACGCTTTTATCCGCTTTCTTTAAGGGAACTTGACAAGGTTGTTTTTGAAGTAAGTGTTTTAACGCCTCCTCAACTAATCAAGGTTGAAAAACCTAAGGATTATCCTACAAAAATTAAGGTTGGAAGAGACGGGTTGATTATTGAAAGGGGACCTTTCAAGGGACTGCTTTTGCCACAAGTCCCAATTGAGTGGAAATGGGATGAGGAAGAATTTCTCTGTCAATGCTGCATAAAGGCGGGGTTACCGCCAGATAATTGGCTCTTGGAAGGCACCAAAATTTACAAGTTCCAAGCCATAATTTTTGAAGAAGAAAAACCGAGAGGCGAAGTGAAGCTTAAAGCCCTCGGCGGGAAATAATCTCATGAAAGTTTATTTTGCCCCCTGCGGAATCGGTTTAGGACATGTTGGAAGATGCGTCCCAATAGCAAGAAAACTCATGGAGAAAAAAGCTGAAGTATTGTTCTCAACATACCGCGAAGGCATACGATATATAGAAAGGGAGAAGATACCGCTTGTAAAGGCGCCTCCCATTGGTTTCCAAGTTAAGCCCGACGGAACTGTTGATTTTAAACAAACAGCAGTCAACCCCGGACCATTTTTGGCTTCCTTCACCCTTCTAAAACAAGTGAATGCCGAAATCCGAGCTATTGAAAAGTTTAAGCCAGATATTGTTGTTTCGGATTCTCGCATTTCACCATTATTAGCAGCAAGGATTTTGGGGATACCAAGAATTTGCATTTTAAATCAGTTTCAACTAATAATTCCAAGAAAAAAGCGGTTTCTGCGCTTAGCAAAGTTTGCCGATTTCATAACACTTACAATAATTGGAAAAATGTGGACAAGTGGAAACACCGTTTTAATACCAGACTTTCCTAAACCATACACGATTTGCACTGGAAATCTGAACATTCCAAAATCTTACAGAAAAAATGTGAAACTGATTGGTCCAATATTGCCTGTACATCCAGACACGCTGCCGAAGGAAGGGGAACTGCGGAGAAAATTAAAATTGTCAGTTGACAAACCAATTATTTTTGCACCAATAAGCGGACCAGTAAGAGAAAGAGCCTTTTTAACGGGAATTTTGAGGAAGCTGTTGCTGGATTTTCCGAAGGATTATGAGATTGTCATGTCGCTTGGCTATCCAAACGCCAACGATAAACCAATACGCCATGGCAATCTAACAATTTACAAGTGGATTCCAAATCGCTTCGAATACTTGAAAGCAGCTGACATAATTATAAGTCGAGCTGGACATGGAACAATAACGCATTGTATGTGTTATGGAAAACCAATGATACTCATACCAACACCAAGCCATACCGAACAGCTTAGCAATGCAAAACAAGCCGAAATTTTAGGCGTTGCAAAAACCATTCAACAAGAAGAATTAAACAAAGAAAGGCTTTTGAAAAGTGTCAAAGAAATTTTAAACAGCTCAATCCCAGAACGGCTCAAAGAGATTCAAAAAGAAGTTCTAAATTATGACGGATTGGAGAAGGCTGCGGAAACAATAATTCAGATTGCAGAAAACAAGCAAACATTTTAAGTCAGACAAACATAGAAGGGGAAATTATGTTTGTACAGCACAAAATTTTGGAAGAAAAACTTCAAAAAATGCTTAAAGAAGACATCGGGCAAGGAGACATAACCACAACATTAATTGTTCCACCCGAAACCAGAGTTGAGGCAGAGATAATAGCGAAAGAGGTTGGAGTTATTGCTGGAATTGAGGAGGCAAAAATCCTTCTTGAAAGTTTGGGGATTAAGGTTGAAGCTTTGGTGGCTGATGGAGAAAAAATAAATGAGAAGCAAGTTTTAATGAAAGTTTCTGGAGATGCACGAACCATACTTTCAACTGAACGCACATTATTGAATATCCTTTCACGGATGAGTGGCATAGCAACAACCACAAGAAAACTGGTGGAAACGCTTCAAAAAAGTGGATTCAAGACTAAGGTTGCATGCACACGGAAAACAGCGCCTGGGCTTCTATATTTTGATAAAAAAGCTGTCATGTTAGGGGGCGGCGACATGCATAGGCTTCATCTGGATGATATGGTTTTGATTAAAGATAACCACATTAAAGTGGCTGGAAACGTTGAAAAGGCTGTCAAAAAAGTAAAAGAAAAAGTATCTTTTAGCAAGAAAATCGAGGTTGAAGTCACAAACGCAAACGATGCGCTAACCGCAGCTAAGGCTGGCGCAGACATAATAATGCTAGACAATTTTTCCCCAAAACAAATAGAGAAGGCAATTAAACTTCTAAAAAAGGAGGGCTTTTTTGGGAAAGTGTTGCTTGAAGCCAGCGGCGGAATAACAACAGAAAACATTATTGCATTTGCCTCAACAGGAGTTGACATCGTAAGCCTCGGCGAAATAACACACAGTCCAAAAGCGTTAGACATAAGCCTAGAAATTGCGAGGGGTTACGGAAAAGGCAAATAAAAATGGATTTTTATGACATCAAGAGATTGAATAAATCATCAATGTTTCTATAATTGCAGCCACCAAAAGAATTACGGCACAAACTGAAATGAATTTGCATGCGTTTATGAGTTCATGCTTGCCTCTGCGTTGCCATAAGCGGCGGGTTAACCAAATGCTTTCAGCCATCGCAGTTGAATACGCCATAAATTCTAACCATAGAATCGGTGTCAAAAATAAGAGAAGAAAAACTAACATTGGATTATATCCTTTAGCTACAGCATCGGCAGCTATCACAAAACCAGTATTATAAAGCACAAAACCTCCAAAAATAAGACCAGCAACTGGCACAAACATTATGAGGGCTAACATAAAATTGTTTCCGAAAATGTATTGAAGCAATGCGCCATTTGCTTTTAATGAATCCATTGTTTGGTTAAGTTCATTGTTAATTTCATTTGCCTCTTGTTCTTCAATAGGCGTAAGTGTTCCTGCAGCCGTTATAATTACGGCGATAATGAAAATTATGATGATTGTTATTATTCTTCTGACAAGGGGTGAAGCGTTTTTCCAGAATTCAAAACTCATACGAGAACCACCACTCATGTTAATTGTTTTGGTGTTATTTTTAGGATTCTGAAACCTCTGGCAATTGGATTTAACATGTCTGTGATATTAACTTTTTTCAAAATTTCTTTAGTGTCTTCTGCATAGCCTCTCACGTCATGTTCAGCAAGCATAAGAGAGCAAAGGTAAACTCTATTTTCAGAAAGTATATGCTGACATTTAGACGGTAACCCCAAAAGAATAGTCTGTTCCTCTTTTACGGCTTTTTCGCATGCATACAAGATTGCATGGGCTCCAGCTGTTAGCTCCGCAATCCTTACGGGGATGCTTTCTTTTCCTATGGCTAAGACTTCAACTCCATATTTTTGTGTGATTTCGCCAGCAATTTTTCTCAGCTTAGGCAAAATTCCTATAAGGTTACGCTTCGCCTTATTGGAGATTCTCATGTTTGAAAACTGAATTGGCGACAACTGCTCCAGAGGAACCGCTCCCAGAGACATGTCCAAATGCACGATATCAGCCTTCACCTTTTCTAATAATTTTTTACAAAGTTCCGCCTCATGCACAACAACCCCATGCCCGTTAGATGCATCCGCAAAAATTGGTTCAGCCATACACATGCTTGGTTCTTTATAAGGCGGGTTCACTAAAACTGATGCTGCTGCCACAATAGATAATGGCTCAAACTTGCTGTTCAGTATTGCCGCAGAAGAATCCGCTGCGATAATTTTCAAACCTTTCACCTTGCCTTACTAAGAAGGAGGTGACAGAATTTATATTTGCTGTCTAATCTCTTCTCAAGCGCATTCCTAAAATGAAAATTTCAGAGCTCTTAGCCCTACTCGCCTTGGGTTTCATTATTCTTACAACTTCAAAATGTTTTTTCACCTTCTTAACGAAGTCGTCAAGCAAGTCTCCTTGAAAGACTTTTACGTAAAAATTTCCAGGAAACCTAAGGGTTTCCAGAGCTATTTTTAATGCATGTTGCGCCAAGTCTATTTGACGGGCGTGGTCTATTTCCCATATTCCAGAGATGTTTGGCGAAGCGTCGGAGGTTACAGCGTCAGCTTTTCTTGGAAGCATCTGTAGAATCTGGTCAAGGGTTTCTTGTTCAGTTATATCGCCTATAATTGTCCGAACATTACTTTGAGGAAAAGGCTCGATGGGTTTTAGGTCAACTCCCAAAACAAATCCCTTGCCTCCAACAATTTTTCTTGCCGCTTGAACCCAACCGCCTGGCGCAGCACCTAAATCAACGACAACGTCGCCGTGTTTTATGAAATGGTACTTTTGGACAGCTTCAAAGAGTTTGTAGGCTGCTCTGGAGCGGTATTCTTCTTCCTTAGCCTTCTTATAATAATAGTCCCTTTTTCTTTCCCGAATCCAAGCTTTTGGCAAAACTAGCTGTCACCCAGCACGCCAGATTCGTTTTTAGCCATTAAGAGAAGCCATTCTGTAAGTTTCTCGCAGGTTTGGGGTGAAATTGCACTTGAGGGGTCGCATCGAGTGTTGTCTGGACACTTTAGACATGGAACATCCGCTATGGAGTCTATTGACGCTGGAACCCTTTTTGGATAAAGCCTATAAGTCCACCTTCCGTCCCGAAGTTCTCGTTCTCGGCGGATGAGATTTTTGTCTTCCAGTTTTATGGCTATCCTTGAGCCTTCTCGGCTGCTTGCCCCGAGTTTGCGCCATAGCTCCGACTGGAGCACACCTTCAAAGCCCGTGTTAATTATGTATTGGAGGGCTTTTTGTTCCAAATCATTGCGTTTCGGCATTTTCCATCAGTTCCAAGCTTTTAACATTAATAATATATGCAATTTTAAATAAAAAGATGTATGCTTCTGTTTATAAGAAACAATCATGAAGGATTAAAGTGAATGAAGGACAAAAAAACTGGCGAATCCTACTGTTTAGGAATAGAATCAACAGCCGACGACTTCAGCGTCGGAATATCAACATTCAAAGGCAAAATCTTAGCTAACGTAATAAGCGCCCACATACCCGAAAAAGGCGGAATTCACCCAAGAGAAGCAGCAAGACACCACGCTGAAGCAGCAAACCAAGTTCTAAAAGAAGCCTTCATAAAATCCGGATTAAAGCCACGGGATTTATCCGTTATAGCATTTTCTCAGGGACCAGGCTTAGGCCCATGCCTCCGCACAGGAGCAACCATAGCCCGTGCATTAGCCTCCTATCTTAACCTCCCCCTAGTAGGAGTCAACCATTGTATAGCACATATTGAAATTGGGAAATTGAAAGAACACATTAAAGACCCGGTTACGCTTTATGTTTCAGGCGGAAACACCATAGTTTCCGCCTTTGATTCTGGACGCTACAGAGTTTTCGGCGAAACTTTGGATATAGCTTTAGGAAACTGTTTGGACTCGTTTGCAATAGAAGCGGGGCTCCATCAAAGCCATGGTATGCCCCTCGGCGCTATCGTTGAAAAACTTGCAAGAGAAGGGAAGAAACTGATTCCTTTGCCATATACCGTTAAGGGAATGGACACTTCCTTCAGCGGCTTATTAACAGCAGCGGTTAATATGCTCAAAAAAGGCGAACACAAGCTTGAGGATTTATGCTATAGCCTCCAAGAAACAGCCTTTTCCATGATTACAGAAGTCACTGAAAGAGCCTTAGCCCACACAGAGAAAAAAGAGGTTCTATTAACGGGCGGAGTGGCTGCCAACAAAAGACTACAGTCCATGGTTGAGGCTATAGCAGAAGAACACAATGCAGAATTCCACGTGGTGCCAAGCGAATTCGCCGTCGACAACGGCGCCATGATTGCATGGACAGGAGTATTAGCCTACAAAAGCGGTTTAGTTACGCCAATTGAGAAAAGTTTTGTAAAATTAAGGTGGCGTCTCGACGAAGTTGAGGTCCCATGGGTGAAATGAAAACCATATTGATTAAGAAAGGAGCAGAAGCCAACCTTTACCTTGCAGATTGGCATAGCAGAAAAGTTGTAATGAAAAAGCGTTTGGCCAAAAAATACCGCCCAAAAATTTTGGATGAACAGATTCGAATCTATAGAACAATCCACGAACCGCAACTAATGCACGAAGCAAAAAAGGCTGGGGTGCCGACGCCAACAATTTTTCTGGTTGATATAAAAAATGCCACTATAATAATGGAGTTTATTGAAGGAAAACAAGTTAAACAATTGTTAGGAGAAATTGCCGAAAACGAAAGACAAAGTTTATGCCTAAAAATTGGCGAGTTAATAGGCAGACTCCATGAAAATGGGATAATTCACGGCGATTTAACCACATCAAACATGATTATGACCAAGGAAGGAAAAATCTTCTTCGTGGATTTTGGACTTGGCGAGAAAACAAAAGAGTTGGAAGCGAGAGGGGTTGACTTACATCTAATGAAAAGGGCTCTCCAAAGCACACATTTCCGCTTCACTGAAGAAAGTTTTAACGCCATAATCCGTGGATATACTAAAGTTGTGGGCTCCGAAACTGCAAAAAACATTTTAGAGAAGATAAGGGAGATAGAGCGAAGAGGAAGATATGTGGCTGAAAGAAAAGGGAACCCTCATGAGTTTTAGGTTGGAAGGCAGATTCATATTTTTCGCAACAAACAACATCAACAAATTTAATGAAGCCCGCAAGGTATTAGCTGAATACAAAATCGCCGTTGGCATGTTAAGAGTCAAAACTTTTGAGATTCAAAGCGAAAGCCTAGAAGAAATTGCCAAAGCAAGCGCTATAGAAGCATCTAAAAAATCCAATTTGCCAGTTATTGCAGAAGATGCTGGGCTATTCATAGAAGCACTAAACGGATTTCCAGGACCATACGCCGCTTACGTGTATAAGGCTATAGGGAATAAGGGGATTTTGAAACTTATGGAAAACGTTGAAAACAGAAAGGCGAAGTTCCAGTCAGCCATAGCCTATTGCGCTTCAGAACGGAAATCACCATTCTGTTTTAAGGGCGAAGTTATAGGTGTAATAACGAAAGAGGAACGCCGAGGAAACGGAGGCTTTGGTTTTGACCCGATTTTTGCGCCGCTGGATGGTGGAGGAAAAACTTTTGCTGAAATGACGGTTGAGGAGAAAAATAGATATTCGCATAGGGCTGAAGCCTTGAGAAAGTTTGCTGAATGGTATAAAAGGAAATGTTAATAAAACAAGATAAGAGTTTGACTTTCATTATACCATGGTGATTTAAATGAGCGAGAAATCTATGGGACCATCCGAAGGGCCTCATATAGCCATACCAAGAGAGATAGTCATAGAGCCAAATGAAAAGATACTTATGGTCTTGGAGAGAACTTACATATCCTTTGTTACCATAGCGACTGTTGGGCTTCTGGTAATTGCAGGAGCGCTATTAATCCTAAATTTTGCTATTCCAAAAGAAAACCAGTGGATTATGCTTCCTTTGGCGGTGTTTTTCTTCGTAATTCTTCCGCCCATCCTTTATGGTTTGGGCTACGTTTACGTTAAGGGACATCGATACATAATAACTAATGAAAGAATCATAATGTTCAGAAAATTCATTGGAATTTTATTAAGAACGGTCACTCATGATAAAATAACAGACCTCATCGTGAATCAAGGACCAATTGGTAGAATTTGCAATTATGGAAGAGTTTCTCCAATAACCGCTGGAATGATAATGCCCATGGGAGCCGCCATATTCTCCATTTCAGGCGTGCGGAACCCATACGAGGTTAGGGATAGCATAGCCAAGTTGGTGAAAGCTAAACAGCCAGAGGGGCAACAAAATTAATGACTGTTGAGGGGACCGTTCCGCCTCAAGTGTCACTGCTTCCAGATGAGAAAATAATAATGAGGTTGCAGAGGCGTTATGCTTCCATATTCACATCCATCATATCCCTTATTGCAACAGCAATTTTACTAAGCTTTGGTTCCATCATCAGAACTTTTGTCCAATACACTCCGCCTATTGAAGCTTTCTTTTGGATTTTTCTCTCTATAATCATAATTGGGTTTGCGTTTGTTTTCACCGTAATGGCTTTGGTTGGATACTTTTACGTTCAAGGGCACTGTTATATTCTAACTAATCGCCGCATCATAATATATAGAAAATTCATCACAATCTCAGTTAGAGAAATCGCCTATTCAGAAATCACAGATTTAATCCTTAATCAAGGTCCAATAGCCAGAATCCTCAACTATGGCTCCATAACACCCTTAAGCCCTGGTATCCGAGGATTTTATGCCGTTCCATATCCCTACATGAGGCGTGCCACCTATTCGAGAGTAGAGCTTAAAGATGTCAGTCAACCCTCAAAAGTTATAAATGAATTGTTAACTTTAGTTCGTTTTCACAAGTCAGCCTAAAACTGGACATCGAAGGTTTTAAATATTCGTCTAACCTCGCTCATACCACACTTAAAAGGGAACAAAAATGCCAAAACAGGAAAAAGGAAAAGCCCACCAGATAAGACCAGTCAGCAAACGTCCTCCAAGCTGGTGCAAATACCAGCCAGAAGAGGTGGAGGCATTAGTGATTAAACTGGCAAAAGAGGGACATCCCCCAAGCCGAATAGGAACAATCCTCAGAGACCAATATGCAATTCCACTTGTAAAGCCTATAACAGGAAAAACAATAACAAAAATCCTCAAGGACGCGGAACTTGCACCAGCCATGCCAGAAGACTTAGCAAATATGCTGAAAAAGGCTGAAAGCCTCGCCACCCACTTAGAGAGGAATAAGAAGGACTTGCATAATAAGAGGGCACTTCAAATTTTAGAGGCAAAAATTCACAAACTCTCACGCTACTATAAACGTGAAGGAATTCTGCCGCCGAACTGGAAATATGAACCAAAAATAGCCTCAATAACTTAATTAACTGTTTCAAAAACATCCATTCGTAAATTTCACAACACCTTTTAAATCTTTAAATAACTTAGCTTCTTAGCCTAAAGTGATCGCCATGGCCGAAAAAGACCCCACCGCAGATTTTTTAAATTCCGCAGCGCAGGCAGCAGAAGCCATTTTGGAAACTGTGAAGGAAGATGGGTTAATACAGGTTTTTTCGCATTTAGATGCTGATGGAGTTGCTGCTGCCGGAATAATTGGAAAAGCCTTGTTTAGGCTTGATGCAAAGTTTCGAATTCGCATAACCCAATGGGTTGACGAAAAAATTTTTAATAAAATCTTTTCGGAAAAGCCGAAAATGATAATTTTATCCGACTTCGGAAGCGGCTACATTGAACTGTTAAACGATAAGCTTTCAAATTTTAAAATTGTAGTTTTGGACCATCACCAAATTGTGGGAGAAGTAAAACCAAATATTGTGCATGTGAACCCACATTCGCATGGAATAGACGGTGCACGCGACATTAGTGGTGCCGGCGTGGCTTATTTTGTGGCTAAGGCAATTGACAAGGAAAATGTTGATTTGGCGCCAATAGCAGTTGTGGGAGCCCTCGGAGATTTGCAGGATAAGTACGACCAGCGAAAGCTCGGCGGAATTAACGAAAAAATAGTTGAAGACGCAGTAAACGCTGGACTTTTGACGGTTGAAAAGGATTTAATATTCTTTGGCAGAGAAACCCGTCCAATCCACAAAACATTGGCTTCTACAACAAACCCCTTTATTCCAGGCATAAGCGGAGAAGAAGACAAAAGTTTGGCTTTTCTGGCAAGTTTAGATATTAAGCCGAAACACGGCGAAAGATGGCGGGCTTTAAGAGACCTTTCAGACGATGAAAAGAAAAGGTTGTGCTCAGCCCTAGCAGACTATTTGCTTTCAAAGGGGCTACGATACGAAGTTACAAATCTAATTGGGCATGTTTATACCTTAAGCCGTGAAGAACCTTGGACGCCGCTTAGGGATGCAAGGGAATTTGCCGTTTTATTAAACGCCACAGGGCGCATGGAAAAACCAAGTCTCGGAGTTTCCATTTGCATGGGCGACAGAGGCTCCGCCTTGGAAGAAGCAAACAAGATTTTGGAAGAGTATAGGAGAACAATAAACAAGTATCTTGGATGGGTTATGGAGAAAACTGAAAGGATGAGGGAGATGGAAAACATCTACGTTGTTTACGGCGAAAACTTCATAAACGAAAAAATTGTGGGCGCAATATCTTCCATACTTGCAACAAGCCTTCCAAACCCTGAAAAACCATTAATTGCATACGCTAATGTTGAAGAGGAAGGTCTCGCAAAATTTTCAGCAAGAACCATAGACATCATGACGAACAAGGGCGTTAACCTAGGCGAAGTAATGCAAGCGGCCGCAGAGAAATTCTCAGGAAATGGAGGCGGTCACAATATCGCCGCTGGAGCGCAAGTTCCCATAGAAAATGTTGACGCCTTCATTAACATTGTCAACGAACTGGTTGGAAAGCAGTTGAGAGGTGAGAAAGTTAGAAGCGGAAATAATACTTGAATATGATGATGAAGAAATCGCAAAAGCCATAGCGAAAGCTGTTTCACCAGACAACTTTAAGACACCAGCAGGATTATCCATTAAAACAGCGAGAGAAAAGAACAAGGTAGTTACAGAAATAAAATGTAAGAGAAAACTTCCAACTTTTATAGCTACAATTGACGATTTGCTCTTTTGCACATCCACCGCAGAAAAAACAATTCAAATAACGAAAAGGCTTTAATTATATCCCTTTCTAATTTTGAAAAGTGTAATTTAGGTTGTTTTTGTTTGCTAAATTGATAGCCTCCCCTCTAGATTTTTGGTGAAATCGCCATTTTCGAGAAAGGTAAAAATATTGATTTAAGCTAAGATTAGAAGGTTATAGAAATAGTTGCGTGTAAAAGATGCTGGACATCAAACTCATCCGTGAAAACCCGGAACTAGTAAGAAACAACTTGATGAAGAGAGGAGACCTTGAAAACATAAAGATGTTAGACGCCTTAATCGAATTTGATGGAAAATGGCGGCAGAGTTTGACTAGGCTAAATGAACTGCGACATGAAAGAAGATTAATAACGACTGAGATTGCGGCTTTGAAAAAGCAGGGAAAGGATGCAGCGGAAGAAATTGCTAAAGGAAAAGCTATGGATGCAGAAATTACGATGTTGGAAAAGCATGTATCTGAATATGAAGAGAAGGTTCGCTATTATTTAATGCGCATTCCCAACCTCTTACATGAATCGGTTCCTTTTGGCAAAGACGAAAACGACAATGTTTCCATAAGAACTTGGGGTGAAATCCCAAAATTTGATTTTCCAATCAAAGACCATATAGAGTTGGGACTGAACCTCGACATAATGGACATTGAAAGGGCTGGAAAAATTGCTGGAGCCAGATTCTTCTATCTAAAAAATGACGGCGTATTGTTGGATATGGCCTTGATGAATTTTGCGCTGCAAGAAATGGTTAAGAGAGGCTATAAGCCAATAGAACCGCCTTTTCTTATGCGAAGAAAACCCTATGAGGGCGTGGTGGCCTTAAGCGATTTCGAAGATGTTCTCTACAAGATTGAAGGTGAAGACCTTTATCTTATTGCAACTTCGGAGCATCCCATGGCAGCAATGTTTATGGATGAAGTTTTGAAAGCAGAAGAGTTGCCGCTTAAACTTGTCGGAGTTAGCACAAACTTTAGGAAAGAGGCTGGAGCCCACGGCAAAGACACACGCGGAATCTTCAGAACTCACCAATTTAACAAGATTGAACAGTTTGTTTTCTGCAAACCAGAAGACTCATGGAAAATCCACGAAGAACTCATACAAAACGCTGAAGAACTAGTGCAAAAGCTTGGTTTGCCATATCGCGTTGTGAACTGTTGCACAGGCGACATAGGAACTGTTGCAGCCAAAAAATATGATATAGAGGCGTGGATGCCAGCACAAAACGCTTATCGTGAGATAATTTCATGCAGCAACTGCACTGATTATCAGGCAAGAAGGCTGAACATCAGGTACAGAGAGAAAGAAGGCGAACCGCCTAAAGGGTTTGTGCACACTTTAAACTCTACAGCCTTAGCCACAGGTAGAACAATTGTTGCAATTCTTGAGAACTATCAGCAAGAAGACGGTTCAGTTGTTGTCCCAGAAATTTTAAGAAAATACATGAGTGGCATAGCAAAAATAGAACAGAAACGGTAAAACTTTTAATACCCTAATGCGAATTTTCAAGCTACATTCGGAGGATAAATGTGTCTTCAAAAACAAAACGTGTAAGAGATAAGTGGCGAAGCAAATCGTGGTATACGACGATTGCTCCACCATACTTCGGAAATGTTGAACTTGGAAGCGTACCAGCTGAAGAACCTGAAAAACTCATAGGAAGAGTTATCGACTCAACACTTTACGACGTTACAGGAGACTTCGCCCATCAATACTTAAAGATATTCTTCCAAATAACAGAAATTGACGGCAAAACCGCCAAAACCATGTTTAAAGGACACGAATACTCACGAGATTATTTGAGAAGTCTAGTGCGAAGAAGAACAACAAAAGTTGATGGACTGTTCAATTTAACCACAAAAGATGGATATAAAATCCGTGTGGCTGTATCTGCTTTCACACTGTCAAGGATAAGAACAGCCCAAGAAAAAAACATCCGCGTCATTATGGAAAAAATCGTCAAAGAAAAAGCTTCAACACTTACTTTAGACCAGTTCGCTCAGGAAATGGTTTTAGGCAAAATAGCCTCGGACATATACAATGAAGCTAAAAAAATTGCTCCACTAAGGCATGTTGGCATTAGAAAATCGAAAGTTATAACGCAGCAACTACCGCCTCAAAAGGCTGGATGAGGCTAACTTTTCAAAAGATTCTTACCATATTCGTATCCTTTTTCAAAAGCCGTTAAATTCAATTGCTCAGTGCCTTTAGGCACGTTCACTTTAATTGATTCTTTAACAGCATCTTTATCTAACACGTCGGTTATGGCTACAAAGGCTCCTAACATGGCGATATTTGCAACTATTTTTCTTCCAAGCTCTTCCGCAATTTTTGTGGCTGGAACCCTGAAAATCTTAACATTTTTTAATTCTTTTTCATTTGGAACCATGTCTGGGTCTAAAATTATCGTTCCGTCAGGCTTCACGTTTTCTGCATATTCATTGTAGGCATGCTGAGACATTACAACAAGTATTTCAGGTTCGACAACCTTTGGAAAATCTATTTCCTCTTCTGATATTACAACCTCAGATTTGCATGCTCCACCCCTTGATTCTGGACCGTAAGACTGGGTTTGGACAGCGTTTTTTCCACCATAAATGCATGCTGCAGTAGCTGTGATTATTCCAGATTTGATGATTCCTTGTCCGCCGAAACCTGCAAACCTAATTTCAATTCGCATTTAACTCACCATCGCCATTTTCTTTTCATTAATTTCAGCTATCTTTTCATGAAGCAGCTTCTCATAACTAACTTTTGCTATATCAACAAACTCTCCTACAACAATTCTTTCCGGCGTAATCTCCGCTTTTGCCGGGTCAGAAAAGTTTTCCACCATAGAAGCCTTTCTAAACCATTCCATCATCTCAAGTCCAGTTCTCATTTTGTTGTAGCGACCAAAAATTTCTGGACAAGGCGAAACAACTTCAATAAAGCCGAAACCTTCCTTCTGCAATAACTTTTTAATGGATTGCGTCAGTTTTCGCACATGCAAAGTTGTCCACCTAGCAACATAAGTGGCGCCTGATGCAGCTGCCAAATGCACAAGATTAAATGGGTGTTCAATGTTTCCATAAGGCGTTGTGGTTGTTAACGCTTCAATAGGCGTTGTTGGTCCTTGCTGTCCACCAGTCATTCCATAATTGAAGTTGTTTGCACAGATAACTTTAATTCCGATGTTTCTCCGCGCTGCATGTATAAAATGGTTTCCTCCAATGGCGAAAAGGTCACCATCACCACTTATAATAACCACTTCAAGTTCTGGGTTTGCCAATTTTACTCCTGTCGCGAAGGCTATGGGACGTCCATGTGTCGTGTGAAAAGAGTTTGTGTTTACGTATCCAGCAGCCCTTCCAATACAGCCAATGCCAGACACAACCACAAGCTTGTTTAGGTCCATTTTCAGCTCGTCTATGGCTTGAACGAAACAGTTTAGGATTATACCGTTGCCGCATCCTGAACACCATATGTGGGGCATCATGGCTTCTCTTAGATATTTTGCGAGGGGATGCACAATTTCCGTTTCCATCAACAATTCCTCCTTATTGCTTCAAGAATTTCCATTGGAGTGTGAGGCTCCTCTCCCAGTTTAGAGAGAAAAGCAACAGGTGTTTCCTTTGCTGCTCTTTCCACTTCGCGCACCAGTTGACCGCAGTTCATTTCTGGAACAACTATCGCCTTTGCTTGTTTGGCAATTTTTGCCACATAACTTTCTGGGAAAGGCCACAAAGTGATTGGACGTAAAAGTCCAGCTTTTATTCCGTTTTCTCTAGCCTTTCTTACTGCGCTTAATGCTGCTCTGGCAACTATTCCATAGGCTACAACCACAACATCGGCATCGTCAAGCATAACCTCTTCGACTCTGATTATTTTATCCGCGTTTTTCCTAATTTTATCACATAATCGCTTCACAAGTTTTTGTTGGGCTTCGGAGCTGGATGTTTGGGGATAACCATGCTCGTCATGAGTTAAGCCTGTAGCGTGAAAGCTGTAGCCTTCTCCGAAACATGCCATTGGCGGAACCAAATCGTCATCGGGCATGAAGGGAGCATAAGCTTTTGGTGGAACGTTAGCTTTTTTGCGGTTCATTATCTTTATTTTTTCAATTGAGGGAATCACAACTTTTTCCCACATATGCCCAACAACTTCATCAGCCAACAATATTGCTGGAACTCTGTAGGTTTCAGATAGGTTGAAGGCTTCAATGGTTAAGTCGAACATTTCCTGAACAGAAGAAGGCGCTAAGGCTATAATTTCATAGTCTCCATGGGAACCCCATTTAGCTTGCATAACATCTTGTTGTCCAGGCAGTGTTGGCTGTCCAGTGCTTGGTCCTCCACGCATAACATCCACAATAACGCATGGAGCTTCTGTCATCACGGCTAATCCTATATTCTCTTGCATGAGGCTAAAACCGGGTCCAGATGTGGCTGTCATAGCCTTTACGCCCGCATAGGAAGCGCCTATAACTGCTGCTATGGATGCTATTTCATCTTCCATTTGAACGTATATTCCGCCAATTTCAGGCATACGTTGAGCTAAATGCTCGGCAATTTCTGTCGCTGGTGTTATGGGATAGCCAGCGAAGAATCTGCAGCCAGCGGCTATAGCGCCTTCTGCGCAGGCGATGTCGCCGTTCATGAAGTGGCTGCCTTCGAGGATTAACCCTTTTTTACTCATGTTTGGCATCCTTCTTTACATTGTTTTTCAACAACGAAAATTGCAAAGTCTGGACAAACTGAAGTGCAAAAACTGCAGAGAATACATTTACTTTCGTCAACAATTTTTGGAGGATGAACGCCCCTCGCATTTATCTCCTCAGATTCCTCTAACACTTTTTTGGGACAAAAATGAATGCAAAAGCCGCATCCCTTACACTGGTCTTTTAGTATATGAATTTCTGCTTTTGGGGGCTTCACTTTTTGAGTGTCTAATGGTGCGCGCCAAAGTCTTACAGGCATAGCTAACTCCCACCTAAGGCTTTTTCAAAAACTTTTTTGGCATTTTCAATCTCTTCTCTTGAAACCTTTTCCACTATGGCTTGCATTTCCTGGATTTTTGAAGCGAATCGTTCACCTTCAGCCGCCGTAACCCATAATAGCTGCAATCTTTCCTTGTTTAGTCCATTTTTCTCCATTTTTTCCCAGAAACGTTCCACACGCCTTTTAGTCTGATAGTTGGCATTTATGTAATGGCAATCTCCCGGATGGCAGCCAGCCACTAAAACGGCTGCGGCTCCTCTCGCAAAGGCTCTTTCTATGAATTTTGGAGCCACACGTCCAGAACACATAGTCCTTATTATTCGCACGTTGGGTGGATATTGCATTCGGCTGACTCCAGCAAAGTCTGCACCAGCATAGGCACACCAGTTACAGCAAAAGGCAACAATCTTCTTTTCGGCATCAAACTCGGTTACAGCGTCTATCTGGGCTAAGATTTGTTCGTCGGTGAAATGATTTTGGGTTAAAGCGTCAAAGGGACATTCCGCTGCACAAGTTCCACACCCGCCGCAAGCAGCTTCAATAATCTCAATTCGTTTCAACTCCTTGTTTAAGGTTATAGCATTGTAGGGACAAACTTTTGTGCAAAGTCCACAAGCCTTACACCTTTCAGCATAAGAAATTGGCGTGATGGCCTCAACCGTTACCTTTCCTTTAGCCATCAAAATGCCAGCTCGGGCGGCGGCTGCGCTTGCTTGTGTTACACTATCTTTTATGTCCTTGGGCGCCTCAGCGCATCCAGCGAAAAATATTCCGCCAGTTGCAGCGTCCACTGGTCTAAGTTTTGGATGAGCCTCCATAAAGAAACCGTCTTGGGTTCTTGACAATGTCAACAAACGCTGGATAATTTCGCTGTCTTTTCTCGGCTCCAAACCAACAGAGAGGATTACCATGTCAACATTAATTTTGTATAATTCTTTTTGAAGAGTATTCTCTCCAATAAGCCACAAATTATGAGTTTTTCTGTCCTCTATTATCTCGGCTGGAAGCCCGCGAATAAAAATGACACCTTCTTTTTTGGCCCGCTTGTATAGGTCTTCAAACCCTTTTCCATAAGCTCTTATATCGACATAAAAAACGTAAATTTCAGTTTCAGGCCAATGCTCCTTAATGAGCAAGCTATCCTTAATCGTGTTCATGCAACAAACATTACTGCAATATAGTCTTCCATTTCTGTCAGAGCGGGAACCAACGCATTGAATGAAGGCTACACGTTGGGGAATCTGCATATCGCTTGGTCTTATAAGATGTCCGCCAGATGGTCCACCAGCATTTATCAACCTTTCAAATTCAAGTGAAGTTATCACGTTTGAGTATTTTCCATACCCATAATTCGGTAGAGCGGAGGGGTCAAATACGTCTGCGCCTATGGCTACTATTATTGTTCCAACTTTAAGCTCTATGGTTTCCGGTTTCATTTCAAAGTCTATGGCTTGCCTTTCGCAGGCTTTTATGCATTTGTCGCAGACGATTACGCCGTCTTTGTTAAGGCATCTGCTCATGTCAATTATGTATGTTGAGGGAACAGCTTGGGCGAAGGGTGTGTAAATGGCGTGTCTTATGGCTAATCCAGCGTCAAATTCATTTGGAGCTATGACCGGACAAACCTTTGAACATTCTCCACACGCTGTGCATTCGCTTTTGACGTAGCGGGGTTTTTTCAAAACTTTTACGTTAAAGTTGCCAATGTAGCCCTTCACATCAACAACTTCGCTATTGCTTAACAGTTCAATGTTTGGATGGTGCCCAACATCAGACATTTTAGGGGCAAGAATACAAATTGAACAGTCCATTGTTGGAAAAGTTTTGTCTATGCGTGCCATCATTCCGCCAATGCTTGGCTCTTTCTCAACCAAATACACGTTATATCCAGTATCAGCCAAATCCAAAGCGGCTTGAATACCAGCCACTCCGCCGCCAATAACAAGGGCTTCTTGAATAATTGGCACTTCAATCTCTTCTGCTGGCTGAAGTAAGGCAGCTTTAGCCACAGCCATTTTCACAAGATCTTTAGCCTTTTCGGTAGCCGCCCTTCGATCGTGCAAATGAACCCAACTGCACTGTTCACGTATATTAGCCATTTCAAAAAGATACTTGTTTAAACCAGCATCCTCGCATGTTTTTCTAAAAGTTGGTTCATGAAGCCTCGGCGAACATGAAGCTACAACAACACGATTAAGCTTATGTTCTTTAATGTCTTTTTTAATCATTTCTTGTCCTTGATCTGAACATGTGTAACGATTGTCCTTGGCTAAAACAACATGGGGAAGGGTTGCTGCATATTTTGCCACTTCCTCACAGTCCACGGAACCGGCAATGTTTAAGCCGCAGTGGCAAACATAAACTCCAATGCGAATTTCACCTGGGTTTTTCAGCTCTTTCCTTTCAGCCATAGCCTTATCCTCCTAAAGATTCCACGTAGTTTTGGATTGATTCCGCAGCACGCTTTCCAGCTTTAATTGCTTCAATCACCGTTGCTGGTCCTGTGGCAGCATCTCCTCCAGCAAAAACTCCCTTTAAGCTTGTTTCCATAGTTATTGGGTTAACCCAAACAGTTCCATCCTCATTTAACTCTATCTCTTTTGGCAAAAACGTCAAATTTGGCATTTCCCCTATCGCCAGAATCACCATATCCGCTTCCTTTGTGAATTCTGAACCTTCTATTGGAATTGGCTTCCTTCTGCCAGACTCATCTGGCTCGCCGAGTTGCATGCGAACAAACTCGATGGATGAAACCTTCCCGTTCTTTCCCAAAAATCTTTTAGGAGCAACCAAAAACTCGATTTTTACGCCTTCATCTTCTGCTTCTTTAACTTCCCATGGGTTTGCTGGCATTTCATCCCTTGACCTACGATAAAATATTGTCGTTTCTTTTGCTCCCTTTTGTAGCGCCGTTCTTGCGGCATCTATCGCAACGTTTCCGCCGCCGATTACCGCAATATTCTTTCCAATTTCCAATTTTTCGCCACTGTTCATTTTCCATAAAAAGTCTAGGGCGTGGATTACACCTTCCAAATCTACTCCTTCAACTCTTATTTTTTGGCTTTCATGAGCCCCGACACCAATAAAAATGGCTTTATATCCTTCATTCCATAAATCTTTAAAACCCAAATCTTTACCAACGGTTACTTCAGTCCTTATTTCCACTCCCAAATCCTTTATAAATTGGATTTCTTTGGCTAAAACTTGCTTTGGCAAACGATGCTCTGGAATGCATCTTCGCAACATTCCACCAGCCTCTGGAAGAGCTTCAAAAATTGTAACTTTCCATTTTTTCTGGGCTAATTGATGGGCAACTGTAAGCCCAGCAGGTCCAGAACCTATAACAGCAACTTTTGTTTCAGAACCTCTTGCCTTTGTTCTTTTTCTCCCCTTTGAACGTTCTAAACGTATCTGTTCAATCCGTTCCAAGATTTTTTCTCTATCAAGTCCAGCTCGTTCTGGGTGAAAGCAAACTAAAGTTGTTACGAGTGGCAATGGAATTTTTTCAACTATCTTTTGGAAAGCTTCTTCAAGAGGCTCTAAAAACTTGTGTTCTGCAGCTGTTCTTCGCATAAAAAGAAAGATTTCTGGCACTCTAAGAGCTTGGGGACAATGCCTATAACAGCGATAGCACCATGCGCAAAGCCAAAGCTCATCCGAATTTAGAACACCTTCGGGATTTAAGAAGATTTTTTCCAAAAGCCCTCTGGGATTGTAGTCTTTTTCCAGAAGTTCTGCCATTGGACAACTGGCTGTGCAAATGCCACACTCAAAGCAGTATTTTAATTTTTCAATGTCCAAGAGGTTTTTGAGGTTTTCTTTGGAGACTATTGTGCTTGTGGTTTGCAACCCTTTAAGCCTCCTTAGTATTGGGGTTTCTCCAAAATATAAAAGTTTACAAACGTAAAGGTTTTAAATCATGTCACAAATAGCATAACCTTCATCAAGACAAATTTATAGACCACCAAAGCAATAAAGGTAAGCGAAAAAGGAGGCTTGAAATGAGAAAAGTAAGAGTTGCCATTTTTGGAGTTGGTGCTGTTGGCAGTTTAATTGCAAAATTTTTGCTTGAAAAGGAAGGGGTGGAAATAATAGGCGCTATTGACATTGCTAAAGACAAGGTTGGAAAAGATTTAGGGGAAGTTTTAGGCATAAACAAGAAGGTTGGAGTAAAAGTTTCAGATGATGTTGACGCTGTCCTTTCAAAAACCAAACCAGACATAGCCATCCACGCAACCTCTTCGTTTCTAAAGGATACACACCAACAATTAGCCTCACTCATAAAACATGGCGTTAAAGTAATATCTACATGCGAAGAACTCTCCAACCCCTACTATACTGAACCAAAAATCGCAAAAGAACTAGATGCCCTCGCCAAAAAGCATGGCGCAACCGTTTTGGGTACTGGCATAAACCCAGGTTTTCTCATGGACACTCTTGTGATAACGCTTACGGCTGTCTGCCAAAAAATAGAGAAAATCGAAGCAGTGAGAGTTATGAACGCAGCTACGAGACGCTTGCCATTCCAGAAAAAAATTGGGGCTGGCTTAACTGTTGAAGAATTTCAAAAGAAAATTGAAAGTAGGCAAATCACGGGACATGTGGGACTTGAGCAGTCTATTGCCATGATAGCTGACGCCTTGGCATGGAAACTTGACAAAATAATAGCCGAACCAGTGGAACCAGTAATCGCCAAAAAACCAGTAGAAAGTGAATACATAAAAGTTAAAGCTGGTCAAGCTGCTGGTTTGAAACAAAAGGCAAAGGGAATAATGGAGAATAAGGAGGTTATAACGCTCGATTTCCAAGCCTACATAGGCGCAGAAGAAGAATATGACGCCATAACAATCCATGGAATCCCAACTGTAAAGCAGAAGATTCAGCCATGCGTTCACGGCGACATAGGCACAGTAGCCATGATTGTTAATGCAATTCCAAAGGTGATTAAGGCGCCGCCTGGCTTGCTTACCATGAAAGATTTGCCAGTGCCCTCCGCTGCTGTTGAAGACATGAGAAAATACGTTTCACTATAAAACATGTTATGGGATAAAATTTGAAACTTCAAATAGACATGAACTGCGATTTAGGCGAAAGCTACGGAGCATTCAAAATAGGAAACGACGAAAAAATAATGCCCCACATAACATCAGCAAACATAGCATGCGGGTTCCATGCGGGCGACCCGATGATAATGGCACAAACCGTCAACCTAGCGAAAAAACATGGCGTTGCTGTGGGCGCCCATCCAGGCTATCCAGACCTCCTCGGCTTCGGAAGAAGGGAAATGCGCCTAACCTTAGAAGAAATTAAAAATTATACAATTTATCAGGTGAGTGCCCTTCAAGGCTTCGCAAAAATCGCTGGTTTAAATCTTCAACATGTAAAGCCCCATGGAGCATTATACAATACTGCGGCGAAAGATGAGGAAACAAGCAGAGGAATAGTAGACGCAGTTAAGGCTTTAGACAGTAGCCTCATAATTTTTGCACCTCCAAAATCAGTCTTAGCCAAAACTGCCACCAATGCGGGATTGCGTGTAGCATACGAATTTTTTGCCGACAGAGCCTACGATGCTGACGGAACTTTGGTCTCAAGGAAACAACCAAACTCAATCATCACAAACCCATCCACAGTTCTCGAAAGAACCCTTAAAGTAATAAGGGAAGGAAAGGTTTTGGCTGCCAACGGCGAAACCGTAACTTTAGGCAAAGTGCATACCATCTGTGTGCACGGCGACACACCCACAGCCATAAAATTGACAGAAGTTTTAAAGAAGGAACTGGTTAAGTCTGGAGTAGAAGTTACGGCTGTTGGCAAATTTATTTAAAGGCTTAACAATGCAAGCGAAAATTTACGAATCTGCCCGTTACTTGCCTTTCGGCGACAGCGCTCTAGTTATCGAGTTTGGCGAAGTAATAAGTCTGGAGGCAAACCAAAAAGTTATAGCCCTAAACCAAGCAGTTTCAAAAGCTAACATCATAGGAGTTGAAGAAACAGTTCCCACATATCGGTCTTTGCTCATCCGTTACAACCCATTAAAAATAACCTATGAGCAACTGGTCTTTCAAATCAAAGACATAGAAAAAAACCTTAACAAGTTGGCAGCTGAAACTGAAGGAAGGAGAATAGTTGTTCCAGTGGTTTATGGTGGAACGTATGGACCAGACTTAGGTTTTGTCGCCAGATATCATGGCATAACAGAAGAAATGGTTGTGAAGTTGCATTCTGAAAAGGAGTATAGGGTTTACATGATAGGATTCGTCGCTGGCTTCCCATACTTAGGAGAAGTTCCAGACGAAATTGCAACACCACGCCTTGAAACGCCAAGACTGAAAGTTCCAGCAGGCTCCGTGGGCATAGCAGAAAAACAAACGGGAATTTACCCTTGCGAGGCGCCGGGCGGATGGCGAATAATAGGCAGAACACCGCTTAAACTATTTAACCCCCTTCAGCATCCACCAGCACTTTTAAGACCAGGCGACACTGTGAAGTTTAAACCAATTTCTGAAAGCGAATTCAAAACAAATGAAGGAGCAATTTTGAAAGGGCGAATGGAAACCTGCCTCTGAGGAGCAGTAAATGCACGTCTTCCAAGTTCTAAAGCCGGGATTATTCACAACCGTTCAAGACATGGGAAGATTTGGCTATCTAAAATATGGCGTGCCAATCTCAGGCGCCATGGACTCCTTCTCTCTAATTGCAGCAAACCTCCTAACTGAAAATAGCCCAACCGACGCTTGTTTGGAAATAACTCTCATAGGTCCAGAACTTAAAGCCTTAACAAAAACTTATATTGCGGTAACAGGCGGAGACGCAGAACCAAAAATCAATGGCAAAAATGTTCCCATGTGGCAAACATTACAATTGCAAGAAGGCGACATAATCTCCTTTGGCAAGATGAAAAGCGGATGCCGAGCATACATCTCCATAAAAGGAGGAATAAATACGCCATTGATGCTTGGAAGCAGATCAACATATGTGCGCGGCGGATTTGGCGGCATAAACGGCAGACAGTTGAAAGCTGGGGACATAATTGAAGGATTCGCCACTCCGCCCCTTAAGACAGAATACTTAATGCCAGAAGAACTGATACCGCAATACACGGGCAAATTTACTGTCCATGTTGTACTGGGACCACAAGCTGACATGTTCACTGAAAATGGAATAACAACCTTCCTATCGAACCCGTACAAAGTTACATCAGAAGCAGACCGCATGGGATACAGACTAGAAGGTCCATCTATAGAGCATAAAGCAAAAGCAGACATCGTTTCAGATGCCCTCTTGCTTGGCGCAATCCAAGTTCCAAAAAATGGAAAACCAATACTGATAATGCGGGACGCCCAAACAACAGGTGGTTATCCAAAAATTGCCGTAGCAACTACGCCGGATATTTCCTTGCTAGGACAAGCAAAACCAAACGACGCCATAGAATTTTTCAAAATTACAATGCAATTATCCCACGAAAAAACAAAAGCCTATTACCGCCTTCTTAACAACCTCGGCGCCATGCTAATAAAGAGGCCATATTAACACTTAATAGGAAACTAAAGCAATTTTATCATGTGTCTGTCATGAAAACTATCGCTGGAGTTCATGAGAAAGGAAAATTCTCACTTTCAGAGGCTATAGAAAGTGTCAAAAGTTTGCCGAATTTTCAGAAGGCTGGAGCAATTGCCTTGTTTATTGGAGTAGTCCGTGGAGAAACACTGAAAAAGGAAAAGGTTCAGAAGTTGGAGTTGGAAGCTTATGAAGAGAAGGCAAATGAGGTTTTAGCTAAAATCTGCCAAGACTTGGAGCGAAGAGAAGGCATAGTAAACGTTCAAATTCACCATTTACTTGGCGATTTTAATGTTGGCGAAGAAATAGTATATGTTATAGTTGCTGGTTCCCACCGCAAAAACGTTTTTCCAGTTTTAGAAGAAGCCGTTGAAAGATACAAGAAAGAAGCACCCATCTTCAAGAAAGAATACATCATAGATAAAGAGGAAAAAACAACTGCTCATTGGGTATCAGAATCGTCATCTTCTTTGAAAAGTGAATTTGGAGAAGGGTTATAAGTAAACTAATGAAATAAAAGTTTAAAAAGGGATGCAAATTTGGAAAAAAGAAGCTATGCATGGTTTGAAAGACGCAGAAGAACAAAAGCTTTAGACTTAGCTCAAGAACAAATAACCAAAGCCTTAGACACTGTAACACTGCTATATCAAGCAATAAAAAGTATGTCAGAAGGAAAAAAGAAGGAAGCATTCCAAAACGTCGAAAACCTCTTTGAAGTGGAAAAAGAAGTTGACAGCTTACGAACAGAAGTTTTTAAAGAATTATCAAAGGGTGCAGCCTTATTTGCAGAATACCGTGAGGATTTAATGCACCTTGTAAAGAGGCTTGACACTCTTGCAGATCATGTTAAGGACGTGGCAAGGTGCATAAAAATGCTTGGAGATGTCCATGTTCCTAAGGAATTGTGGGATAGCACAGTTCACATGACTTCCACATTAGTGGACTGCGCTCACGCATTAAGAGGAAGCCTTGAGAAAATCACAGTAGATGCTGCAGCAGCCATGCAAGGCGCCAAAAAAGTGGAAGAAATTGAACATGAAATCGACGATGAATATTTGAAAACGAAAGCTTTATTCACCAAGTTTTCGGACAAAATCAATTGTGGTGCCATGGTAATATTTGATGATTTAGTCGAGTTTATTGAACACGCGGCTGACATGTGCGCTGACACGGCAGATTACATTGTTATACTTGCAAGCAGAGAATGAAATAAAATGCTAATCGCTCAAATATCAGATGTCCATTGCGGTCCAATGCTTCGCAGAGACACTCTTAGAGCTGGCATTAAAGAAATTAACGAATTGTCTCCAGACGTGGTTCTGGTTTGTGGAGATTTAACGGAAAACGGTTTAATATCAGAGTTTGAAACTGCGGTTAAAGAGTTGAAAAAGCTGAAAGCAGAAAAAATAATTTATGTAAGCGGAAACCATGACTACCGTTCAACTGGTTATTTACTCTTTAAAGAATTTTTTCCATTCTCACAAGTAACAGAAGTTAACGATGCAGTTATACTGGTTCTCAGCTCAGCCAGACCAGACAGAGACGACGGGGAAGTAGGTCACAGACAAAACCTTTGGCTTGAAAAAACCCTCGAAAAATACAAAGACAAAGTCAAAATAGTAGCCCTACACCACCACATAATTCCAGTCCCAGACACAGGCGCAGACCAAATAACAATTGTGGATGCAGGCGATGTTCTACGAAGTCTTGTAAAGTCAAAGGTGAACTTGGTTCTCTGCGGACACCGCCACAGACCATGGAGATGGAGAATCGAAGACATGCTCGTGGTTCATGCAGGAAGCATCTCATGCGAGAAACTTAGAGGCTTCTTCTGCAACTCCTACAACCTCATAGAAATTAAAAACAAGAAAATTGAGGCAAAACTGAAAATCGTAGACGGAGGCTACGTGAACTTTAAAGAAATAGTGAAAAGAAGAGAAATACTGCAAGCATCTGACATTTCACAGTACAGCGACTCACTGGCACAATAAGCACTCACAATTTACAAAATACGGGTTGCCCAGAAAAAATTAAATCGTTTTCTAAAGTATAGCAGAACGACAAGTTTGTAGCATTGCGGAAAGCTCAATGAGGCTTATAGAAATTTTGGAAGGCTTCAATAAATTCTTGTGCAAACTTGTTAGCATGCTTCTCTGTGCCTTTATGCTTTCCATCTTGGGTTCGAAGATGATGATAAAATTCGTGAAGAATTACGAAGGGGTCTTCAAGTTTTTCATGGTTCATAACATGGATAGTCTTAGTCTTGGAGACATAACACCCAACTTTACCGCGATGCCCCTTCGGCATTCCAACCTTCAAAAGTGGAACAGCAACACCATAATAATGGCTAAGCGCATTCAAAGCCTCATCAGTCTGTTTCATAAGAATCAGACGCACAATTTCAGCCTTAAACAGATATTCTCGATCAAACACAGGCGTGCCCCATGCAAGCTTATACTATTAAAAATATTTCATAATTCTAGTTAAACTTACTGTAAAATTTTAGACAAATTTATGCTGAAATTTCAGCCCACTAATAACACCTTTAATTTGGATATATTTTGTTAGAATATACTCGCATGTCAAAAACCAGTAAGCCCTTCCTATGCAAGCGGAAGAAACGTGTAATACATCCAAGTGGTTTAAGCCACATTCAGCTGAGAATCTTCTCGCTAAAGCAACTATTCGCTTATTACTAGCTACATTCACTGACGCTATAGTTCTCTCAAAACCTCTAACATCCTTTCTCTTTAAAGGATTCACTATTTGCTCAATTTCAAATATGCTGTCTAAGCAGCTTGTTGTCTCTTTCGTATTCTTCTGCCTGTTCTTTGATTAGCGAATAGTCTTGCTTCATCTCTTTATAGTAAACTGCTCTGAAAAACTT